>Ga0208124_100030_pt1 | contig 157979 bp, 143 predicted proteins | sample LakWasM104_HOW12_2_FD_183922 | JGI IMG/M metagenome (GOLD analysis project Ga0208124, IMG submission 183922) | Freshwater sediment methanotrophic microbial communities from Lake Washington under simulated oxygen tension - Sediment Metagenome... | ecosystem: Environmental > Aquatic > Freshwater...
ATCCACATGGCATGGTAGTTGGCGCTGGTGGCGTGCTAAACGTCGGCAGTTTAATGATGGCGACACCTACAAGCCAATTTATGGATTCTCTTATTTCCCAATCTGGAGTGGTGAATGCCGATGCCGTCAGTAATGCACTTTTGGGATACATCCCATTAACTGACACTGGATTAATTCAGGTTAAAGGTCGCATCAATGCCGCAAATGCAGTAACGTTGTCCGCTGGAAGTGTTGCAGTTGATGCTGGGGCTAAAGTGATTGCTGGGCAACAAGCACAGGCTAGCTTTGGTGACCTTGTTAACATTCAAGGCCTTGCAACGGCGTCTGGAGTGGAAGTTAAAAATGGCGTGATTAAAATTACCGCTAGCAATGACGTTAATGTGGCGGGGCAAGTGGCTGCAGATGGCATAGTTGGTGCTAATGCAGGTACTGTCGATATTCATGCAGGTTCAAATATTATTCTTGCATCAGGTGCTGACATTAGTGCAAATGGTCAAGGTGCTGATTCGTCTGGCGGAAATGTAAAGATCTATGCTGAAGGCGATGCCACGTTGGGAGTTGGCGCACACGTTTCCGCTAATGCAGGCAGCAGTGGAGATGGTGGCTTTGTAGAGTTTAGCGCAAAAAATACGGTGAACATTACAGGTGGCCAGCTAAATGCTGGTGCACAAAATGGTAACGCGGGTACTGTACTTATAGATCCTACTAATGTGAATTGGACTGGTAGCGGTTCCGATGTCTTTTCTGATGGGACTAATTACCAGATAGAAGCAACCAAGAGCATTGTGCTGGATAATGTGTTTATTTCTACGCGCAACTTGGCAGCTTCTGATAATAATCGTGCCAATGCCATTTCAGCTGCTTCAGAAGGTAAGTCTGGTGACATTACGCTGAAGGCTACTAAAATTGAGCTAAAAAATGGCACTCATCTACTTGCCGAAGGTGACGCAAATTACTTAGGCGGAAAAGTAACCTTAGAAGCTCGTGACGAGTCAGTTTTACCTTCACTTGGCTGGGCAACAGCAACGGCTCAAATTGATATTAGCAATACCACTATTAAAGCCAATGAAGTGCTTATTGATGCTAAGTCTAATATTGATTCACAATTTGTCTACTCAAGCGAAGATCCTCTAGGTAGTACATTGAGTGTGGCAACTGCTACAGCGCAGGAAATTGGTGGTTTCTTAGCATCCTTGGCTGGTGTAGAGTTAGTGGTATCTGATGTTAACGCTAAGGCCTATGTCAATATCAACAGTGGCGCTAACATCGAAGCCAAGACAAGTGTTACTCTAACAGCTGAGAATGTGACCAAAGCGGGTATGGCAAAGCAATTACCAAGCCCAGGTGTACAGTTTAATACGCCGCTTGGTATTGGTGCACTCTGGGTGAGTGACCAATCTGATGCCAAAGTGACTGTTGGTTCAGGCGCAACGATTAAATCAGCAGATCTGATGGTGCGTGCTCATAACAATGCTTCATTAGAAGGCTCTATAGCTTCTGCAAACAATCAATCAGAAAACTCCAATTTCACAGCTATTGCAGTGGGTATCACTAAAGCGGATGTCAACGCCACAGCCAACGTAGCGAGTGGCGCAACTATTCAAGTATCAGGCAACTTAACAGTGGCTGCTACTAATGTCGGGAGTTATAGTAATGAGGTGACTTCAGAGACTGGCCCTAATGGTCGCGCAGCAGCAGCAATTGCTTATTCAGATCATCAGTCTGGCGTAACAGCTTCACTGAATGCGAATGTTGGCGATGCGACCAAAGTTCAAGTGATAGCGATTAATGACGTATTGAAAGACCAAGCGGTTGCCTTGTCAAAGGTTGGTGGAAGCGCAATTGATTCTGTTGTTGCATCAGGCAAACGAAAAGTTGCCGCAATGATCGGAGCGGAGGATTTCTTTTGGGGTAAGTTAGGACTTTCTGTACTTAAGCCAGACAATAAGTCATCTCCTACACAACAGTCATTCCGCATTGGCGGGGCGATTGCATATGATACTAGTACGCATAAAGCCTTAGCTGAGATTGGAGATGGGACTGTTGTTCACGCAACAGACTCAGTTTCAGTATTGTCACGTATTCGTGCTGAGGACATGAAGATTGCAGCCCAATCTGCTGCTATATCAACTTCTGCAAGCAAACCTTCGGCTAACGATACTGCTCGTGCGGCCTACTCTGTAGGATTGGCAATTGGCGATTACACACATGATGCAGTTTCTATAGTTGGTGTAGATGCAGATGTTACAGCACCAAAAATAGCAGTTTACTCAGATACGATTCTTCCAATACGAGATAGTTTGTTATTTGGCAGTAAAGCTGCAACTGACAACTGGACGCGCTGGGATGGTCTTGAGACCATTATGGGCGCGCTCAATAGCATTAGTAATATCACGGATGTGTTTAATGGGTTTTCGTCAGCTAAAAGTACATCGGATGGATCTAACGGATCAATTAATCTATCAGGCTCAGTGAGTCTTCTAAGTTATACCGACAATAGCCGTGCAATTCTAGATAAAGGGGCAAAACTTAATGTGTCTGGTAATCAATCAGGCGCTTGGTTAGGTGGCTTTGAGCTACAGCCTGAAGTTAAGCATTACGATAAGTTAACTGGCGCCATATTAGTATCTACCGATTTGGCCGTTAAAGAAGATTTTAATTTTGCTGCACCCGTGAGCGTGCAAGCTAAGCATGATGCAACACTATTATTTCAAGCAGGCGAGATTTTGCCCGCAGAGAGCGGAGAGAAAGGCTTAGGTGTTGCCTTTGACCAAGCGTCTATTACTAGCGTAACTGAAGCTATTGTTCGTGAAGGTGTCGTTATTAAAGGTGTAGATGAAACTTCTAGCGCTCAACCATTAGGCAGTAGAACCTGGACACAAACTGCATCTCACGCAACTAATGAAGTGAATGTTTCAGCAGTAAGTAATGAGCGTGTTATTTCGTTAGCCGTGAGTGGCGGCTATGGTGCGACCTTTGGGGCGAACGGTACTTATTCTCAAACGAGCCTAAATAATGCGACCCATGCTTTTGTTGATGACGAAGCCTCTGTGAATGCGAAAAAGTTTAATGTGTCGGCTACAGCGTCGCCTGTACTTTGGTCGCTTTCTGGCGGAATTAATATGTCAAAAAATGCCAGTGTTGGCATAGGCATTGCCATTAATGATGTGACGGGCAATACGCGCGCTGAGATTGCAGATAATGATACTTGGTCTTCGGATGGCGTGGCTAGAACATCTCTGGTAACTGTGACGGATGCAAAAATTACATCGCCTGATCTAGCCGTAGAAGCTAAAACTAGCGGTCGGCTTGAGGCAATTGCGGTAACCGGCGCCTTGGCGAATAACGCTCCCAACCCGCCAGGTCAACCTGGTTTTGTTGAGAGAATGAAGAATAAATCTGGCTATACAGCCTTGCTAACTAAAGCCGAAGAGTTAACAAGCACTAAAAAGTCAGACGTCAAAAAAGTAGCTGCATCAAGTAGTGCGCAAGAAAAAGAAAAGAAACCGCCAAGCTACAGCTTTGCCGGAGCAGGTAGTGGTGCAATTAATGTCACTGAGGTTTTGACTACAGCAAAAATTGATGGGGTTAAGATTGATCAAACATCAACCAATACGGCTTCTCTGGTCGTCAGAGCTATTGCTGACTCTGATATTACCGCGGCTACTGGCGCTGCAGCTATTACACGTGCAAATGATCCTAATACAACAAAAACAGTTGGGGTGGCTGGCAGTGTTGCGGTTAACTCTATTGGTAATGGTACGGAAGCATGGCTCAAAGACAGTAATGTTAGCAACGCTGGAGATGTAACTGTTCAGGCACTTTCTGGTGGTGAGCAATTAGCAGTTGCGCTGGGAATGTCAGTAGATGCGAGCAAAGGAGCCGCAGTTACTAAGTCTGATTCCTTTGTGGGATCGCTATCGCTAACACTTGCGCAGACTGATGATAATGGCGACTCTAAAAATAAGACGGTTGCAAAAATAGATAACTCCACCGTTACGGGTAACGCGGCAACTGCTAATCGCGATGTGGATGTGACAGCCTACAACCGAACCTATATTGGTACAGGCGGAGGCTCATTGTCAGTTCAGGCAGGGTCTGCAAAAAGTGGCACAAGTATAGGTGCGGCGGTAAGTTGGGCTAATGTGCGTAATGATGTAATCAGTGGTATTTACCAGAACTCTAGTATCACTCAAGTTGATACAGTTAACGTACACGCATTTAATGCTACCGAAATAGGTTCAGGTGCGGCGATGGTTGGCCTTTCTAAAGCTGAAGGCGCTAATAGCTTTGCGGGCTCAATGGTCTATAACCAAATTACTAACAATACAACTGCAGCCATTGAGAAATCAACCGTTACTGCTACCGGCCTTGTTGATGTAGAAGCTAAAGATAAAGGTGCCGATAGCTCACTGGAGGCACTTATAGACCCAAGCGGAAAACGTAATAATGTTGCAAAAGGCTTAGACTATTGTGGAGAAGGTGCGGGTGGTGCATCGCCAAGCGGCAATTGCATAACTGCAGTTGCTGGTACAGTTCAGATTGGTGCTGGCAATAACTATGGTGTCTCTATTGCCTATAACCAGATCGAAAATAATTTAACAGCAAGAATTAACGACTCGCTTGTTAGTGTCACTGACACTGCTGTTAGCAATAAAATTAACGTAATTGCTGAGTCAGATACTTCTATCTTAGGTGTCGCCTTTGGTGTAGGTGTGTCGACTGGTAAGTTCTCTGGAGCTGGGTCTATTTCTATAGCCGGTATACAAAACAAGGTTGTAGCAGAGGTCGGGCAATCTCTTGTGGCAGGCGTTGCAACAACCCTTACTGCACCTACAGTCACTATTTCTTCGACAGATGATTCGGATATTAATACGCTTGCTGGGCAGGTGAATGTCAGTTTTAAAGCTAGCGCACTGGGAGCGGCTTTTGCTTATAACGAAATCGATAATGAAGCGCGCGCTATCGCCGATAATGCAACCATAAAGGCGAGCAATTCAGTTGAAATCACGGCAACTGAGAAAGCCAGCATTTCATCGTTATCTGCTGCAATTGGCGCGGCCAAAGAGTCTGCGGTAAGTCTATCTGCATCACTAAACTTTATCAGTAACGCTACAGAGGCTCGCTTGAGCAATAGTTTGATTGAAGATGGCAGTTCAGGTACTAACACGGTAAAAATTAAAACATCAGATACCTCTACCATCGAATCGATTTCAGGTAGTGCTGCAGGTGGAAAAGATAATGGAGCAGGAGCAGCTTTTTCACTTAATCAGATTGGTAATACCAATAGTGCGGTTGCAGAAGACTCAACAATAGACGGTGCTCAAACACTTGAGTTGATGGCTTATGAGAACGCAACGGTTTCAACATTGGCTGCTGCTTTGGGCGCTGGTAGTAATGGATATTCTGGTTCGATTACCTTAAATAATATTGGCCAGTCTTTTGTCGGATCCCATCCAAATACAACGACAGCTGAATTGAAAAACTCTACGGTTAGAAATGGTAATGGCTCCACAATAACAGTAGAAGGTAAGGATGAATCGCAGATTAAGTCTATTGCAGGTGCGCTCTCGATTGGCTTGTCTGGATCAGGCTTTGGTGGAGCAGTGGCTGACAATAATATACAGAGCACAGCTAAAGGCACTATTTCAAATTCATCAATACAAAACAACGCTTCACTAAGCGTGAATGGTAAGAATAACTCTAAAATTAAATCTGCATCTGTTGCGGGCGCCGTTGCCAGTGGAACAGCTTTCGCTGGCTCCGCCTCATCTAATCGCACTTCAAACAATACTGCTGCAGAAATAATAGGTTCTGAAATTACGGGTTCAGCATCCAATGTAAATGTTGATGCCACCAATACCTCAGAAATTTCAGCACTATCAGGTGGCGCAGCCGTGTCTTTTGGTAGCGCGGCTGGTGGAATTGCTGTATCCGTCAATCAAATTGATGACACGACAACAGCGCATGTTTCAGGAAAAAAAGCGCTAGGTTATGCTGTTAAAAACATGAATGTTGCTGCCACTTCATTGGCAACAATGAAGGCGCTAAGTGTTGGTGTAGGCGCTTCAGGTGGTAATGCTGGTGCGGGTAGTATTGCAGTTAATTTAATTAGTAGCGATACCACGGCCTATATTGATGCCGGTGCAGTAGTGAAAGCTGAAAACAATGTGGGTGTTACTGCAGAAAGTGATAGCAGAATTACCGTTGCTTCAGGTAGCGCTGGTCTTGGGTTTGGTGGCGCGGGCATCGGTGTTTCATTCACGGTAAATTCAATAGAAGGTGATACTAGCGCGTATATTGAAGGCGCTGCAACGAGCGTAACCGCGCTTGCTAAAGATACGAATGACACGATAAGCATTAATACTGGAGAACTTACAGCAGGCGTAAATCTTGCTGACCAGATAGATTTAGCAAAATATAATCAGTTGGATCTTAAGAGCAAGAAAGCTAAACAAGATATCACTGGGGTTGCTGTTAACGCTTCATCTACGCAACACATAGAAAATATTAGTACAAATATTGCTGGCGGTAGTAGCTTCGCCGTAGGGGCTGCTACGAGTGTTAATACCATCGGTGGAACTACTCAAGCTTATGTGCTGAATGCAAAAATTAATAATGATAATACGGGCGCTGGCGCAGCACAGGAAGTAGCGATTACGGCAAGCAATATTTCCTATGATAATAGCTTTATTGGCACGGTTTCTGTAGGCGGGTCAGCTGGTGGACTTGGTGCTGATACACATTTGATGAATCGAACTACGACCGCATATGCAGCTGGTGGAAGCATTGATGCTGTAAGCACCGTAGCGGTTAACGCGTTATCAACTCAGGGCGTGTCATCATTGGCTGTTGGTGGTGCTGTAGGCGGATTGGCGGGTGCAGGTACGTTGTCAATGGCACTGTTCACTAACCATACCGACGCTTATGTTGATAGCACTCGTGTGACAGCTTCTGACTTGGATATCAATGCTAAAAATACTAATGATATGTTTCTTATGTCTGGCGCCGTATCTATTGGCGGCAATGCCGTAGGTGGCGCATTTGCAGTAGGTTCCAGTGATTCTACAACGACTGCAACACTGAAAAATGCAAAAGGTGCTAGTCGTGTTGATGTGAGCGGCAGTGTGAATGTTGAAGCTACCAATAAAACCGATATTAACCATATTGTTGTCAGCGGTGCAGGTGGCGGTGCAAATGGCATAGCAGGTATGGCGGATGTGAACTTAGTTACTGACAAAACTTTAGCTACGATTGAGAATTCAGATGTAGGTGCTTCTACAGATAAAGTTGCTTCTGTAAAAGTTGCAGCAACGCATACTGTCACTATTGATAGTAAAGCTGGCGCCTTAGGTGTAGGGATCACTGGCGGTGGAATAGGCGCAGGTGCGAGTGTGAATATAGTAAAAGCTAAAACGGTTGCTACAGTGACTGATAGCAATGTTTATTCTAGCGGAAAAGCAGAAGTGAATGCGTTGAGTGTAACGCATGTTGATGCAACAGCCTTGACCGCAGGCGTTGGTGGTACGGTTGGTATTGGAGGCGCTGCAGTAGTCACTTTAATTGGAGACGATGTCGCTGGCGAAAGTGCAAAAGAAGTAAATAAAGGCGGTTCAGGATCTCTTTCAGCAGTGAATACTTTCTCAAGTGGTGATAAGTTTGCTGATTTGCCTGATACGGGTGCTGGTGGACCGCAGATATTAAGTGCATCTGATAAAGCATCAATGAATGCTGATACAAATAAAAGTACTACAGCAGTGACTGGCTCGGCAGGTGGGTACGCATTTAAAACGGCAGCAGAAGTGAATGGTACCAACACTATTACTGCTGGTAGTTTAGATGTTACTGCAACCGACAAAACGGATACCAAAACATTAGTAGGCGGCTTCGGCGCTAGCTTAGGTGGTGGTATTGGTGGTGGTGTAGCGGTAACAACAGTGAAGGCAAATGTGGCTGCTAATGTGTCAGGGACTGCACTGACAACCAATGGCAATATTAATATCAAGGCTACAGCTGATAATGATCAAGGAAAAACAATTGAAATATTAGCCATTGCTGGTGGCGCTGGTTTAGTGGGTATTGGCGCTGCAGTGAGCTATGCAGATATTTCTAATCATGTAGACGCTAACCTTGTTAGCGGTGCAAATGCGGGCACGGGAACTGTAGCCGTTTCAGCTGAAGACAATACGGACATTGATTCTGATGCTAAAGGTGCCGCATTAGGCGCTCTTGCTGCTGGGATTGTTGTGTCTGACATTTCTAAAAATAGCATCATCAATGCAGTCGTCGGTGGTGTGGTAACTGCAGCCACGGTGAGTATAAGCGCCGCTGATTCAGGTAAAATCAAAGCCTTAGGTCAAAGTGCTGCAGGGGGCTTGTTAGGTGCAGGAAGTGGGGCATTTGTCAGTGCTTCTGACGACTCAACAATTACCGCTAAAACCGCTAACAACTCAACATTTAATCTTGGCGCAAGTACGCTTAGTGTCACAGCAACAGCGACACCGCAAACTGAAGCTGAGGCAGACGGAGTGGCTGTTTCAGGGGGAGTTGCTATCGGCGCCTCTATTGCGGATGCTAAAGCAACTACGACGATAGAGGCCTCACTAGGCAGTAGCAATACCATTAATGCTGGTGGATTGACAGTAACTGCTCAGCAATTACGTAGTGGTAGCAGCGAGAGTGCTAAATCAACAGCATGGGCTGCTTCAGGCGGCTATTTGTTTGGTGGAAGTGCAACGACCAGTGATGCCGATGCGGTTATTCATGTGAGTAGCTATGTTGGCAGCAACAGCACCCTAAATTTAGGTTCGGGTACAGCAACAGTTAAAGCGAGTGTAGATTCTAAACAATACTCCAAAGCGAGTGGTATTAACGCCGGTATCGTTGCTGCTGGGTTTAATGATGCGACAGCGACTTCAGATAATTTAATCAATGCGTATTTAGGGACGGGTGTAAAAGTAACGGCAGGCACTCTAGATGTTAATTCAGGTGGTACAGATAATAACTCAGCCGACGCTATTGCAGGCTCAGGCGGCGTGTTCTCAGGTGCGGCATCTGTTGCTAACACTTCAACTAAGAGTACGACTAAAGCCTATATTGATAGCAGTTCTGCTGCGCGCAATATTGCTGTTACGAACTTCAAGCTTACCGCAGATCACACTTCAAATTTCAACAGTACTGTAGACAGCACAAACGCATCTGTGGTTGGTGCAAGTGGTGCATATGCGCATAATAAAGTGGATAAATCCGTTGTTTATGTGGGCATTGGTGATGGTGTTAATGTTGCCGCAACCAGCATAGATGTCAACGCAAATAATCGTGTTCGTAAATCAGCCGTCAGTGGATTTAATGTGGTTTCAGCATCAGGTGGCTTATTTGATGCAGCCGCTACACATAGCGATACGGTAGTAAACCTTGATACAGATGTTGTGATTGGAAATAACGCCAAAATTGAAGCTTCAACTACTAGCCTTAATACACAAGGCCATATGGCAATCAATGCGCTTAACGACGTTGAGCTTTTTGATGCTGCGAAAATGGATTCTGGCGGTGCAATTGCGCTAGCTAAAGCAGAGTCTTTTATCTATAACGATCAAAATGATGCTGATATTACTGTAGGGAGTGGAACCTTAATTAAGAGTGACAACACCATCACGCTTGAAACAAAAACACTCGCTAAAGCCGATACCGAAGTTCAATCAAAAACCTACGGTCTAGCCGGTGCAGCTCAAGGTAGTTCTATTAGTAGAGTTGGAACTAGCAACGAAATTTCAATCAATGGCGCACGGCTAGAAAGTGATGAAAGTGTTGTACTGCGTGCTGGTTTTAATAATGTAATTACTGCAGACGCTGAAACGCGTTTATGGAACAGAACGCTGCTCCCTGTAGAAACTAGCCCAGATGCACATGGGCAAATTACGCAAGACAATAAAATTACTGTAGGTGCTTATGTACCAAGCGTAGGAGTCGCACCACAGGGTGCAAATTCTGAAGATCAAATTGCTCGTGCTGCTATTGCCTCAGTAAAGGACATTTACTTACAAGCAGGTGAAGGTGCGCATACAACGCGTGGCTATGGTCGTGGTACAGATTTATATCGAGAGTTGATAGCAGCATTCGTAAAGTTATTCGGCGCTAATATCAGTTTGGACATTACTGGTGGGTCAACGTCTGATGACTCGAAGTCTAGCGTTGCCATGAATGGTACGGCATTTGCAGGAACCCATTTCCATCAAATCCTTCAAGTAGAACAAGATGGCAGTATTAGTAAACAATCCGAAGGCATGGCCGACCCTACTTACAGAAATAATGTGGATTTGGCACGAGATATTCAAGCTAGGATTAACTCACTTCAGGCTTTGGTCAATGAGTACAAAGATGATAATCCTGATATTGCTAACGGTTTTCAGGCAGATATTGATACCTTAAATGCTAAAAAAGCTAGACTTGGTGTTGGCGCTACTGCAGATTTCATGGATATTCACCCCGCAGCTGCCTATACTGGGTATATCTTTGTCAATGGTGATTCTTTGACGGGTACAGGCGAGTTATTAGCACCAGGCGATGCGAAAATTGAAATTATCAATAAATCTAATAAATTTCTTGATATTGGAAAGTATGCTGGCGTAGAAAATAGCTTATTTATCTCGGGCGATTTGGGTGGCGTCATTACACTAAATGGCGTGCGAGTCAGTAAAAATAGTGAAATAAATGCCATTAATCAAGATGGAAAATCATCAAGTTTCAGTAATATTCTCGATCGTCAAACTTCTGATGATCCAGTAATTCTAGTACAGAATACTTATGAAGATCCAATCAACCTGAATGCGCTTAATCCAGAGATTCATATTGACGGAGATATTAGCAATACTAGAGGGCTAGTTAAAATAGATAGCCCGGGTAGCGTTCAGGTAAGCTCAAATATTGTCGCCAAAACTATCGTGATTAACACTAAGGGCGATTTTATTAAAACTTTCACCACAGGATTTACGCATCAAGGTGGAGATCCGACGCTGAATCTACCTCAGAATTATGCTGCCCTTACATACACTGGCACTGATGGCCATGTATATCCGTACACATTAGATTTATACTATGAAGATCTTTTAAGAGGTATTTATCCTAACAATACCGCTCATCCTACGTCAGGAGTTATTACTGCGACTAGGACTGATAATGTAACTCCGCCAGTTCAGCTTTCTTCCGTAATCGCGGGTAATAACGTATTTATCAGTGGTGAAAAGCTCAATATCAACGGCTTGATTCAAAGTGGTCTTCCAAGCTTTAATGTAAATATCACGCAGACAGTTGCAGACGCTGCTGTAGCGAATGCAGGAGCATGGATACCTGTTGCTATGCAAGAAAACGGGGAGGCTGTTGCAGATCTATTTAGCCCTAAAGTACGTTATGTGAATGGCCAGATTGAGTTGCAAAGCTTAGCGGTGAGTGGTGGATATATTCAACTTTATGGAGATATATTTAGTACTGGCAATGGTCGTTTAAAGGTACTTGATGGTTACGGTAAAATTATTGTCAATAACACCTCTAATAAAAACTTGGCAGTTAATAGGCTAGATACGGGTCCAGGTGTGGCTGGTATGATTAAGATCACTGATACCAGTACAAAATATAACGGTAAGCCTTTAATTACAACCATTACGCTAGAAAATGATGTGATTAAGTACGCCTATGAAAATATGAACCTTGCTGATTACAGGCATCCTACTGGTGTTTCGTATGGCAGCACTCGAACAGGGGCTTACAACACTCGTGCAGATCGTAGGTTGGAATGGATGGATGCAGATGTTTATACAAACTACGAGTGGGCTACATATACTAAATCTTGTTATGCAGGATGTGGTTGGGGACTAGGCGACCTTCTAAGCGCTGACCCTGGAAGCAAGACTGGAGGCGCAAGCTCTCATACTAGTTACGTTCGCCCGAATGGAGAATGGTTAGCTGATTACAACTACACGAGTGCAGCGCGACCTGATTATAAAGTTGACTACCAGAAAACCATTTCACCAGTAGATTACAAGGCATTTGAAAGTAATCATTACTGGACCGATACTTGTGTGGCGGGCATATGTGTCGATGATGTTGAGTATTATGAAACTAAGAGAGAGTGGCGTTGGACAGAGAGTAATTACTATGTGCATAGCTTAAATGCGTCTAAGCCAATTTCTATAGAGTTTTCAGGTTTCAAAACGGGTGAGCTTACGGTAAACAATGCATCTAAAGACCTGCAGTTGCAAGGTGCTGTGCGTAACCTTACGGGTACAACAACACTCACTGCCGCAAGTATTAATGCAGCAGATACAGTAATTGTTACTGCAAAAGACCTTAATTTAACAGCAAGTGCGGGCAATATTGGTATTGCATCTCTTACAAATGACGCATCAAGTTATATCAAAACAAATCTACAAACTGGCGGTAAGCTTAATGCCACAGCTACAGGTGGCATTGCATTGTGGGAACAAGATGGATCACTGTCTATTAAAGGCGTTCATGCTGGTGGCATCGTAAATATTAAATCTGATGGCGATTTAACTAATGTGGCGACTGGCGTTGCAGTTTCTGGTAGTAGTGTTCGCCTGACATCTGACAATGGTGCCATCGGATCTGGAACCGCTATGTTGGTTGACAGCACATCGGCGACAGGTAATTTATCTGCGTTGGCTGCTAAGTCAATCGATATTACAGAGAACACAGGGGATTTACGCCTCGATAGTGTGACTACTATAGGTGGTGATGTAAATCTTACCGCCATTAACGGCAATATTATTGATGACAATAGTGTTTCTAAAGTTGATGTTGAGGCAAAAGCTGCATTACTTGCTGTAGCAGACCGAGCTGGTCTACGTGGCACAAGCGCAGCTGAAAGCGAGCAAAATACTGTTAAAGGTTATAACCTTGCTAAACAACAGGAGTATGCACGCTATTGGCAAATGCGTAATGTGCACAAGGATAGTAATGGCGCTTATGTGGCCGATGCTTATTCAACCACTTATGCTTATCACTTAAGTGCATCAGATATAACTGAACTAAAAACAAATCAAAACTGGACTGATTTGCAAGTTAGCCAATATGAGGCGCGTCAAACTGCCATTTACCATAAAGCGAATCAGTCATTTGGTACGCAGGCTTTTAGCGCTTCATTTGCTTATGATGTTAAAACTCAAGATACAGCTACCTATCAGCAGCTGATTGCAGGCAGCACATGGAGCGATGAGCAGATTACCAACCGCGTGGCAGCAGGCATATTTAAAGATACGGCTGATACAGAAGTGTTGATAGAAAATGCTAACGTCGTAGGGCATAACATCACCTTAACAGCAAATAGCGGCGGTATAGGCGCTGAAAAAGCATCTAAATCTATTAGCTTCGTAAATCCTAATGCATGGACCGATGATGAGCGTCTTGCCTTGGCCGCGGCTGATCGTAAAGATACCGTGATTGATTACGATGCTAAAACCATCACTATTCGCCAAAAGGATGACATTGACATTACCTTGAAAAATGCAGGACAACTGATTGCGAATGCTGGGTCTGATATCTACATTGGTTCAGAAGATGATATTCGTGTTAAACAAGTTGCTGCCCCTGTTAACTTTGATGTAAGAATCAAAACGGGTGCTGCATTAATCAATGTTGCAACTTCAGGCGCAGCAGTTACCGGACGTGACATTACTATAGAGGCGGGAGGGGCTGATTTGGGTTCAAGCGCAACTCCATTCTTGATTAATGCATCAGGTACACTGACAGCGCGAGCAAACGGTGATTTATACGTCAATAACACTTTAGGCAATATGCGCCTGGAGCAAGTATATGCAACCAATTTAGCCAAGTTAACATCAGTGGGTTCTATTGTTGAAGATCCGAATAATCATAATCTTCAAACAGATATTCAAGCTTCACATATCTGGCTGACTGCAGCGACCACTATTGGGGAGGCTGACGTTACTGGACTGAATTATTTGGATATGGGAAGTGATAAGCTAGGGTGGGTTGATATGTCGGCTCCAGATGGTATTTATGTATATAGTCCATCTAGATTCCTTAATCTGCGTAATGTTGATGCTGGCAATGGCGAAGTGAATATGACTTCATTTGCGAGTAGCTTTGGCATTATTGGTAACGTTACAGGAAAAAATGGCGTAACACTTAATGCGGGTGAGGCTATTCTTTTTGATGCTAATGGAAGTATAGTCAGTTCAAACGGTAATGTTGCATTGAGTAGTTCGGGGTATTGGCTAAATAGCTTGTCTGATCCATTAGTAGCTGAAGATACTACAAAATATGGTTTAAGGATGGATACAGGCTCATCAATATCAGCAGCAGGTAATGTGACAGTTAAAACTAGTGATGATATGGTGCTAGCGTCATTGACAGCAGAAAATGATGTGGTTCTGAATTCCTCTGGCGGTAAAATTTCTCAACGTGCCACAACTAAAGCTGCAGCAAGCAACGGCGACCTAACAGTCACTGCCGTCGGCATCAACTTACTTGATGCTTCAGCTGGAGGTAAAGCAACACTTGTTGCTGGTAATGATGGGGTTGTCATACAAGACATTCTTAACGCTAATGATGCCATAGACATAACTTCAACTGGTGGTTTAACAATTAAAGGATTAGTGCATAGCGATACTAGTGTAAGCCTTAAGGCGGATAATGATGTATTACTAGATGGTGGCAGTATTACAACGCTAGGTGCAGTGGAAATAGTTGCTGGTGCAGATGGTACTGGTAGCATAGATGTAGAGCCAGAGTCGACAGGTGCATATGCGATTGATACTGCTTCAACATTAGCAATGACTGCTGCTAATGATATCGTTCTTAAAGGGCGTATCCGCGCACTGGGCAATAACACACTCAAAGCTGGCGATGACATACAGTTAGAAGGCGGCAGTTTAGCTAGCAACTCTCAAGTAAGCCTTACAGCCGGTACTGATGGTACGGGCAATGTCGATATTGGTGCAGCATCGAGTGGCGGCAATGCCATTTACACACCTGCAAGTATTGATATTACTGCGGCAGACGACATTAACATCAGTGGTGATATTCGCGGTGATGTTGGTTTGGTTCTAAATGCTGTAAATGGTGGTGTAAATATGACAGGGGGCACACTAAGCACTGGTGGACAACTGAATATTGCCACAAGCGATACGCTAACAATAGGTGGTGACATATTTGGTGGATTAGGTGTTGAGCTTAGCACACTGAATGATGTTGTATTTGCAGGTGGTAGTGTTAGTAGTAACAACGACGTTAAGATTACTGCAGGCACCGATGGTACCGGTAGTATTTTTGGCAGTGCTACAAGTGGGGTAGATATTATTTCACTGGGTGCTTTGACCCTTCAGGCTCCAAATGGCATCGGTGAAGGCTCACCATTAGTCGCTCAAGTAACGAGTCGTGCAACACTTTTATCATCCAATATCAACGCTGATATTTCAACAACACCTTTAGCAAATCCGTTGTCATTAACGGTTTCTGATATTGGTGGGGGACCAGCGGCAAATGTAGTAATGCATGTTGCTTCTGATAAGCAAGTGAGCTTTGATACTTTCAATGTGGGCATAGCGGAAATTACTGCAGAAACACCAAGTTTGCAGCTAGCAAATGGCAATATCACGAACTATGCGGTGTTTAATATGCCGCATTACGTTACTCGTATAGACACTTTGAGTCGCGCTCAGCATCTTGGATATGATGTGAATGCCTTTACACTGAATGGTAGTTTTAGCTTAAATGCATTAGAAAACTCTGTTGCGATTGATGCTTTCATACTCATTAAGAATCCTAATTTACAAGTGATGGGTAACCCTACCGATTATGTTGAGAACACTGTTGAAGAAAGTTTGCAGCTCCAACAAATAGGCAGAAATGGTAATAATCCATTGCAATTTGAAATTGGAAGTTTCGGTCTAGATGCGCCTGATGACGATGATGTTCTAGTGAATGTAACCACAGACTGGATTGGCCCAACTAGTCAATTAGCCCCAGTAACTACTGAAAATAAAAAAGAGATTTAATCAATTGAAAAAACTACAAAAATATTATCTTTCAGTGCTGTTAGGTGCCATTAGCTTTCCAGCAAATGCAGCAGTATTGCCGTCGGTTGATCCTGCAGCAATTCAAAGACTGGATCAAGATCGCCTAGATTCATATCAGCAGGAGGAGAGTCTTAAAAAAGCTGTGCCAATTGCACCAGAAGTTACGTTGCCAAATCAAGATTCTGCTATTAAAAACGCCTCAGATGTTAAAAACATCCCTGTTAGCAAGTTTGATATTGATCACTCAGATTTACTTACAGACGATGAACTTAAGCAGATTTTATCGCCATATCAGGGACGTGACGTTAGCTTAAAGGAGCTTTTTGAGGCTGTATCGAAAATAAACCAACTGTACGATGCCAAAAATATTAAAACAGCGCGCGCCATACTTCCTCCTCAAGAAGTTAAAAGCGGTACGGTGAAAATTCAGCTGGTTGAAGCTAGACTTGGCGGAATAATCATATCTGGCGTAAAGGACGTACGTAGTGGTTTCGTTGAAGATCGTATTCATGCAAAGCCTGGCGAATTGATTTCTGTAACTAAGCTGGAAGAAGATCTTATAAGGTTTAATGCACTATATGAACCAAAATTACGCGCTGACGTTAGAGCTGGCGCGGAAGTTGGCAAAACTGATATTACTATCGCAGTACAAGAGGCAGAAAAGTACCACCTCACTACTTTCGCGGACAATGCAGGTCGCGATACCGTTGGTGAAAATAGAATTGGTGCGATTTATAAGGTCAATAATTTGTTGGGTGTTAACGATAGTATTCAAGTTGTTGCAACCGGCACAAGTGGTTCTAGAAGCTATGGGTTCAGTTACTCAATTCCAGTGTCAAAAGATGACATGCGTCTAGATGTTTCATATAACTACGGCAATATTAAAATTGTGAATGGCCCGTTCGTGCCACTGGATATTACAGGGAGCTCACGGGATTTATCGGTTGGGCTAACGCAACCATTTTCGGTTGGTATTAATCGTCAATGGGCGGCTTACAGCCGACTATCTGCTAGAAATTCGATTAGTAAGTTCAGTGGCTTTACTCAACAAGACCTCGATTTAAATGTGATTGCGCTAGGCTTGAGCGGTGAAGCACACTACAATACTTATGCTTGGTCGCTGGATAATAGTCTTAATTTTGGTACAAAGTCATTCGGTGGCGAAGACAGCTTCACTTACTATCGCGCCAATGCCAGTCGTGTGGATAGATTAACTGATCGACTTCAATTGTTGACTAAAGCTGGACTTCAATATTCATTTACACAAGTTATCCCTTCGGGAGAACAGTTTCAAGTTGGTGGCTTATACTCGGTAAGAGGATTTTCTGAAGGTTTACTCTCTGGCAGGAATGGCTATTTTGGTAGCGTAGAGTTAAGAGCTGCACTTAACTCTCCTCCACAAAATTCACCGACAGGGCTTCCTCCACTTGTGCAGGGCTTGGTGTTTTTTGAACATGGCGCAGCACTACCATACAGACCAGGGCAGAGCATCACCAAAGATGATTATTTAACCAGTGCTGGAGTTGGTCTTATGATGGATTTTGGAAGCCGAATTTCCACTAGACTTACATTCGCCTACCCGTTAGATAAAAACCCCAATGAAATGAATGAGCGCACACCCAGAATATCTGCAGGAGTGAATGTTGCTTGGTTTTAAAAGTAATTATCTTGATTTTAAATAGTGCTCTAAACGGCGAACAGCCCCTTTGGAACGTTGAGTTGCACTCGGAATTGACCCACCTAGCAATATAATTATGCAACGGCATTTGTTGGAGCATATAGATGAAGCGATTCATTGAAAGTGAAGACCGAACCCAAGGGATGTTACTGCCGGAACAGCTGGACGACTATGTTTCTGAAGATAATCCTGTTCACGTAGTTGATGTCTCTGTCGATCAATTTGATCTCGGCCAATTGGGGTTTGAATGCATTGATCCGAGCGATATCGGCCGACCTGCCCACCATCCCGCAGTCCTTCTTAAGCTTTATATCTATGGATCCCTCAACCGCATCCGCATCCAATTCAGTCGACGCCTAGAACGTGAAACGCAATGCAACCTTGAGCTGATCTGGCTCACAGGTCGCCTGATGCCAGACTTCAAGACCATTGCTAATTTCCGCAAAGACAATGGCGCAGCGATACGTAAAGTATGCAGTCAATTCGTCATGCTCTGCCGTCAACTCAATCTATTCTCTGATGCCATGGTAGCCATTGACGGCAGCAAATTCAAAGCCGTTAGCAGCTGTGACCGCAACTATACTGCGAACAAGATCGAAAGATGCAGGCAGCAAATTGAAAACAGCATAGAACGCTACCTATCAGCGCTTGAAACAGCTGATAGAGCACAACCGGATATTGTCGAAGCCAAGATGCCCGACTTAAATACAAGATTGCAATGCTCAAACAACAAATTACTCAACTGAATGCTATTGAGGCCCAGTTGCAAGAAATGCCAGACAAGCAAATCTCTCTGACTGATCCTGACGCCAGATCCATGGCCACCAGTGGCCGCGGTAGCGGCATGGTGGGATACAACGTGCAGACTGCGGTAGACACCAAGAATCACCTCATCGTTGCACATGAGGTAACCAATGTGGGTCATGATAGAAGTCAGTTAGCCAATATGGCAGCACAAGCAACACAAGCGATGGAATGCAATCATTTAAATGTGGTCGCTGATCGTGGCTATCTCAGTGATGAGCAGATTCTTGGATGTGATCAAGCTGGCGTGGCGCCGTTCGTGCCCAAGCCAATGACTTCAGGTGTCAAAGCAGAAGGGAGATTTTGCAAGGAAGATTTCATCTTTGATGCTCAGCATAACGAATATATTTGCCCTGCAGGAGAATGTCCTATCTAGCGCTTTGATAATACAGAGAAAAACTTAAAACTTAGCTGTTACTGGAGTTCAAACTGCAAATCTTGTGTACTTAAAGCCAATGCACGTCTAGTGAAAATCGACGTATAAAACGCTGGGAGCCTGAAGGCGTAATAGATGCTATGCACCTACGACTAGAACTTCAGCCTGAAATGATGCGCATCCGACGCCAAACTGTTGTGTATTCCTTTGGTACCTTAAAATAATGGATGGGATACACGCACTTCCTAACCGAGACTTTACCGCGTGTCAGTACAGAAATGAGCTTACGTATTTTGGTCTACAACCTGAAAAGAGTCTCAATCTAATGGGAACCTTGGCGCTAATGGAAGCAATGGTGGCCTAGGGGCCATTTATCTTTGCTTTTGTTAAAGTATTTGGGTTTCAATCTGAATAAAAAAAATCAACGCAGTTTCAACACAAATCAAAATTTACGCCTAGTAAGTTCCGTATGTCTCGTTAAATTATTGCATTTTTACACAGCCTAGGTCATTTTAATAAGTTAGCGGTGTCTGCTCTCAGACTTCCAAAAAGCGCACTTTTTACCTGAGAGCTTCGGGCCCTGAGCCGTCATTCGCCCATAGCTGCCGTTTTACTGATGGATTCAAGTGAAATTGTTTATTCTGTAATCTAACCAGATGTTGATTTTGTTTGCGAAAACGAACTAAAAGTGACCGCGCCAATCACTAATATGGCACCCAATATCTGTGCATGATTTGGCGGTATGCTTTGAATCGTTGCGATGATCATTGAAGTCACAGGTACTAGATTCATAAAAATAGCAGCTTTTGATGAACCAAGTTTTGCAATACTCGCGTTCCAGAAAAGATAAGCTAAGACGCCGCCTCCAACGGTCATCATGATTAGTGAGGCGCCTGTGGTAGCTGTAGGTACTACAAAACTGTCTCCATGCCAAGTTACAGCAAGGCTTAATGCGATTGCACCTATTGTCATGATGCCTGCAGTATTTGCTATTCCACTTACATTTTTAGGCATCATTTTACGTACTAGCACGTTATAGAGCGCCCAGCTTAAATTGGCTATGAATATGTAAAGATCTCCAATAGAGATTTTTAGGTGTGCACCTGCGCCAAGCACAACGATAGCTACGCCTGCCACACCAATAGGAAATGCAATCAGCTGTCGTTTTGATGGTATTTCATTAAGAATTAGATAAGCCAGAATAGCTGTCAATAAAGGATTTAAAGCCATGATTAGAGCGCCATTGATAGCAGATGTAGTTTCCATGCCAAGAAAGAAAAATAGATTGAATCCAAAAACGCCTACAACGCCCAAGGTTAAATAGGTTCTAAAGTATCGTAATGGGATGGTCTCTTTTCTAATCTGTGTAATCAGCAACATTATGGCTGCAGCCATAATATAGCGACTTGCTCCTGCAACATAAGGCCCCATTTCCGCCACAACAGGCTTAGCCAAGTTGAAATTTGCCCCCCAAAAGACTGCTGCCATCGTGGCCATTAGGTAAGTATTGATATTGCCCATAATTTATAGTCCGTAAAATCTTTAAGAAAATAGTAATCGCTGAAAATATTGAGGGTAAATTGCAACAGGATACATATGAATTTATATCCCGTTGCAATCATTAAAAATTGCGAAAGATTGTTAGTCTTCTACTCCCTCAACTATTAAAACACGGTAGTCAGCACCCTTGAGGCGATGCTTTAATGCCGCTTGATACTTGGCGCTGTGATACCAATTTTTGGCATCTTTGATTGTTTGGAATTGATGAATTAAACAACCTTCTACATTCGAGCCTTCCAGAACTTCTATGGCGCCATATCTTACCAAAGGGGTTGCTTTATGCCCTTCTCTTGCCAATGTGGCTAGCTCGGCATACTGGATCATTTCTTCTTGATCTAATGTATGCTGTCGTATCATGACGACATATGCACTCATGATCGAACGCACTCTCTGATGAGAAGTAATAACTTTTTAGCTGCTTCTTCAGAAGAAGCAGGATTTTGCCCAGTAATAAGATTACCGTCCTTAACAACATAAGATGCCCAATCAGCAGCACTGGAATACTGCCCACCTTTACTGATGAGTTCGTCTTCTACCAAGAACGGTACAATTTCTGTTAATCCTACAGCTGCTTCCTCTGAATTTTTGAAGCCAGTTACTTTTTTGCCCTGCACCACTGGCGTGCCATCTGGATTTTTTACATGCCTTAAAACACCAGGCGCATGACAGACTAACGCTACAGGTTTATTACTCGCTAATGCGCTGGCTAGTAAGTTGATAGAGTTTCCATCTTCAGCAAGATCCCATAGCGGCCCATGACCGCCTGGATAAAATATCGCATCGAAATCGTCAAGGCTTATCGATTGCAGAGATACGGTGCTGGCAAGTGCAGATTGCGCTTCTGAGTCAGCTTCAAACCTATGCGTGGCATCCGTTTGAAAGTCAGGCTCATTACTTTTAGGATCTAACGGTGGCTGACCTCCACTAGGTGAGGCTAAAACAACCTGAGCGCCAGCATCCTTAAATACGTAGTATGGAGCAGCAAGCTCTTCTAGCCAAAATCCTGTTTTACGACCTGTTTCACCCAATTGGTCATGTGAGGTTAATACTGTAAGAATTTTCATATGATGATACCTTTTAAAAAGTTGGGATAACTAGATACTACCGATCCACCCAACAATTAGACCAGTCGTATATTATTCAAGTAAAAAAATATTCAAACTAAGAATATTTAATTTGAATAAGTGAATGTTGTTTATTACAAATGCAAAATCTTTCTTGTTGCAACCATCGCATTGTTCATGGGATCCATACTTCGAGTGATCTTAGCCATTAAACTCGCGCCTAGCCACATCTGGTAAAGTGTCTGAGCCAAACTGTAAGTATCGGTTTCAATACTCAATGAGCCATCCGCAACTCCGCCGTCAATCACATCTGCCAATCGGCTGATAACTCCTGCAGTACCTGATTTAAGTGCTAATCGCATCGCTTCAGACAAATCAGCTACCTCAGCAGCCAATTTCACAGCTAAACATTTCCCTTGGCAATCGAAGGACTCTTGTGACTCTAGCCAGTGCTCCAAGTAATTCAAAAGACGCTGAGCCATCGTCTGATTCGCTGCACTAAAAATTGTATCCATGGTAGCGAGATAGTCTTCAAAATAATTCTGAAGCATTGCTTCGCCAAATGCGTCCTTGGATTTAAAGTAGTAATAGAATGAACCTTTAGGCACGTCAGCAGCCATCAATATCTCGTTGAGACCCACCGCAGAATAGCCTTTTCTGCTAATAATCTTTTGAGCAGTTTCTAACGTGTGCTGACGGACATCGAGGCTTTTATTTTCAGTATTCATGTGAGTACTATATTAGATAGTAGACCGGTTGTCTAGTGATTTTTTGTGCTTATAAAATAATATATTATGGATCCTCTGACATTTATAGAAAACAACCTTAGCATAGCCAAAAAATTGAACTACCTAAAAGTAGACATTGTAGAGATTACTTTCGGGCCCTATGCCGTCATTCGCTAATTTGTATCAGCTGGCAAATTTTAATGAAAATGTAGCTGTTAAGAATTAACAATTAAACTTTAAGTTTATATATTTCATCAATATCACACTGAAATTGTAAATTTTAGTTGCAAGCTAATTTAAGTGTGATGTGTTCAAAAAAACTGATGTATCATTGGGAGGCTCAAAAACCAATCATAAAACTAAAATAACGCTCATGATTAAAAAAATAAACTGGCTACAATCATATGCAGTCTTGGTACTTTTAACCTATTCGCTTGCTGGAAATGCCGCAGACATCAATCAAATAGACACTACAGCCCAAGAACAAATTCGCCAACAAGAACGTCTTAATCAATTACGACAACAGCAAGAAATCAAACCTGACGCACGCGGCGCAGGCGAGCAACTTAAAAATACGGCGCCCATTGCGGCTGATATCATTCCAGATAACGAAACCCCGTGCTTTACCATCACTAAAATTGAATTAGTTGGCGATACTGCAAATCAATTCCAATTTGCTTTAAATGAAGTACTTCATTCTTCCAAGTCGTCAGCCTTTAAGCCTATTCTAGGTCGTTGTCTGGGGGCTATTGGCATCAACGCCATCATGACGCGTGTACAAAACGCCATTATTGCTAAAGGTTACGTGACCACTCGTGTGTTAGCCGCACCACAAGATTTAAAAAACGGTGTACTACAACTCACCCTTGTGCCAGGTCGTGTCAATGCGATTCGCTTTACGCCAGACTCCAGTAAACGTGCCAATGCATGGAATGCCGTGCCAATGTCTAAAGGTGACATTCTCAATCTACGAGATATAGAGCAAGCCCTAGAAAACTTCAAGCGCGTACCTACCGCAGAGGCCGACATCCAAATTGAGCCTGCCTCACTGGACCCTGCCTTAAAGCAAGCATCAGCCGAACCGGGATTAAGTGATGTCGTCATCCGTTACCAACAGCGCCAAGTGCCTTTTAGAGTGTCATTTAATCTAGACGATAGCGGTTCCAATAGCACTGGCAAGTATCAAGGCGGCGCCACCTTATCAGGCGACAACTTACTGACGCTGAATGATTTATTTTATGTGAACTATAACCATGACTTGGGTGGTGGTGATTCAGGTAATCGTGGCAATGATGGTTATTCAGCGCATTACTCACTCCCGTGGGACTATTGGTTATTGAGTGCAACTACCTCTAGCAATGACTTCCATCAAAGCGTAGCGGGCGCCACTCAAACCTATGTATATAGCGGCACATCACAAAACGCTGAAGTGAAACTTAGCCGTTTAATTTACCGCAATAGCATTAACAAAAGCATCGTGTCTGTTAAAGGTTTTTTGCGTAAATCCAGCAATTTTATTGATGATACTGAAGTGCAAAACCAACGTCGCCGCACCGCTGGTTGGGAACTTGGATTTAATCAAAGCTGGTACTTAGGTAAAGCGGTTTTAGATTACAACTTAGCTTATAAGCGTGGCACTGGTGCTGAAGATAGCTTGGCCGCCCCTGAACAAAACTTTGGTGAAGGTACCTCGCGCATGAAAGTGTTAATGGGTGACCTGAACTTGACCGTGCCGTTTGGTATGCAGATGCCATGGGGTCAACAAGCGCTGCAATACAGTGCCAACCTGCGTGGACAAACCAACTACACACCACTCACGCCACAAGACCGTTTCAGCATCGGTAATCGCTTCACCGTGCGTGGCTTTGATGGTCAGCAAACCTTGCTTGCAGACAACGGCTGGTTGATACGTAATGAATTGGTCGCACCTATTGCCAGTAGTGGTCAGGCCTTGTATTGGGGTTTGGATTATGGCGAGGTTGGCGGGCAATCAAGCGAATTGTTAGTAGGCAAGCGTTTGGCTGGAACCGCCATCGGCTTCCGTGGTAGTGCACAAGCGACGGGATTAAAAGCGTTAAGTGGTTTGAGTTACGACATCTTTTTAGGCAAGCCCATTAACAAGCCTAAAGGTTTCGAGACGCACGAAGCTACAGCAGGATTTAATTTGAATTGGTCTATTTAAATAATAAATTAGCTAAAAATCAAACAAAAAAGAATTGGTTGAAAAATGAATAAGCAACACTATCGCCTTATATTTAATAAACTGCGTGGCATACTCATGGCGGTTGCAGAGCATATTGCCAGTTCAGGTAAATCAACTCAAGAAACACGAGCCAGTCGGACAACTACGCTAACTGTACAATCTAGTGGCAGTCAAAAGAGTGTTGAGTTAACGCTAAAACCAAGTCATTTTGCCGTGCTTTGCCGCTTAGGTTTGGTCAGTCTTGTCAGCTTAAGTGTATCTGGCCAACAAGCCTATGCCGATATTATTGCTGATCACAGCGCACCAGCTAATCAACGCCCAGTCATTCTAAATGCGCCGAATGGCGTACCACTTGTCAATATTCAAGCGCCTAGTGCTGCCGGTGTTTCTCGCAATACCTATAGCCAGTTCGATGTGAATGCCAATGGCGTTATTCTTAACAATAGCCGCACCAATGTACAAACGCAATTGGGCGGATTTGTTGAAGGCAACCCCTATTTAGCCACTGGCAGCGCGCGCATTATTCTGAATGAGGTCAACTCCTCGAACCCTAGCCTATTGAATGGCTATGTCGAAGTAGCCGGTAGCCGTGCGCAGGTGGTGATTGCCAACCCAGCAGGGATTAGCTGTAACGGCTGCGGTTTTATCAATGCCAATCGAGCCACGCTAACGACTGGTACACCTATGATAAGTGGTGGTGATTTAATCGGTTATCGAGTCACTGGTGGCAGCATTAATTTCCTTGGAACGGGCTTAGACGCTAGCCAAACGGACTACACCGACGTGATTGCACGTGCTGTTAACGTCAACGTGGGGCTATGGGCTAATCATCTTAATGTGATCACGGGTAGTAACCAAGTCAACGTCAATACGATTGGGGACGCAAGCAGTATTACTCCAATTGCTGGAACCGGAACGGTACCAACACTGGCAATCGATGTTGCTGCATTAGGCGGCATGTATGCTGGCAAGATTCATCTGATAGGTACCGAAGCTGGGGTGGGTGTGAGTAATGCCGGCGTGATTGGGGCGAGTGTCGGAGAGGTGACTATTGATGTGAATGGGCAGCTGACGAATAGCAATCGTATTAGCAGTGCTACACAAGTCAGTTTGAATGCGGACAGTATCAGTAATACGGGTGGCAGAGTGACTGCAGAGCACCAACTGAATATGACTGCTGCAAGTTTAAGTGGTGATGGGGTGTTATTGTCTGGCGGCGATATTGATATTCAGCTCGCTACAGACTACACACAAAAATCTACAGGTCAATTGCAAGCCAATGGCAATTTAAATCTGACCACTACGGGTAATATTATTAATGAAGGTCGCTTGCTAGCTGCAAATACACTGACCTTGCAAGCCAATGATATTGAAAACACCGCAACCGCAGAAATCACAGGGCTTAATACGCATATTAATGCCAACAGTACGCTCACCAACCGAGGCTTAATTGATGGTGGCGACACTTTCATTAACGCTGACATTCTCAATAACATTGGTACTGGCAGCATCTTTGGTGACCATGTGGCTCTGAATGCCAATACAGTTAATAATGATGTGGAGACTGTCGGCAGTAGCACGACAGCAGCTGTGATTGCCGCACGCACAGCTTTAGATATTGGTGCTACCAACATTAATAACCGAGAAGACGCACTGTTATTTAGTGCAGGCAATTTAGCTATTGGCGGTGCACTAGATACTAGCCACCATGCAACAGGGCAAGCTTCTACACTCAACAATACTAGCGCCACGATTGAAGCGCTGGGTAATTTAAGTCTAAATGTAGCGACTATCAATAACACCAATGCACATCTGACTACGCAGTATGTCAGAACCAGTGTTGCATCCACACTTGCAGCATCGGTTGATGTGAGAGCGAACATTGGCTCACCTGCACCTGCAGCAGGTAATACCAGACAATATCAGATGTCTTATTTCACTACTGATGGCCCATTATTGTTTGGTCGCACCTATAACTACGATGATGTTGATCACTTTTATTTAGATGGTAGTGGCTTTGTACATTTAGTATTAAAAGCGGGTGTCGCGAATGATGGTATGACTGATGCCAATACCTTTATGCAATATAACTCAGGTAGCATAGTGTATGAAACTCAAATCTTAAGCACGCAGCCTGCGCAGATACTAGCTGGCAATAATATGCAAATAGATGCCAACAATCTACTCAATAGTGATAGTAAGATGATTGCTGGCGGCATATTCAATGCCAATGTAGTCACGCTTAACAATCAAGAAACCTTAGGCTCGCGATCAACACAATATGGATCGGAATCGGCTTACTTTAGAACACGTGAAAGTTGTGATTGCTCAAGGTACTTCCAGTATCCTAACTACCCAGCACCTATCATTGAAAGTATTAACTTAGGCGGTTCCGCTTACGGTGCAGTGAGTACGGTCACTGGTACGGGGACAACTGTCGCGACATTGGCCGCGCCTACTAGCATTCCGACCAGCAGTCTTTTTACACCTACGACCAGCCCTGAATCTAATTACCTCATTGAAACCAATCCTCGTTTTGCCAACTATCGCACATGGCTGAGCAGTGACTATATGCTCAATGCCTTACATTTAGACCCAGCGCTTATCACCAAACGTCTAGGCGATGGTTTCTACGAACAACGTCTGATTCGAGAACAAATCAACACCCTCACAGGGCAACGCTTCCTAGTTGGCTATGCTAATGATGAAGCCCAATACCAAGCCTTAATGGCCAACGGCGCCACCTTTGCAAGCAGCCACCAACTTGTTCCTGGCGTCGCGCTCACCGCCGCTCAAGTCGCACAACTCACCAGCGACATTGTATGGCTAGTAGAACAGACCGTGACCTTACCTAACGGCACGACCACGCAAGCACTCGTTCCACAAGTCTACACGCGTCTGCAAGCAAATGACTTAAGCCCGACAGGCAGCCTCATTGCAGGACAAGCCCTACACTTAAACGTGACGGGAGATGTGATTAACAGTGGTGATTTGAGCGGACGCGATGCGCTCAGCTTAAGTGCAACTAACATTCAAAATCTTGCTGGTCGCATCCGCGCAAACCAAACCCAACTCACCGTTGAGAACGACATTAACAACCTCGGAGGGCAAATCATCGCGGCAGACAGCATGCGCCTTGATGCAGGTCATGACATCAACATTCAAAGCATCACCACTAATAGCACATTGAAATTTGATCTAGACCAAGGTAACAAGATTATTCATGTGGACAACCAACGCACCAATATCGACCGCGTCGCCGGCCTATACATCACCAACCCATCAGGCACTGGTTTGTTAGTTGCCAGTGCAGGCAACAACCTTCACCTTGATGGCGCCGAGATTGTCAACCTAACCCCTCACGCTTCTGAAAACATCAATAGCGGTCAAACGCTGCTCAAAGCTGGCAACGACATCTCTCTAGGCACAGTGACAACCACGCAAAACAATAACTATGTGCAAAACGCTAAAAACTACAATAAAGACAGCAATAATTTAGAAGTCGGTAGCACCATTCAAACCGCAGGCAACATCACCCTACAGGCAGGGCAAGACCTTAATATCAAAGCTGGCCATATAGAAAGTACGCAAGGCAACCTCACAGGCAGTGCGGGCAATGACATTAACATCACTACTGGCACCAACACCTATGACACTGCGAGTGCTTCTTATAAAAAGAGCAGTGGCTTCATGAGCAGCAGCAAAAAAACTAGACGTGATACTAGCCATGATACAGAAGTCGTCAGCAGCAACCTGAGTGCCGAGAGCATTACACTCAATGCAGGTACAGCCAACACCACCGAAAACACCACCAATGGCAACCTCAATGTAAAAGGCACAAACCTAGTCGCAACCCATGATGTCAATATCAATGCGACGGGTAATGTAGATATTAGCGCTGCTCAAGCGACCCACGATGAAACCCACTACAAAAAAGTCCAGAAGACCGGCTTCAGTCCAAGTGGCGGTGCCAGCATCGGTTACGGCACCAGCAAGCTGACGAACACCAATGACAGCCAGCAAGTCACCAATGTTGGTAGCACCATAGGCAGTGTTGAAGGCAATGTCACAATCAACAGTGGTAAAACCTACACCCAAATGGGTAGCGACGTGGTCACACCACAAGGCGACATCAATATCACCGCCCAGCAAGTGAACATCGCCGCTGCCGCTGATACCTATGCCAGCCAGCAGACCATGAAATACAAACAGACAGGCCTCACTCTTGCCATTACCAGCCCCGTCATTTCTGCGATTCAAACCGTACAGCAAATGAGCAAAGCCGCAAGCAACACCAGTGATGGCAGAATGCAAGCGCTAGCCGCAGGCACTGCCGCGTTAGCTGCGAATAATGCTTTAGATGCAGTGAGTGCTGGTCAAGCTATCGCTCCAACTGGAAATGCTGCCAATGACGCAGCTAACCAAGCTGGTGGCATCAATATCAGTCTATCTATCGGCACCTCAAAAAGCAGTAGCAGCTCACAACAAACTAGCACTACCGCAAAGAGCAGCACGCTTAATGCAGCTGGCAACGTCAATATCACCGCCACAGGAGCAGGCAAAGACTCCGACATTAATGTGATAGGCAGCCAAATCAAAGCCGCACACGATGTCACCCTCAAAGCTGAAGATCAAATCAACCTGCAAGCAGCACAAAATGTCGACACTTTAAAATCGACCAACAAAGGCAGCAGCGCCAGCCTAGGTATAGGCTTCTCGTTGGGTGGCAGTAGTAATGGCTTCACTATTAATGCGGGCGTCAGCGGCAACAAAGGCAACACTAAAGGTAACGGCAGCACTTGGACAGAAACCGTCATTCAAGGCGGTAATAATACGGGAGACACCGTCACCCTACAAAGCGGCACAGACACCAACGTCATAGGTAGCCAAGTCATTGGCAATCAAATCATCGCCAACGTAGGTACTAGCGGCACAGGTAATCTCAACATCCAAAGCCTACAAGACAGCAACACCTTTAAAGACAAACAAAGCAACTTTGGCGTCAGTGTAAGCCTATGTATTCCCCCATTCTGCGTGGGAGCTTCTGGAGGCAGTGTCAGTGCAGGTCAAAGTAAAATCAACAGCAACTATGCCAGCGTGAATGAACAAGCAGGCTTCTTTGCAGGTGACGGTGGCTACCAAGCCAATGTCAACGGCAACACCAACTTAACAGGTGCAGTGATGGCAAGTACCGATAAAGCCATACAAGACCACAAAAACAGCCTCACTACACAAACCCTCACTATTTCAAATGTTGAGAACAGTGCTGACTACAGCGCCAAAGGTGCAAGCTTTAGTGCAGGCGTAGGCTACACCCAACAACCTAATGGCACATTCAAGAACGCCCCGACTGCCAGTGCAGGTAGTTCGAATCTCAGTGACGATAGCAGCAGTGTTACTGTGAGCGGTATTAGCGGTGGTTCACTGACTATTACCAACAATGCGCAACAAGCCCTTACAGGACAGGATACGGCGACAACAGTCGCCAGCTTAAATCGAGATGTTAAAACGCAACTGAACACCACAACAGATGAAAATGGCAATACACAAACCATTGCCACTGCGATAGACAGTCAAGGCAACAATCTCGCTGGCACACTCAAGCCTATCTTTGACCAAGACCAAGTGCAACGTGAACTCAATGCACAGATACAGATTACCCAAGCGTTTAGTCAGGTAGCGCCTAAAGCAGTAGCCGATTACGCAGGCAAACAACTCCATGACTTAGTCGTTAAAGCGCAACAAGCGCATTTAGCAGGAGATGAAGCCTCAGCGACCCAATTACTCAAAGACGCAGAGAAGTGGGATGAAGGTGGCATTTACCGAATCGCACTTCATACAGCACTAGGTGGCTTACTTACAGGTGACATCAGTGGAGCCGCAGGTGCAGGAGTAGTAGCGGGCAGTGCGGATTTACTTAACACTCTACAAAGCAAAGTCACACAAAGCCTGCAAAGCGCAGGCTTAGAAAGCACAGACCCAACAACAGGAGAGAAAGTACCAAGCCAAGCCGCCAACGCCATTGCACAAGCACTGGCTGAACTCACCAGTGTTGGCATAGGTTCAGCCATTGGAGGCACAGGTGGTGCAAGTACTGCACTGGCGGTGGATACTAATAATCGGCAATTGCATCCGAATGAAATTTCAAGAATCAAAGACCTTGCTAAAGGTGACCCAGAAAAACAAGCCAAGCTCACAGCAGCAGCTTGCGCACTGGTAAGATGTGCAGATGGCGTGCCGACTGACGATCCTGCTTATGTATATTTAAAGGGCTTACAAGATGCAGGCGCGTCGCTAAAAGCTGAGCAAGCCTTACTTGCTAACCAAAAAGGTTGGGATGGAAGAGTATACGGAAAGTTATTTCAATATACCATTGGTATGGATTTCCAAGACTACTTAGATCAGACTAAGCAAGGTACAAGAGTAACGGGTGCTGTGCAAGCTGTTGGCGGCGTAGTGGGCATGGCGGGGGGTGCTGCTATGTGTACAACTGGGGTTGGTTGTGTGGGAGGGGCTGTTCTCGCGACCGTTAGCGCTGACTATGGCGCCGCTGGTTTAACTCAAGCCATAACAGGAAATACTCAAATCACCAATGGTGAGCTTGTATTACAATCGCTAGGATTAAGCCCACAAGTAGCAGCAATTACTTACGCGTTAGTTGGATTATCGCCTGCGGCGGTTGATGCACTGATGGTTAATCGCGCTGTAAATGCTCAGGTTGCGGCAAACGCATGGGTGCGCGGCACTTACAATGGAACAAGCACAACTTCATTTACTGGAAATGTTTATCGTTATACTCTTCCCGAATATTCTGAAGGTACTTGGAGTATTTACCCGAGCAATATTGCAGCAGATCATCGTTACTCTCCATCAGGCGTCGGAGCCGTATATGCTGGAACTAGCTCAGAGACGGCAAATGCTGAAGTTGCTAGCTACAGTGCTCTAGAAGGAAAAATTTTAGTGATTAACAATGTGAAGATAAGTAATGTTCTTGATTTAACAGATCCAGCAGCGCGTCAAGCGCTAGGTATAACAGTAAATGACATCACAAATACTAACCATGGGGGTGATGCATACACTACTACACAAAGGATTGGTGCTTGGGCTAGAGATCAGGGCTATAACGCTATTATTGCTCCGTCGGCTCAAAATCCATCTGGGGCTCCAAACCTAATTTCATTTAAATCTCTAAAGTCTGGTGGTTAGTAATGTGTATGGATAAAAAGTGGCATGATTGGGCATTATTGATTCAGGAAGAGCGACCATGGAAATTAAATAATGTCACTACCGAATTACTTTCTAAAGTTCAGGATACTGATATGGCTAGCGTTATTTGGGCTTTCATGGGAGATAGTTCATTAGAATGGATCGACAAACCATTACCACCCTTAAATAACCTTTCAGTAATTACTATACTACAAGAAAAAAATGGTAAAAATGATGTATGGAAAGTTCTTGAAGCTATGTCAACTTGGATGTGAAAACGGCGTAAATGGTCTCCTATATATCAAAAAGTAGCTAATTCAAGTCAATCATGCAAGTTTACCGCCCGCCTCGTCTACAAATCGAACGACTTTATCGCCAAAGCGGCACCGACACTACCGTACTCGCACTCAACGCTTACAATGTGAACAACCTAGGCGGACGCCTGACTGCGAACGTCGTCAGCTACACCGAAACCCAAATACAAAGTGGCAACAAAGTAGGCGGCCACGTCACCCTCAACAGCGGCACAGACACCAACGTCATAGGTAGCCAAGTCATTGGCAATCAAATCATCGCCAACGTAGGTACTAGCGGCACAGGTAACCTCAATATACAAAGCCTACAAGACAGCAACACCTTTAAAGACAAACAAAGCAACTTTGGCGTCAGTGTGAGCTTATGCATTCCCCCATTCTGCTATGGTGCCTCTGGAGGCAGTGTCAGTGCAGGTCAAAGTAAAATCAACAGTAACTACGCCAGCGTGAATGAACAAGCTGGATTCTTTGCAGGTGACGGTGGCTACCAAGCCAATGTCAACGGTAATACCAACTTAACAGGTGCAGTCATTGCCTCTACTGATAAAGCCGTCAAAACTGTAGATGCCAATGGTCACCCCATTAACAGCCTCTCCACACAAACGCTCACCACCTCAAACATTCAGAACAGTGCAGAGTACAGCGCTAAAGGCGTAAGCTTTGGCACAGGGTTAAATGTTGGGCCGACGAAAAAAAATAACCAGCCTGTTGCTGGCGTCACAAAATCTATCGGTTGGAGTAGCTCAAGCGATGATGCTAATAGTGTCACCGTCAGCGGCATCAGTGGTGGTAAAGTCTCTATTACAGATAACACCGCACAACAACAAAAAACAGGGCAAGATAGTGCAGCCACGTTTGCCACCCTTAACCGCGACGTGCATGCTGAACTTAGTACCGATACACAAGGCAATACCACTGCCACAGCGTTAGATAGCAAGGGCAACAATCTCGCTGACACACTCAATCCGATCTTTAATGCGGAAAAAGTGCAGCAGGAATTAAATGCACAAATACAAATCACACAGGCGTTTGATCAGGCACAACAGCAATTCCGCATGGACATTAATAGGAAAGTCGATAATGCAAAAGCGGAAAAAGGCAACATTGCCAACCAGCTCCAAAACCCGAACCTGAATGAAGAGCAGCGCATGAGTTTAATCGCCCAAGGTCTCAATGCACAAAAACAAATTGAACAACTAGAAAACGTTGGTCTTGTTTTTAGTGCGGTGGCAGGCGGCTTGTCTGCGCCAACCAACAGCATAGGTGGCATAGTCGCCAACACGCTCGCTCCAGAAGCAGCCAATCAAATAGGGCAGTACTTTAAAGACTACGGCACAGAGGGTTCAGCACCCCATATCTTAGCGCATGGGGTTTTAGCTGGCGCGGTTGCTGCACTGGGCGGTAATAACCCTATGGGTGCGGCACTCTCAGCCATGGGTGGTGAACTTGCTGCGCCACTCGTGGCAGACCTGTTGTATGGCAAACCGTCAGAAGAACTTAATGCGGAGCAAAAATCCACAGTCAGCGCCATTGCGAGCTTAGGTGGTATTGCCGCTGGTGCGAGCTTGAGCGGAAATGTCACCGACATTGCACAAGCCAACTTATCAGCGCAAAATGCAGTAGATAATAACTGGGGTGAAGTTGGGCATTATTCCACTATGGCAACAGTACTCTACCTTGCTGGCTTCTCACCCAAAGATGCTAAAGCAGTTGCACTTGCTGCTTGGGCACCGGATACGGATAAACGGAATGCGATGAGTTTAAATGCCCTTGCACCTAAGAATAACTATCAAGAAACCATCCACTTATTAGATGGTGAGGACGACCCTGCAAAAGTGATTGCTACGCAACAGGCACTGGCAGGCCAGGTAAGGGAAATTTTACGCACCATAAAACAATATGAGAATAACACCGCAATGAAAGCCGCTTACTTGTCACAACCAAGCGTACAGAATACTCTACATTCATTTGGAGATGCGTTTGCGCATGTGGAAAATGATGGAACGCATTATCCAATTGAGAGGGGGCACGCTTATGACTCCACAAATGGCAACGACCCTGATAACCCTAATACCCATACCAATGCTTACCAAAGTTATGTTAATACCTTATTTAATGTGGCTTCGCAGGCAACAGTCACTCCCCGTGTGAGCAATAGTACAATCACGAATCTCGTTAATCAGGTTGTGTCCTCTACATCTGAAACCGGGCAGATAAAGGTGTTAAATAACGCTATTGGGAGCGTCTCTTCATCAACATCGTCTGGGTTAGTCAATTCGCCAGTCAAAGATTGTGGATATCTCAACGGTTGCTCAAATAAACCGATTGGTAGTCAGGTGAATCCTCAAATTAATAGCATTTATGGCATCAAGAAGTGAAGTGGATATGCAAATAAAACATTCGGTATTTTCTATTAAGACCTTGGTGCTACTCAAATACCTTTATTGGACATGGCTATTTCTTTGTTGTCTATTTTGGTTTTCTTTGATAATTAATGACGCGGGTTTGCATAGTTTGGCATTTAATGGCTTAGTTGATTTTTTATTCAGTTGGGGAAATTTTAGGGGGGCGGATTTTGGAAGTTTTATATTTATCTCACCACTATGCATCCTCGTCGTTTTTATCATTATTTCGATTCTTAGACGAAGAATTTTGGTTTGGGAGTGTTTGGCAATTAGCATCATTTGGGGAATGGTGATTTATGTTTTCCCTCACTTACATACCTGATGGGAAATATCAAGCCAGCAATAGCCAAGTAGGGTGGGTTCATGAACCCACGCGTAGCTCTGAACTTAACCATGCAAATTTACCACCCGCTACATCTACAAATCGAACGACTGTATCGCCAAAGCGGCACAGACACCAACGTCATAGGTAGCCAAGTCATTGGCAACCAAATCATCGCTAACGTAGGTACTAGCGGCACAGGTAACCTCAATATACAAAGCCTGCAAGACAGCAACACCTTTAAAGACAAACAAAGCAACTTTGGCGTCAGTGTAAGCTTATGTATTCCCCCATTCTGCTATGGCGCTTCTGGAGGCAGTGTCAGTGCAGGTCAAAGTAAAATCAACAGTAACTACGCCAGCGTGAATGAACAGGCAGGATTCTTTGCAGGTGACGGTGGCTACCAAGCCAATGTCAACGGCAACACCAACCTAACAGGTGCAGTGATGGCAAGTACCGATAAAGCCATACAAGATCACAAAAACAACCTCACTACACAAACCCTCACTATTTCAAACATAGAAAACAGTGCGGAGTACAGCGCCAAAGGTGCAAGCTTTAGTGCAGGCGTAGGGCTTAACAAACAACCTAATGGCACATTCAAGAACGCCCCGACTGCCAGTGCAGGTAGTTCGAATCTCAGTGACGATAGCAGTAGCGTGACTGTGAGTGGCATTAGTGGTGGCTCACTGACTATCACCAACAATGCGCAACAAGCCCTGACAGGACAAGATACGGCGACAACAGTCGCCACCTTAAATCGAGATATTAAAACGCAACTGAACACCACAACAGATGAAAATGGCAATACACAAACCATTGCCACTGCTGTAGATAGTCAAGGCAACAACCTCGCTAGCACACTCAAGCCTATCTTTGACCAAGACCAAGTGCAACGTGAACTCAGCGCACAGATACAGATTACCCAAGCATTTAGTCAGGTAGCGCCTAAAGCAGTAGCCGATTATGCAGCTAACAAAGTTAAGGAACTCAAAGACACAAACCCTGCTGAAGCAGCCAAATGGGATGAAGGCGGTATTTACCGAATCGCACTGCATACCGCACTAGGTGGCTTACTTATGGGTGACATCAGTGGAGCCGCAGGCGCAGGAGTAGTAGCAGGCAGTGCGGATTTACTTAACACTCTACAAAGCAAAGTCACACAAAGCCTGCAAAGCGCAGGCTTAGAAAGCACAGACCCAACAACAGGAGAGAAAGTACCTAGCCAAGCCGCCAACACCATTGCGCAAGCACTGGCTGAACTCACCAGTATTGGCATAGGCTCTGCCATTGGAGGTGCAGCGGGTGCAGGGACTGCACTGGTGGTGGATACTAATAATCGGCAGTTGCATACATCCGAAATACAACGAGCTAAAGATTTATATAAGCTTGCCCAGAAGCTAGGATTACCTTATACCCTTGCACAGATTGAAGATACTTTACGTGGCGCGAATAATTCACAATATGGCGAAACCGCAACTAGCAATATCATTTACAATCCTAATGCACCCGCAGGGCAAAACAATCAATCAAGTACAGATATGTATACCGGCACCGCTACTGACTTAATGAACCCAGGCACTACCAATGGCGCATGGACGTATAATCCACAAACAGGCGCGCTGATACAATCCATACCGACATCATCGGCTGATTTAATTGGTTTTGTGCAAACTTATACGGGTGGAAGTAATAGTGTTTATAGTTGGAATGCATCTTCACCCTCAGCAACCATTGATTACAGCAATGTTGTTGAAAGTAACTTTCTCAATAGCAGAAACTCTTGCTTTGGTGAGTGTGGTCAAGTTAAAGACCTGCAAACAGGTAAGTGGATGTGGGTACCAGCTACATTGATGGGACAAGCAGCAACGGCTGGGCAATTTGGTGGAAACATCGGCATGTATGAGCCACACAGCGCATTAGACGATACCAAGATATTGGCTGGTACGGCCGCTGCCGCTGTACTAGTAGCTCTTGCACCTGAAGTTGTTGTGGCAAGCCCTACTGCCGCCGCCGTGGGTGCAGGTACAAGTGGCGCTGTGAATGCAACAACGCAGTATGTTAAATATGGTGAAATTAAATATCCAGCAGAGCTTATTTCATCCACTGTTTTAGGTGGTGTGGCAGGGCCGTTGATGGCGAATGGTGGATTGGTAGCTAATATTACTTATGGCGGAGGTTTTGCCACCTTAAATAGCGTATTTACCAATACTTATTACACCCCGCTAGAAAAAGAGCGTGATAATTTGGTTGAGTCGTTTGTTTTTGGAGGAATCGGCGGTGGGACAGGAAAATGGCTTGATTCTTATTTGGTTAAATCATGGATTAGTGGCATTCCACAATATGTTAGACCGCAAGGCTATAATCCTGAGTTAGGTGCCTTGCTTAACCCCGTATCTGCTATCAATTCACAATATGGTAGCTCTGTTTTAGTCAAAGATATTGCTTCTGGCTTAACAGGCGCAGGTACTGAAACTTTAACCAAGGAAACTTGGGGCAAGGTAAATACTAAATGAATTTTTTAGATAGAATTAAAAAACAAATTTGGAATAAAGATAGTGTTCTAGATAACTGGTTTAACAAGAAGGTTAGTGCTTACGGCTGGCGAGGCTTCCTTGCAAGTTTACTTTGGTTAGGTAGCCTATACATCATCATGTATTATTCACCCGAAATAGCTATGTTCTTTGGTGGCGATAAGCATACCCCTAGTCAAGACTTAACCTACCAAGCAAGAATGTTCGTGGTCAATAAAGTGGCCATTGTGGTATTTATTTTAATGGTAGCAAAACTTGTAAAGCAATATTCAAAAGAAGAAAGAGAAACTCAACAAGAAAAAATGCGTAAAGATGCCTTAATGGAAGCTGAAATTTTAGAGAGGAAAGAAGCTGGAGCATCTGCTCAAGAATATATTAACGACGAAACTAAGAAGTATATTGAGAAGAAATAATGAGTAATATTAAACGTTGGTTGTTTCTTTACGGTCTCTTTTGTATTCAAATTTTCATGATCTTACTTTTTGCAACCGTTATGGGAAAGTTTGTTATAGCACCATTTGTAATGTTGGTACTTCATGATATCCCAATGTCAATCCGACCATTTAGTAGTTTAGAGCTATCTAGGCTATGGAAGGTTTTATTAATACTCACCTTCTGGATTAGCGCGATCCTTTGGTTACAAAAATTTATTCCATGGTATATCGAGCAGCGTAAAAACAAGTGGAAATGATATCTAGTGCAATAGTTGGTACATTAGTAGGTTATCCATTCGGTTACAAGTGGCGCTGTGAATGCAACAACGCAGTATGTTAAATATGGTGAAATTAAATATCCAGCAGAGCTTATTCATCCACTGTTTTAGGTGGTGTGGCAGGGCCGCTGATGGCGAATGGTGGGTTGGTAGCTAATATTGCTTATGGCGGAGGTTTTGCCACCTTAAATAGCGCATTTACCAATACTTATTACACCCCACAAGAAAAGGAACCCGATGACTTGGGTAAATCATTTTTGTTTGGTGGAATTGGCGGAGGTACTGGAAAACTTTTTGACTCTTATTTAGTTAGGTCTTGGATTAGCGGTATTCCACAATATGTTAGACCGCAAGGCTACAATCCTGAGTTAGGTGCCTTGCTTAACCCTGCATCTGTTATCAATTCACAATATGGTAGCTCTGTTTTAGTCAAAGATGTTGCATCTGGGCTAACAGGCGCAGGTACTGAAACCCTAACCAAAGAAACTTGGGATAAGGTGAATAAAAAATGAGCTTTTTAGAGAAAATCAAAAAACTTATTTGGAATAAGGATAGTGTTCTAGATAATTGGTTTGACAAAAAACTTAATGCCTATGGCTGGCGTGGGTTTCTTGCAGCTTTACTCTGGTTTGGAGTTTTATACTTTCTCATGTTTTTCCAGCAAGAAATATTCATGTTTTTTGGTGCAGAGCCAGACACACCTAGTCAAGAGCTAACCTATCAAGCAAGAATGTTCGTGGTCAACAAAGTGGCCATTGTGGTATTTATTTTAATGGTAGCAAAACTTGTAAAGCAATATTCAAAAGAAGAAAGAGAAGCCCACCAAAAAAAATGCATAAAGATGCCTTAATGGAAGCCGAGATTTTAGAGAGGAAACAAGAAAAGTGATATTGTACACAGCCAAGTAGGGTATGCCTTTAATATAAAGTACCTGTTCCAATATCCGCTCAAACTATGGCATCGACAAATGCAGCATTGGGGTATGCTCTTTTTTATAATATAGGGAATACAAACTTGAATAACGTTAAAAATGCATTAAACCCGCAAGTGCCATGATTCAAGCTAAAACCAATCTCTCTAAGTGGATATTGATGGTTTTTATAATCACATTATCTTTTTCTATTGGCTTTTTTATGTGGGGCAGACAGTTACTTTCGGTAAGTGGCACAACTACATGCTTCGTTCATCGCTTTGCATTAGAGCAAAATACGTCAGTTCAATTAATGAGTGATTTAAAGAACCTACTTAAGCAACAAAACTTTAAACCTAAAGAGGATAAAAGTAGTTCTTTTAGTTGGAGCGATCAAATAACCTATGTAATGATGTATCTGAATACAAGCGCTAAGGGCGAACACCAAATTAGCGTTTGTACGGAAAATAAGAAGTCTAAGTCTTGGCAAAAAATTGTATTGCTTATTGAAGCAAAATTACCAACGACCATTCGCCATATTTCTGCAAACTTAGAGCTGGATCCAGCGGTTCTTAATATTGCTAAAGAGAATAATTACAGTGGCTTTACTTCTGATGTTGAAATTTCTCTTCCAATCACAATAGAAAAGCTTAACAATGTTGAAAAAAACTGCAGAGAGAAATTAAAGCTAATAGATAAAAAATCTAATTTATCTTTAAGTTGCAAAGGGGTGTGACTGACCTTGCCATCAAAAACTAGCAAGCCAGCAAGCGTAGCCCGCACTCCCTTGTAGGGCGTCAATAAGCAATGCGCATTGCGCCGCGTAGAAACTTCACTTAATTCACCAATGCTAAAACACACTCACTACGCCTGCAAATTGAACGGCTTTACCGCCAAAGTGGTAGTTATAAAAATCTCGACCTAGGTAGACAAATTTATGATTTGATTTGTTTATTTTGGAGTCGAAACCATGGAAAGAAAAGCAGAGCATGACATTGCTCGAAAGCTAAAAGGTATTAAATCACGCAAAAGAGCGGACTCCATTAATTCAGTTACGGCGAGAGAAAAGCCGCCTATTGGTTGTAAACAACATTTCACATCCTATGAAAACCAACGCATTAATCAAGGATTTATATTTGATTTGATCCCAAAGTCATTCCTTTAAGTCAGGGTGCAAGTGTTTATAGAGGGGCAACCCAGGCACAACAAAATGCGGTTATAGCCAATATAACGGAGGGAGGTAAGCAACTTTTACCATTGCGAGCGGATGGTGTGCGTACTTATGAAATGCCAGATGGGTCAAAAGTAACGGTTAGAACTGTTTCAACTTCTAGCCAGTCCTTGGGGGCACATACTACGGTGGATGTTTTACCAATTGGAGGTAGGAAAATTGAAATCAAGTTCGTTGAATGAGCTAACCCAGCAACAAAAAATCAATCTATCTGAACTTTTCAAAAGTTGTAAAGGGCAACATTTTAATGCCTTGTGGCACAATACTTTTGAGTGGCAGTTGCACAGTGAGGCGTTGATTTTTACCCAAAAACGCCAACTCTTTTTTGAACTAGTACGCTATTACATGGATGCCAGTTTAATTCGTTTTGATAACTTTATATTGGACTACACAAAGCCAGAGCTGTGGGAACAGGGTAGCTTTGGTTATCAAACTGTTAAATGGTCAAGTTCTGAAAATCAATATCCAGATACAGATGAGGTATTGGCTTATTTAGAAACGGGCTTCCCAAAGAATGAGGCAGAATTTAAATTAGAAAGCGACCGCTATTTCTATAATTACTGCCCTTTTGTCTATTGGCTAGACAAAGAAACTGGTGATTGGTGGGCTAGCTGAATCCACCTCGTACCCCGCACTGGTAGGGCGATACTCGCGCAAAGCGCAGTAAGCAGTAAGCGTAGGGTGTGCAAAAGCCCCATCTTTGCACACCGTTTATCTCAACTAAAACCTAAAAATGTGCCTATAAATAACCGTTAAGTTATTCGCTAACATAATAAAAAATCAATGAAAAATCAATGGGGTCAGTCTCGATTGATCGGCCGTAGATGCGGTCAATTGCTAAAGTGCGGGGATAGAAAATCAGATGAATATCAAAAACAAAGAATCAATCGAGACTGACCCCATTGATTTCATACTATACGCCAGATCACTATATAAACTTTATTCAGGTCAAATATAAAGATGCAAAGAATATTTTTTGATGAAATACCAGAGTTTCTCACAACAAAGTTTACATTCGTGACTATCGTTCCCACAGGAGCTGTTGATGAAGCGTCTTTCATGAGGGAAACTTTTAATCAATGGGGATTCGATGATTCAATAAATTGGAATGCATATTTAGATAATTTGTGTGATTTAACTTGGTTTGAAGACATTTCTAGCGTGGTGATGTTACATGAGGGCTTACCAGATTTTAAGCATTGGGAGCGATATTTTGATGTACTAATAGGCGCTCTTTATCGACATGAAACTTACACGCTGGATGGACACCCAGATTACGGTTATCCCAAACTTTTTGCAAAATTTATTAGGAATGAATGGGAGTATTATTTATCTCAAGCAAATGAAAATACAAAAAAAAAGTGAAATACTTGTTTGAAGATGAAGCTACTAGGGTGTTTGATAAGTGCTTATTCTGAACTTAACCATACAGCGAGTATTGGCGTGAGCAAGCAGCATCGGAACTGGTATCGTAGCTTAGCCAGTTACTTACAACAAACAAATCCATCTGCACTTGCTACAACTCCTACTCCCATACTAAGAGCGCAATTGATGGATAGAATCTTAGAGTTAGGGAAGGGTCACTAATGAGCGACGAGAATATAACCACTGAATTAGATATTTTAATTAATAATGATTCTGGCAATATTACGCGAATAATAATTGAACCTTGGGCAGAAGAGATTTTTATTAAGCCAGGAGATAAAGTGCACCTACATGGAATAGGTCCAATAAGCAAAGCTGGTCTTGAACTTGAATATCAAAGCGAAATATTAATCATCTATGCTTGGCAAGGTTCTAAACTTAGCATTAAAGTAAATGACCTTGCTCTAGAAGCGGCGTCAAAAGAAATTGAAGCAATCTAATTACAAAATAAGCAAGCCCGCGTAGGGCGCACTCGCTTGCAGTGCGCCGCATAGGTACTGTTAAATACGGCGTACTACCTAAAGGCGAGTACGCCCTACGTGCTCTTCATATGCGCTTGATAACGGAACGTCTTTTACAACAAATAAATATGGAATAGTAGACGAGCTTACTTTTACTCCAACGGATACAAAAGTTAAAAGAGATTCTCGACAAACTGATGTGGGGAAATTAGGTCAAGAATCGGATGTAGGAGGTCATGCCCAAGCATGTAGCCAAGGAGGCACGTGCGATGGGTACAACTTGTTCCCGCAGGATCAAAATTTCAACAATTCAGCTTATAAAGTTTATTATGAAAATATAATTAAAAAAGCATTGAATGACCCAACTCAAGTGGTAGGCAAAACTACGATTAAATACGAAAGAGTTGATCCAAGTGTACTTAGACCAGACTCATTAACTTTAACGTATACTATTAATGGTAAAACTGTATCTGTTGATTTTAAAAATAAATCCAATCAAATTCCTGAGATTAATAAGAAATGATTACTGAAGATGTAGAAATAGTGAAGGAAATGTTTTATTTATTGGACTCAGGTATCGTCAATGATTACGACTCGTTTGAGCTGACCGTACGACTTTATGATGATTATATGGAGCGAGAGTTACTAGTTACGTCTAAAGGCATTCAATCAACTGATGCTGAAACTAACTTTAATGGAGCAGTATTGTATAACTTAGTGGAGAAACTAAAACAAAGCTCATTAAAAAGAGGTGGTGATTGGAAGTCATTTATCATGACTTACACAAAAGGAGATAAAGTAAAAACTAAATTTGAGTATAAAACCTAGATATAGAAGCAATCTGATCTGCTTTATAAGCAGCAATTTATGCAAAAGAAATACGATTTATTTATAGTTACTAATGGTATCAACACACACATTACCGCCACAGGCACAAACAAGAGGATGGCACATCAAACCCTAATAGCAAGCGTAGCCCGCACTCTCTTGTATGGCGTCAATAAGCAAAGCGCATTGCGCCGTATGGAAACTTCACTTATTCACCAATGTTAAAACGTCAAGGACATTAGGAATGAGATTGACTGCTGTGTCAGAAGAGTTAGTTACACAATTAAAAAATTGCAGTATCGAAAAACAGCGATTTGCAAGTTTGTTGGCATGTAAAGTAGCGTTAAAACTTAATAATGTTGACAATATGATTGTAGTTGCGTCTGTTGATTTTCTTGAGGAAAACAATTTTTTAACTGTTCAGCAAAGAAATGAGTTGGATCGTTTAGTTGCTGAATTGGATAATCAATACTTCGAACTTCAAGAAAATTCAGAAAAAGATGCTGAAGCAAGGTCATTAATTTGTTTTGGGCGAGCTCGTGCAATTTCAGCTCTATCATTTGCAGGAGTAGAAGATGCTTTTATTGCGGCCACAGAGGCAATTTATGAAGCATCAATGTCTATTGATGATCGAGATGCAATTCTAACTTTGGTCAAAAGTTCATTGGATAAACAAATTTAGCCAGCACCCACCTGTAGGATGCTAATAACCAAAGCGATTTTCCCCATATGGAAACTTCACTTAATCAAACGTAGCAATTTCAACCATTCACCATCAAAGATACTATGAACTTAAAATTAACCAGAATTAGTACAGTTTTATGCGCAGCATTACTTCTAAATGCCTGTGCAACACATTCAAATATGGCAACATATAAAAACCCTAACCCAGCAGACAATAACGCAAAAGTTTCTTTTGAAACAGATTTCGACCTACATACTTATTTCTCGATTAATGCGAATCGCGATGAACAGTCTTGCGGTAAATTTGAGTCTGTAGGTTATCTACTAAAAGCGGATTCAATTTTCATTTATGACAAGCCAAATAAAGAAATCAATATCACCGTGCCTGCAAGCAGAGTGATCGGCGTTGGTGGTTACCATAAATATAATGATCCGGGCTATAGAGCAAACTGTTTTCCTGACGGGCATTTCTTCGTCGCAAAACCAAACTCTAAATACATTGTTAAAATGAACATAACTGGTAAGGATAATGGTTTTTGCAACATTTCCGTATCAGAAGTGAGTAATAGTGGCGATAGAAAACAGGTTCAATATGTAACACCGCCACTTTGTAAAAAGTAGGATTTAGGGTGCTGAATGCAAATCAACAGACCGAAACTAGATTTAATTGATTGCGTCAGGCTAAGCTAATATCTCACCTAGTTTGATAAGCAAATATGTTAATCCTGTGAGGTTGTTATTGATTCCGCTCTAGTCGACAGCTCCAGTAAGCCATGTAACATAACTCTTTAATGAAGACGTTAGGCCTTTTAAATGAATGAAAGAAGTGATGAGAATTATAAAAATACTAGTTGCGTGTTCAGCCATATCAGCAGTCAATGCTTTTGCCGCAGAGCAACCGAGATGTCAACAGCAAACTGTTGAAAATATCAAAATGGAAATGTGTTTATTACCTGGCGCGGCTTTTCAGCACGACATGTACACTTTGAAAGCAGATAAAACCTTAGTTTTTGCATTAGTCGATGACTATTCTGAGAAGGTAGAGATGGAACATGTAATTCCTGAGGGGCAAACGATTGAACTTCCATTGTCGAAGCAAAACATGAGTCCCATTAAAATCACAGGCGGCTGCATACCTGAAAGTAAAGAAGGGGCAGAGATCGCAAGAGTATGCAATTTCTACTGGGGTAAGCTTCAGGTTGTTAAAAACGCACGCTTTGAATTCAATTAATTAACAAAAGATCATAAAAATGATACTTAAAAGGTATTTCTATGCTTATATTTGTTTAACACTATCGGCCTGTGCATCAACAGCGCAAGGCCCAGATTTGTCAGCTTTAACCTGCGAGCAACATTTAAGTGTGGCTCAGAAAGCAAATCAATTTGTTGCAAGAAATTTTGACCAGACATACAGTCACGATCCAAGTGGTGCTGAAGTACAGTTGTTTTTAATTCATGAAAAAGCACCTAGTAATTTTGCAGCTAACTGCAATGCAGCAGAAGCTAGCTTTAAACAGCATCTAAGAATGGCGAAAGAAAAGGGATGTGACGTATCAAATTATCCATCTGCGCCGATTAAAGAGTTTGAAAATAAGTTAAGTGCTTTAAAGTTATCTAACAACAAACAACCATAATCCATCATTTAAACGAGACTGGCAAAAGCCGGCCCCTTAATTCAAACATCTGAGATGTCAAAAAAATGAAGGTATTAGCAGAAGCACTTATTTATGCAATACAGTACATTGAGACTAGTCAGCCCTCCGATGAGGACGCTGATGTTGCTGCTCTAGAAATGATTTGTGCAACTCTTCAGTCTGCCACTTCGGAAGAAAAAGCCATTTTTGAGCTTGAAGCCAAGAGATTAGGCTATCCTGAGTTATCTGAGAGTTTGGGTATCTATCAATGAGCGTAATATCTCTAAACCATCATTCAAGCGGGACTGGCTAACGCCAGCCCCTTGTATCTTACCAACAACTCAGAAATGAGTTAAATTGCTCTTACGCGAAGAGCCGGGAGAAGGGATGCTGAGCGCGCCCCAAGGCCTTAGAGCCAGTATTAAGATTGGCGGCTTTCTCCCAACCTACATTCATCAAGATCGGACGGTATCTTAGGACTGACATGATGTCATGATCCTGCATGCACAAGGTTGATCAGAATTGGGATGTGTTGTTCGCTTAGGGTGCTTATTTCACTTGTTTTTAAGGAGTTCAATCATGGCCTTCATTGAATTGCAGATACTCGGCATTGATATCTCCAAAGCAAAGTTTGATGTAGCATTGCTTGTATATGGCAAAGTAAAGAAGTCACGAGTATTTGAGAACAACCTCACTGGCTTTAAAGCCTTATCACTCTGGTTAGTTAAGCAAGACATCACACACCTGCAAGCCTGTATGGAAGCTACAGGCACTTATGGTGACGAACTGGCGACTTATTTGTATGACCAAGGGGTTGAAGTCAGCATAGTCAATCCTGCGCAGATTAAGAGCTTTAGTGGTGCACAGTTAAATCGTGCCAAAACAGACAAAGCTGATGCCAAGCTAATTGCACAATTCTGTGCCAGTATGCACCCAACGGCTTGGATGCCTCCGCCAGTTCATGTGCGGGAATTACAAGCCTTGGTACATCGTCTTGCAGCTTTGCTACAAATGGAACGCCAAGAGCAGAACCGTTTCGGTACTGCTGCACCTGTATTCAGCCTTCTATCAAGGCGGTATTAGCCACAATTAAAGCTGAGATTAAGGCCGTGGAACGCATGATTCGCGCCCATATTGATCGACATCCTGATTTGAAGGATCAATCTAAGCTGTTGGATAGCATCCCTGGAATAGGTGTCGCGACCATCGCGCGCTTATTGGCTTTTGTGGGTGATGTGCATCGGTTTAATGATGCTAAGGCGTTGGCTGCATTTGTGGGCTTGAATCCTACAGTGCATCAGTCAGGCAGTTCGGTCAGTGGTAAGTCACGCTTGTCTAAGAAAGGTAATGCAACCATTCGGAAGGCGTTGTATATGCCTGCGGTTGTGGCAAGACGTTACAACCCAACAATTAAAGAATTTGCGCAACGATTGAAGAAAGCCGGTAAATCGAATATGCTGATTATTGGCGCGGTAATGGGTAAGTTACTGCATATTATTTATGGAGTACTGAAATCAGGTAAACCCTTTGATGCTAATTATGCTGTTAAGAATGCTTGACAGGTAAGACGGTATCTTAATTCAAACGTTAGGGATTGTAGATGATTTATGACAAAACGACTTCACATCAGAATGCTGCTGAATTTGCGTGGCAAAATGATGATGTCTTTGGGCGTATTGCATCACGTTACGATAAACTCAGCGATGTCTTTAGTTTGGGTATTCATAGGATATGGAAAAGACGTGTTGCAAAGAGAATAGCAAGCGAAAAGTGGAATACATTACTTGATGGAGCCAGTGGAACTGGAGACATTATTCTTAGAGTAATGGCTAGCACCTTAACTCAAGGGCGCACTGTAATTGCGTCAGATGTGAGTGTAAAGATGCTCGTAATTGCCGAGCAACGCTTAGTTCCTTTAAAAGGTAGCGTGAGTCTCAGGCTACTTGATGCCGAGAGCATGCCATCCGTTCGAACAGGCACGGTGGATGCTTACTCGATTTCACTTGGTCTGAAAATTTGTAACCGACATCTGGCAATCCAAGAAGCTCTACGTGTTCTCAAGCCTGGCGGTAGATTAATAATATTAGAGGCATCCAACATTCGTTGGGGATTCTTACATCGCATCTATCTGGCGTACATGACTATCTGCATAATAGTACTTGGTTGAGTAGCTACTGGGGGGTGATGCGTCTGCGTACAAATACTTGCTGCAGGGAGTTCGTGACTTCCCTACCGCAGAGGGCCTTGCTCAAGAGTTGATAAATCATGGGTTCGAGGAAGTTAAATTTGAGCGACTATCGCTAGGCATAGTCGCCATTCACACTGCGCGCAAACCACGTGGAGAATATAATCCCTAATTCAAACGTTCACTGACTGCTATGGGTCGAAAGCTCCGGTTTTGAGTGACAACTAATAGGATGTGGAAATCTCAAATCAATTACAGAAGTCGGGAATCCTAATTTTTGTGAAGCACACTTGTTTACTCGTCACTAATACTTTTCGTTTTCTATCGTCACTGCTGGACTGGGATGATAGAAAATGCCTACATGCACCAAACTTTCGCATCATGCGTTAGCGACATCCAAATGGCCCAAGCACTGGCGCTACTTAACAACAAGCCTGCAAGGCGCATACCGTAAGGTTCTACCATCGTTGTTTTAAGTTTAAGCCATAGCCATGGCGCAAAAAATAATGAGATCGCCGAACCTGCAGCAAATGCCGCCATACTGAGCGCGCCGCCTAGCGGATTGCCATTGAATGAAGCAATGATGAGTGCAGAATAAAGTAGGCCACATGGCATTAGCGCCCAAAGCATGCCGATATAAAAATAACCGCCATTGATTTTGCTGAGTTTTTTAACATGCTGCCAAATGCGCCGCCCAGCTTGGTCTATCCATATTGGTTGGCGTGCATAAATGAGCAGTATCACGCCCCAGAAAAATACCAGCACATGAAAGAATGTCCACAGCGGATGCAGTACGGCGCTGTAGCTAGAGAGCCAGGCGATGCTTTGAATGGCAAACGTGGCGATTGCGCCTAATAAGGCATAGCCGCATACTCGCCCTAAGTGATAGAAATAAATGGCATAGGGCTTATCTGTTGATTGCGTGAATGAGGTGCAAGCTGCACCGCACATGGCTACACAGTGCGGTCCACCAGCCAAGCCCATGACTAGCGCGCTATAGATAAGTGCTGTTTGCATAAGTGATTTAGATTATTAGAAAGGCGAGTAATTTGTTGCGAATTAAAATGTATTTCAATTGCTAAGTATGAGTTGAAAAGCCAACCTGATTACTCTTTATCTTCTTCAAAAATCCGTCGACCTTCTTCTTCAATGTCTTCAAATTGTCCGCGATAAACCGCCCACCAAAGGCCGCCAAGTACTACTAAACCCATCACAACTGAAAGCGGTACGAGTATAAATAGGATGTCCATTACTTGGCCTTAGTTTCTGAAAATGTGGTTAAACGCAGCGCGTTTAGTACAACGATGATAGAGCTCACTGCCATGCCTAAACCCGCTAACCAAGCGGATAATACGCCAAAAAATGCGAGCGGAATACAAACTACATTGTAAATGATAGCCCAAGCGATATTCTGTTTGATGATGGTCATGGTTTTGCGCGCATGGCGAATCAGTTGTGGTATTTGACTAATATCGCCGTTTAACAAAACATAGTCAGCATGGGCAAGTGTGAGTGGCACGCCTTTACCCATGGCAATAGAAACATGGGCGCTGGCTAAAATTGGCCCATCATTTAGGCCGTCACCTACCATGAGTATATTCTTGCCTTGCTCTTTGAGTGCGTGTAATCGTGATAACTTGTCCTGTGGGCTGCATGCCGCTTGAAATTGCGTAATGCCGATTTCGTTGGCAGTATTCACTACAGTATGCGCTTGGTCACCAGATAAAAGTTCTACATTTAGATTAGCATCTTTTAGTTGTTGAATGGCTAGTGCTGCATTGTGTTTAACAGCTTCATGCAAGCTAAATGTTGCTAGCCAGCCATTTGCATCGGCAAGAAATACTTGTTGAGAGAGTTCGCTTGGCTCCGTTATGCCGCAAAACTTGGCAGAGCCTAGCTTGAGATGCATATTGATTAAATCCGCATAAGTCTCGTTAGCTTCTAAGGCAGCACTAATGCCTGAACCTACTACTTCTTGAATATTAGTGAGCATTATCGGTGATTGATCAGAATTTTTCTGATTTGCGCTGACTAAAGCACGTGAAACTGGGTGCATAGAGTGTTGAGCCACAGCCGCAGCTAAAGCTAAAACGCCACTTTCTGTAAGCCCTTGTTTATGTGTAATTGATTGCACTTCGATGTGGTCTTCAGTCAGCGTACCGGTTTTATCGAAAATAACCGTATCGATATTCGCAATACTTTCTATCGCTTGCAGACGCCTGATGAGAATGCCGCGTTTTACAAATGCGCTGGCACTGGCGAGCATGGCAGCGGGTGTGGCTAATGACAACGCGCAAGGGCAGGTGACAATCAATACCGCCGCGGCAGTCATTAATGCTCGAGCTGGGTCTATATGCCATAACAAAGCGGCTGCAACTGCTGCACTTAAAATAACAAAAAATAGAAATGGCCTTGCAACGCGATCCGCCAACTGCGAAAGTCTTGGTTTTTCAATTGCGGCTTGATTGATTAAGTTAACAATTTGCCCGTATTGTGTGGATTCGCCTATGGTTTCCAACACGATATTCACGGTTTGACCTAAGTTATAGCTGCCAGCAACAACTTTATCGTGCAGATTTTTTTGTATAGGCGTTGATTCACCAGTGAGCAGCGATTCATCCACGCGCGTGTCACCCAACACCAGCTTACCATCGGCAGGAAACGCCTCGCCTATATGCACACGAGCAATATCGCCGACTTTAAGTTGGCTATTTAATACGCGAGTATAAGAACCATCTAGGTTTTGGCGCTCGATGTTTTCTGGAATGCGGCTAACTAAAGCTTCCATCGAGCCTAGTGTTTTGCTGTGCAATTTCACTTCAATGAGTCTGGCTGAAAGCAAAAAGAACACAAACATAGTCAGTGAGTCGAAATAGATTTTGTCTCCCCACCAGCCATGCGGCGCGAAAGTGGCGGCAGAACTGACGATAAAGGTGATGGCTATACCCAAAGCTACAGGTAAATCCATGCTGATTTGTCTGTGTTTTAAATCGCGGAATGCATTGGCAAAGAACGTGCTGCTGGAGAATAGTAATACAGGCAGGCTCAAAATCCATGATGCCCAATTGAGCAAGATGGCAATATCAGGCGTAATGTCGCCAGCCTTAGTAAAGTAGCTAGGGCTGGCATACATCATTACTTGCATCATGCAAAAGCCTGCGACTAACCAACGCCAAAATGCTGCGCGACTTTTTTTAGTGGCGTTTAGCTGGTTTTCATTATGTGAAGCAGGATTCGCGCTGTAGCCCATCGCCTGAATAGCGCTGAGGATAGTTGAAGGTTTAGTTAAAGCGGGCGACCAAATCACAGAAGCACGTTTTTTTGACATGCTCACTCGCGCACTGACAATACCGGGCAATGTGCTCAAGCCTCGTTCTATGGTGCCAGAGCAAGCCGCGCAGCGTAAGCCATCTAGCAGTAAACTAGACTCTACAAGCGAATTAGTTGGGTCATTACCCGCAGGTTGGCTAAAAGCTTGCCATTGATCTTGAGTATCTAAAATCACCCAAGATGGATTGGGTGGGTTTGACTCGGTGGCAAAAATCCCTGTGGTAGAAGCGCTAGTTAGCAAAATTACTCCAAACAATATGACGAAGTGCTAAATAAAATTAAAATTCAATCCAATGAATTATGATTACTTTTTCATCAAGAAGTTTAAGAAATTTAGCTAGCTGTAAATCTGATTACATATTGTAAATCAGCCACTAAGCCCCACGTTAGATGTATATCAACTGAAATGGAGTTAAAAATGCGTTTTGATAAACTAACTACAAAATTTCAACAAGCGCTTAACGATGCACAAAGCTTAGCAGTCGCTAATGATAGCCCAACCATAGAGGCCTTACACCTACTTTCTGCGTTAGTCATGCAAGAAGATGGCGGCACTTCTTCGCTGCTGGCGCATGCAGGCGTCCACTTGGCGCCGCTTAAAACAGCGCTCACTACGGCTATAGGCAATTTAGCAAAATCATCAGATAGTTCTGGTGAGGTGGCGATATCACGCGATCTAAATAATTTGCTCAATGTCACTGATAAGTTATCACTGAAACGTGGTGATAGTTTTATCGCTAGTGAAATGTTCTTGCTTGCGTTGTGTGACGATAAAGGCGAAGCAGGTAAATTACTTAAAGCAAATGGCTTGTCGAAATCTGCGTTGGATCAAGCCATTAATGAAGTGCGTGGCGGCGAGCAGGTCAATGAATCTGATGCGGAATCTAACCGTGAAGCACTTAAAAAATATACCTTGGATTTAACTGAACGCGCCAGAATGGGCAAGCTAGATCCTGTGATTGGTCGCGATGACGAGATTCGCCGTACGATTCAAATTCTCGGGCGTCGTACAAAAAACAACCCTGTATTAATCGGTGAGCCAGGCGTGGGTAAAACTGCGATTGTAGAAGGTTTGGCGCAACGAATCGTCAATGGTGAAGTGCCAGATTCGCTCAAAGGCAAAAAAGTCTTGTCATTAGATATGGCAGCTTTGTTGGCGGGCGCTAAGTATCGAGGCGATTTTGAAGAGCGTTTAAAGTCGGTACTAAAAGAGCTGGCACAAGATGAAGGTCAAACGATTGTCTTCATCGATGAAATTCATACCATGGTCGGTGCGGGCAAAGCAGAAGGCGCGATGGATGCTGGCAATATGTTAAAACCCGCTTTGGCACGCGGTGAGTTACATTGCGTAGGTGCAACTACCTTAGATGAATACCGTAAATACATAGAAAAAGATGCAGCGCTAGAGCGTCGCTTCCAAAAGGTATTGGTGGATGAGCCTACCGTGGAAGCCACCATTGCGATTTTACGTGGCTTGCAAGAGAAATATGAGTTGCATCACGGTGTGGAGATTACCGACCCCGCAATCGTGGCGGCGGCTGAATTAAGTCATCGTTACATCACTGATAGGTTCCTTCCCGATAAAGCCATCGATTTGATTGATGAGGCAGCATCACGCATCAAAATGGAAATCGACTCCAAGCCAGAAGTGATGGATAAACTTGAGCGTCGAATGATTCAGTTGAAAATTGAACGTGAGGCGGTGCGCCGTGAAAAAGACGAAGGCAGTAAAAAACGCTTTAATTTGATTGAAGAAGAATTTGCTCGCCTAGAAAAAGAATATGCCGATTTAGAAGATATTTGGAAAGCTGAAAAAGCCCAAGTACAAGGTTCTGCGCATATTAAAGAAGAGATTGAAAAGATCAAATTTGAGATGGAAGAAGCTACGCGCAAAGGTGAGTGGCAAAAAGTCTCTGAACTGCAATATGGCAAATTACCAGCGCTAGAGGCCCAGTTAAAACAAGCTTCTAATTCTGAAGCGACTTCAACTCAAACTAAGCACAAAATGTTGCGTACCGAAGTGGGCGCAGATGAAATCGCCGAAGTAGTAAGCCGTGCTACAGGCATCCCTGTTTCTAAAATGATGCAAGGTGAGCGCGGCAAATTATTAACGATGGAAACCAAACTGCATGAGCGTGTAGTAGGGCAAGATGAAGCTGTGCGATTAGTATCAGACGCGATTCGCCGTTCACGTTCTGGCTTAGGCGACCCTAATCGTCCTTACGGTAGCTTCCTATTTTTAGGCCCGACAGGTGTCGGTAAAACTGAGCTTTGCAAAGCCTTAGCAGGCTTTTTGTTTGATTCCGAAGACCATTTAATTCGTATCGACATGAGTGAGTTTATGGAGAAGCATTCAGTCGCACGAATGATAGGTGCGCCTCCTGGCTATGTGGGTTATGAAGAAGGTGGTACGCTGACTGAGGCTGTGCGTCGCAAACCATATAGTGTGATTCTGTTGGATGAGGTTGAAAAAGCGCATCCAGATGTGTTCAATGTATTGCTACAAGTGTTGGATGATGGTCGCTTAACCGACGGCCAAGGGCGCACTGTGGATTTCAAAAACACTGTGATTATTATGACGTCTAACTTGGGCAGCCAGATGATACAAAGTATGGCCGACCAAGATTACCAAGTAGTGAAACTTGCGGTCATGGGCGAAGTAAAAGCGCACTTCAGACCAGAGTTCGTCAACCGTATTGATGAGGTAGTCGTTTTTCACGCATTGGGCGAAGATAATATTAAAGCGATTGCGGCGATTCAGTTGCAATATTTGGCAAAACGTTTAGCGGCAATGGATATGCAATTAGAGCTTACCGATGCTGCAATTACCGAAATTGCCAATGCGGGTTTTGATCCAGTCTATGGCGCGCGGCCACTTAAACGCGCGATTCAGTCTGAGATTGAAAATCCGTTATCTCGTGAAATATTATCAGGTAATTTTGCAGCTAAAGATACTATCAAGGTGGATGTTAAAGCGGGTAAGATTGTATTCTCAAAACCCGCGGTTTAATGGTTCAAAAGTTAAGGACTGTATTTGTTAAAAGTGCGGCTGAAACCTAGTTTTCTCAGTGCAATGCTTGCTGTATTTTTAATGACAGCAGGCTTTGCACATGCCGCGTTTAGCCCGCAGGAGTTAGAGGTTTTTGACAACGAGCCGCCAATTATCAAAGACTTACTCATGCACGCCAATGTGCTGGTCAGTGATGAGGAAGACCCCGACGGCGCTTGGAAGGCCGCGGATATGTATTGCAAAGCATCTCGTTACGGCAGTGCAGAGGCGGTCTACAGGTTAGGGATGCTTTATGCGTTTGGGCGTGGTGTGCCGGAGAACCGTGATTATGCGGCTAATTTGTTTGGTATCGCTTCCACTCATGGGCATTATGAAGCACAGAAAATGCTCGAAACCATAGAGATTAAAACCTCTGCAACGCCGCCCTGTGTCCTCGATGAAGTTGCCCCAGAAAAAGGACTTCCATCTGGCACTACGCTAGTCAAAGAAACACCCGAAATCGACCAATACATTGCGAATTTGCCGAAAAATAAACGCTGGGTGCTGCGCTTGGTAAATACGATTTCTAAATGGTACAAAGTCGATGAAAAGCTGGTGCTGTCGATTATTTCAGTGGAATCGAACTTCGAGAATGTGGCTACGTCAAATAAGGGGGCACAAGGTTTGATGCAACTAATCCCCGATACTGCCGAGCGTTTCAACGTGAAAAACGCCTACAATGCCTCACAGAATATTAAAGGTGGCGTTGCCTATTTACGCTGGTTACTCGCTTATTATAAAGGCGATGTCGCACTTACTATAGCAGCCTATAACGCTGGCGAGGGTGCTGTGAATAAGTATAAAGGCATTCCACCTTTTGCTGAAACCAAGCTTTATGTGAAAAAAGTGCAGGCACGATATCCATTTAAAACGCATGCTTACGATGCTCAAATCACCGCACCTTCACCAGCTTTAAACGCTATAAATGCAAAGCGCCGTTTATGACGCGAAGGGGTTCAAAATGACCAGTCTTATCTCTCGCTACAAGCCTGTTTTTATTTTTGCTGCTTGCTTAGTTTTGGTCGCTTGCGCAAGTAATAGCCCATACTCAAGTGCTGGTTCGCAGAAAATCGACAGAATCTCAGAAGAAGAACTCGCTAGAATTATGCCCAAGCCAGTTGCAAGCTTGAGTTTAGATGATTTAGTGAGCTTAACAAAAAGTGGCGTGACTGCAGATGCGCTCATAGAAAAAATCCGCATTAGCAACTCATCATATGATTTAACACCAAGTCAGTTTGTTGACTTAAATAAGCAGGGTGTAGATAAAAAAGTATTAGACTACATTCATACCAGTAGAGAGCTTGCTCTTAAGAATAATGTTGCTGAAGAAATCAACCAGCGTGAAAAAGCTAAACGCGCAGAGTTAGATAAACTCAAACAACAGCAATTGCTAGAAAGACAGCAGCGCATGTATGACCCATTCTGTGGTTACGGCTACTATGGGCGTCCTTATGGCTATGGGGGATTTGGTTCACGCTTCGGGTATCGTTCTAGATTTGGCGCGAGCTTTGGCTTTCCACTAGGTTGTTGGTAAATTCAATTTAATTTTCTCCTTAAGAAAACGAGTCTCTAAAACAACTTAGAAGTTAACCTGAATTTTTAGGGTATTTGATTTATTAAGTACAAATTTGCCTTTGGATATATCCCAATTGGGGGAATGTGAGTGTTGAAATTTTTTGATACTCTTGCATCAACCTAACTGAAGGAGGCTATTATGTATGATAATCCATTAACTCCAGCACTATCTAATTTGATGAAAGCTTGTCAAAAATTCAAAACTACCGAATCCAAGGTATTGGCTGCGCATTTAAATAAATCCCCCGCGACTGTTCGTACCGAGTTTCAGCGAGCTATGGCTCTTATGAACGTGAATTGCCGGTATGCTGCGCTTAAAAAAGCCGAAGAAAATGGCTGGCTAGAAGTGCCATCTAAACAACATTAATCCAATAAAAATGTACCTGTATCACCTAAAAATGTATGCAATTGCAGTATGGTGTTCCTTAACTCAGTTTAGTAATCTGAATACTTCAAAAATATTCAACTATATATTACTGAGGATGGAAAATGATGGAAAAGCAAACATTTAAGAGGCAAATAGTATCTGCAGAGATCAGCAAGTTGCGGAGTAATTTTTCTAAACTTATCATAGGAAACCCTAATTATTTCGGTAATTTATCTGGCTCTGATTTTCTACAGCCTATTCAGCAAATTCAAGGCAATACGCACTATGAAAATTTAGGCTGTCTGGGTCTTCAGCCGCAATTCAATCTGCTCAAAGCGGTCGTTTATATTAATCAAGACAGCGGCTACTCTGGCGGACTTTGTTCAGCGGGTTCGCAAGAGTATGTTAGATTTTACTTGTCTTTTGATGATGGGGTGACTTGGGTCGATCAAGGTGTAACTAGTCTGAATGTGCATGATGTTATGCATGAAGGTCGGTTGGAATATGCGGTTGAGATGCCTGTCGATATTAAAAAATATTCATGTAAAAAACCTAATCAACTATTGGCTCGCGCTATTTTATCGTGGAATGTGGCACCACCCGCCAATACGCCTAACTACACACCAGTGTGGGGTAATGTTGTCAATGCACACATTCTGGCTCAACCTGCTCAAAGTCTAGTACTTAAAGATTTAATTGATGCTTCAATATTGAAAGAGGTGAGCGAACTCGTGGATGTTGAGCTCAAAATTCCAACGACACACTTACCAGTTAACTACGCAGCAATAGAAAGAAGCTATAACGAGGCTCAAATAGCGTCGCATCGTTTCGCCTATCCTTTAGTGCAAGAAATCATGGCGCATCCCTCAAAATTAAGTGCGTTGCAGGTGTTACCTAAACATTTGCTTGGAGATTATCAATTTGATTTATCAAAAGTCATTGAGCAAATCGCTAATACCGACGGCAACATTGATTTTGAAGAGTTAAATTGCATAGGCTTGCAACCAAAAGCAACGCTAGACCAATTAGTAGGTGTGCTGAAAGTTAAAAAACCGCAGGGTTATTCTGGCAGTTTGTGTACGCAAGGTAGCCGAGAATATGTGCGTTTCTATTTAGATTTTGGGTCAGGCTGGCAAGACATGGGGCTCACTTCTGTGCAGGTGCATGATATAGGCACGTTGCCAAAAGACGGCTTTAATTATGCGGTGTTTTTACCTGTGGATCTTAGCAAACATCGCAAAGCATGTAAGTTAGGTCCAGTGTATGCAAAAATGCGCGCAATCTTATCTTGGAGTTCACCGCCACCAGCGAATACCCCTGATTACAAACCAGTGTGGGGTAATGCTGAAAACACTACAGTCATGTTAACACCAGGTGTTGTTCAACCAGGTGGTAAACCTGCACCTATGATTACTGCGGTGTGTGGGCAAAGTGTTGCTGAGATTAATCCGATTACGGGCACGCTGACCAATTCTGCATTTAGTAATGCTCCATTTGGCAATAGCCTTTGGATTAGCGGACATATTGGCAATGCTCCTGACGCAAGCAGTGGCGTGGCAAAACTTAAGTATCGTTTGAACTACAGCACGGATGGCGTCACCTTTAAACCAGTTGCTAATGCGTTCAAGCTGTCGTTGGAGCAACTGAGTAGCGGTACATGGACGTTCCCAGCGCCAGTAAATCAAACACCACCAGCGGATGGTTATGTTGAGTATCAAGAGGATTTGATTGCACCTGTACAAACTTTTGTAAATCTAGATGTTTTGGGAGTTTTACACACGGTAGGCGATGCTAGCCCTTACCGCTGGTTACAAGTGGAGGTGATTGATTCCTTGAATCCAGCTATCACCTATTTATCTAATGTCATCAAAGTCCGTGTTGATAACGTAGCACCAACTGCCAGCATTACCATGGATCAAGGATCTTGTTCTGATATTAAAGTAGGTGATGCCATTACTGGTAGCTATACCACAGCAGATGACTTCTTTGGTGGAGTCTCCATTGCGGTACTTGGCAATCCAGGTGGCGTGTTAACTAAAACGCCAGCTATTAGCACATCTACAGGGGAAACCGGCACTTGGAATTTGGAAACTACTGGTATGACAAAGTGTGGATACGTTGTTCAATTGACCAGCTCTGACCGTGCGTTGATTGGCTATGCAAGTGGCACAGCGTACTACACGGGCGGTGGGCATTCCTACCAACCAACTGCAATTGGGTTCTGTTTAAGATAAGCAATGGTCAGCTTATTGTTTCAGCTTTAATATTGGCTTTACAGGTTTGCAGCCAGTCACACCCACTGTCACTAGTGGGTGTTTTTATTTGGCTATCATTTATTTTTATTTTCACTAAAATGCATGTTATCTACTATTTTATTTAAAGCTATAGATGCAACAGCATACACAAACAATTCAAGTTAAATCGCACGGTCGTCAGCTTTACGATATTACGCCGCAAGTCTTGAGCTGGGCGAATTCGTTGGGCTTAACAACAGGGCTAATCACGCTTTATATTCAACATACTTCCGCCAGTCTTTTGATTAATGAAAATTATGATTCCGATGTGCTGGTGGATATGGAAGCATTTTTTAATCGTTTGGTACCAGATGGCGACCCCTTATTTATTCATACTATTGAAGGGCCAGATGACATGCCTGCGCATGTGCGTACGGCACTGACACAAACCAGTTTGTCGATACCGCTTATCGATGGCAAAGCGGCTTTAGGTCAATGGCAAGGCATTTTCTTGTATGAGCATAGGCATGTAGCAAGTACACGTAGAGTGATTTTACATTTGATTGGTGAGTAATTTATGTGGCAACAGGGACGACCGTTAAGTGCGGCTGAATCTCAGTTATATCAGCCCTATTTTCAGTCTAATACCTTGCAAAAGGCACGTCTTATCGAAGGTTACACGCCTTTTTGGTTACACAAAAGTATGTGTGCAGTAGTGTTAGGTCATCGGATTTATTTGCGTGAACACGCTTATCGATTCAATACACTCCAGGGTGTTGAGTTGCTGGCACATGAGCTTACCCACGTTGAGCAATATTTATCTGGAATGACTATATTTAAGTATTTATGGGCAGCGCGCAGAGGATATCGACAAAATCCTTATGAAGTCGAAGCCTATGCCAAAGGTGCTGCAGTAAGGGCACAAATAGCATTGGCGCAAGTATCAATCTAAATGAGCTTACTCGTTAAATGTAAAGAAGTGTGAATTCATCATACTAACGTTGACCATGCCAATATTAGGCTATAGATTGTTAAGTTGATTTATTTTTACCAGTAGCACTTACTAGATGTCACTTAAATTGAGGAGAAGCAAAATGGGCATGTTTTCATTTATTAAAAATGCGGGTGAGAAACTGTTAGGTATTGGTGACGCTAAAGCCACTGAAGTCGTTGCAAAAGCAGACCCAACACCAGTCAATGTAGATGCTGCTAATAAAGCTGCGGCAAATGCGATTGCAGCTTATGTGGCAAAAATGAATTTAACTGCACAAGATTTGAGTATTGGTTTTGATGGCGCGTCCGCCACGGTGATTGTGCAAGGTATGGCAGCAACGCAAGAAGATAAAGAAAAAATCCTACTTTGCTGCGGTAACGTAGCTGGAGTAGAAAATGTGCAAGATCAGCTTGGTGTAGTTGAAGCAGCTAGTGAGCCAGTGTTTTATACGGTTGTGAGTGGCGATACACTGTCGCACATTGCTAAAGTGCAGTATGGTAATGCCAATGATTATATGAAAATCTTTGAAGCGAATAAGCCCATGTTAAGCAGCCCAGATAAAATTTACCCGGGTCAATCTTTGCGTATCCCAGCATAAATAACTTTAAATGTAGCGTAGTTAAGTATTTAATTACAAAGAATTAAAGTTGAGTTAAAATGATTGCTTGCGAACTTAGCAGGCTATTTAAATCCTTGAAGCTTGTTTCGTTCAAGGATTCTTGATTTTTTTAAATATAAAAAAAGGAAATACAATGTCAGTACTTTTACGTTCTTTGTTGGTAGTTAGTGTAACAAGTTTATTGTTGGTTGGTTGTGGCGAAAAAGCAGCTGAACCAGTTGAAGCGCCAGCTCCAGCAACAAACCCAGCGGTTGAAGCGCCTGCTCCAGTAGCACCAGCTGCTGAAGCATCATCAGGTCCTGGCGGCTATGAGCCAACAGCTGAAGAACGCGTTCCAGGTATTACGCTTGATGCTGCAGCAGTAGATGCAGCAGCTGCGGCTGCAACGACAACTGAAGCGGCACCAACAGCGCCTGCGGCAGCCGCTAAGTAATATTTTAAATAGCAGCAATATCGCTATTCAATAAAAAAGCACGCTTAGGCGTGCTTTTTTATTGAATTCTTGTTATTAGATTTTGGTTTAAAGTTTTTTTGATTCAAAGTTTTTTAATTGATGGTGAACTAATTGACTCGACTCCAGCTAAGTGGATCAAATGGACGGCTCTGGCTACGCAACTCATAATAAAGCCCGTTAGTTTGGTTGCCACCACTATTACCAACCGATGCAATGACATCACCCGCTCGTACATTGTCTCCCACTTGTTTTAGCACCGCTTGATTGTTGCCGTATAGACTCATATAGCCATCGCCATGGTCTAAGATAATCAGGTTGCCAAAGCCGCGTAACCAATCGGCAAATACCACCCTACCAGTGGCGACAGATTTCACTTCTGCACCTTCATTGGCTTTAATGAATAAGCCTTTCCATGAAATACCGCTATCTTCACGACTGGAGCCGAAGCGATTCATCACATCGCCACGCACAGGTAGGCGCAGCTTGCCTCTAAGCGCAGCAAAACTTGCGCCAGAAAACTCTTGGCTAGGCTCTGTGTTGTTGGCTAGCACTTCTTTAGGTGGCTTATTGCTTGTAGGCGTTTCTGCCGTATTCGTGGTTGCAGTAGGCTCACGTTTAGGGCGAACTTTCTTGGGCGTTGGCGGAATGATTTTTGCTAGTCGCTCCACTAATTCAGAAAGTCGTTTTTCATCACGCGTTAATTTTTTAATTTCACTGCGTTGCGCCGCAATTTGTTGTGACAAGTTGCTAACCACTTTGGATTTTTCTTGCTTTTGACTTTCTAAAGCACGCTTCTCATCGACTTGTTTTTGCTTCAAGTCTGCGACTTCTTTTAACGCAGAAGCCGTTGCATCATTGAGTTTGCTGATTTTATTTAAGTTGCCTTGCATCTTGCTGATAAGCGAAGCACGTGCTTTGGCAACGTATGAAAAATACTCCACATCACGCGCGATTTCGCTGGGGTTTTCGCTCTGCAAAATCATCTGAATATAGCTTTGCTGACCATGTATGTATTGCTGATACAGTTGCGAGCTTAACAATTTTTGCTGCTGCTCTAGCGCTTGGTTGGTGCTGATTGAGTCAGATTTTAATTGCGAGAGCGTCTTTTTGTTTTGTTGCTGCTTTTGGTTAATTTCAAACAGTTTTTTGTTGGCTGCACTAATCGCCAGTTCACTTTCTTTCAGCGCATCAGCCGCATCCTTATGCGCTTCTTGCGAGTTATCTAACTCTTTTTTTAGTGCTTCTAAACGTTGCTGTACATCGTTTAAGTTTTGCTTTGACTGCTCTTTTTTATTCGCATTCGCATAAGGTGCGCAAGCCAGCATCAACGCAAAAAGTGAAGTGTAAGCTAACGTAGCTCTAGAATACTTATGCTTCATCTTAAACAGCAAAAGTGATGATATTTTTACCTGTCATTTCACTAGGCTGAGCAACACCCATCATGGTGAGTAAGGTTGGTGCGAGATCTGATAATGCGCCATTGGCTGAAAGCACGGCGTGACGCCCAATATAAATCAGCGGCACTTTGTTGAGCGTATGTTGTGTGTGTGGCTGGTTATTTTCCACATCAAACATGGTTTCTGCATTGCCGTGGTCAGCGGTAATAATTACTTCGCCGCCTATGCTTTGCATCGCATTCACCACGCGCCCGATGCAGGTGTCCAAAGTCTCAATCGCTTTGATGGCTGCAGCTAAATTGCCTGAATGCCCCACCATATCGCCGTTGGCATAGTTGCAAATAATGGCATTGTACTTTTTGCTTAGAATCGCTTCTTCAAGTTTTTCTGTGACCTCAAATGCGCTCATTTCTGGCTGCAAATCGTAGGTTTCTACCTTTGGTGAAGGCACTAAAATGCGGTCTTCACCAGCGAATACTTTTTCCTCGCCGCCGTTAAAAAAGAAAGTCACATGCGGGTATTTTTCAGTTTCGGCAATGCGTAATTGCGTTAAACCTAGATTTGAGATGTATTCACCAAAGGTATTGTTGACATCCACTGGTGGAAAAATTACGGTCGCCTTAGTTTCATTTTTGTCATACATGGTTAACGTAAAATAGCCAGCTAACTTAGGCACGTGACGTCTATGGAAGCCGTCAAAGTGCTCGGCTAACAAAGCATGCGTTAATTGACGTGCACGGTCAGAACGGAAGTTCATGAAAACCACTAAGTCGCCATCTTCTAGATGCACAGGTTTTTCATCAGCTTTATGAATAGCCGTCGTTTTGACAAACTCATCATTTTCACCGCGTGCATAAGCGTCATTCAAGCCAGCTATGGCAGATTCAGCGGTAAATTCACCAACACCTTCAGTAAATAATTGATAAGCGGCTTCGACGCGAGGCCAACGCTTATCTCTATCCATGCCGTAAAATCGCCCACTGATAGAGGCGATTTTACCTACACCAAGTTTTATGCACTTTTTTTCTAGACTTTCGATGAAGGGCGTAGCGCTAATTGGCGGCGTATCTCTGCCATCTAAAAAGGCGTGAATATAGACTTTGCTTAAACCTTGTTTTGCCGCCATCTCTATCATGGCCTGGATATGGTCTTGATGGCTGTGAACACCGCCATCAGAAAGCAGTCCAAATATATGTAATGCCTTATCATTTTGTTTGATGTTTTTTAATGCGGTAGATAACTCTGGATGATTAAAAAATTCACCACTGGCGATGCTGTTGTTGATGCGCTCAAAATCTTGAAATACTACGCGACCCGCACCAATGTTGAGATGTCCAACTTCAGAGTTACCCATTTGGCCGTCTGGTAAGCCTACGTAATGTTCAGAAGCATCGATTAAGGTGTGTGGAAACTGCTTCCATAAGCTATCCCAATTGGGCTTATTGGCTTGCACGATGGCGTTGTCTGAAGCTTCTTCACGATAGCCAAAACCATCTAAAATGAGCAAGCATACTGGGGTGATATTTTGTGGGGCTGACATAAATATTAAACCTAAATATTTGTTTGAATAATGTGCATGTAATGTCACTATTTTAGCGCATTTACACGTAAAATTACTCTATAACTGTGAGTAAAAGTTAGTCTGCAAATTTAGTGTGCCATTGGCGTTGAATTTGGCGATCAGTAGCCCCATATTCTGAGGGTCAATCATTGAGAGGAAGTACGTGGAATTTTTTAAAAGTAATATCTTGTTAATTGGGCTGGCGATAGGTTCAGGCATTATGTTGTTATTGCCATCATTCAAAAAAGGCGCAGGCGGCGTGCCTAATTTAAGTCCTGCAGAAGCGGTGACGCTGATTAATCGTTCCAATGCTTTTGTGTTGGATGTGCGTGATGACGCGGAATTCGCCAGTGGTCATATTGCAGATGCCACGCATATTCCGCTTGCTAACTTGGAAGCCAGAATTGGTGAGCTGAAAAAATATCAAAATAAGCCAATTTTGGTGAATTGCCAAAAAGGCATGCGCGCGGCCAAAGCATGTGACATTCTGCGTAAAGCTGAATTTACGCAAGTGAATAACCTGCAAGGTGGCTTGTCAGCTTGGCTTGAGGCTAAATTGCCTGTAGTGACTAAAGCTGCTTCAAAGAAACCGGCTGCCAGTAAGGCTGCGAGCAATAAAAAAGCTGCAAATGACGATGCAGCAAATGAGGTAAGCTAATATGGCTAAAGTCACTATGTATTCTACGGCGGTATGCCCGTATTGCATCAATGCAGAGCGCTTGTTAACTAGCAAAGGTGTGACTGATATCAATAAAGTGCGCATTGATTTACAACCTGAATTGCGTAATGAAATGATGCAGAAAACAGGCCGCCGCACTGTGCCGCAGATTTATATTGATGATCGTCATATTGGCGGTTTTGATGATTTGCGTGCGCTAGATTTGGCGGGTGGATTAGACCCGCTGTTGGCGATGTAAAGACTATTGCCTAAACTCTGTTAAAATACCGTTTTTAAGCAAAAACTATTCATTTAACCTTTTATTTAATTAGAAACTAAAGAAAATCATGGCTCAAGAAGATAACGCAGCACAAGAACAAGCTCAACCAGGCTTCAGCATCGAAAAAATCTACGTAAAAGATGCGTCATTAGAAATTCCAAATGCACCACAAATCTTTACTGATCGCACGCAACCACAAGTGAGCATTGAGCTAGGTAATTTCGCGCAAGTACTTGAAGAAGGCGTGTTTGAAGTGGCAATTAAAGTCACTGTCACTTCAAAAATCGAAGATAAAACGGTGTTTTTGGTTGAAGTAACACAAGCGGGTATTTTCCAAATTCGCAATGTGCCAGAAGAAAATATCGAGATGATTGCAGGTATCACTTGCCCAAACATCTTGTTCCCATATGCGCGCGAAGCAGTTTCTGATTTAGTGGTACGTGCTGGTTTCCAACCCGTGTTGTTAAACCCAATCAATTTTGAAGCATTGTTCGCGCAGCAAAAACAGCAACAAGCTGAAGCGGCTCAATCTGCAACTAAACAGTAGCTTAGCGGCTGCTTTACTCAATGGTATTTTCTATGATTAAAAGCAGCAAACAACTACTGATTGTTTTGTCTACTCTAGCGCTCCTGCCAGCAACGGCATCAGCGCTAGATTTTCGTTCAGTCGCAGTTTCTAAAGCAGTGCTTTATGATGCGCCATCCAATGCTGCTAAAAAAGTCCTGTTGTTAAGCCAAAACTACCCTGTTGAAGTTATTGTCAATTTAGGTGATTGGCTTAAAGTGCGCGATGCACAAGGTGCACTTAACTGGGTAGAAGCAAAGCAACTATCCAATAAACGCACGGTAATGGTCACTGCAAGTAAAGCTGAAATCAGACAGTCCGCTGATGCCAGCTCAAACTTAGTGGCTACGGTAGAAAAAGATGTGGTGCTTGAAGTCGTAGATGCCAAGCTTAGCAATGGCTGGCTTAAAATCAAGCATCGTGATGGGGTTGCTGGATACATTTTAATATCATCAACCTGGGGTTCCGAATAAATGGCTAAAATCGCAGTTTTGGGAGCAGGTGCTTGGGGAACGGCACTAGCCATGAACATTAGCCAGCGCCACCAAGTGTCACTTTGGGCGCGTAATGCAGGCCATGTGTCTGGTATGCGCAAAGCACGTGCTAACCCACTATATTTAGGCGACTTTAAATTTAACGACCAGTTACTAGTAGAGGATGATTTAGCTACTGCGCTTCAGGGTGCCGATCTAATATTATCTGTTGTTCCAACCGCTGGCTTTAGAGGCATCTTACAAGATATCAAAGCGCTTGGATGCAAACTACCGATTATTTGGGCGCACAAAGGTTTAGAGCCATTGTCCGCCAAACTTCCTTATGAGGTAGCTTTAGAAGAGTTGGGCAGCAAGCAAAAATGGGGTGCACTTTCAGGCCCAAGTTTTGCGGCGGAATTAGTGCGCGGATTACCTACCGCCGTCACACTTGCTGCTAATGATGAAGCGTTTGCGAATGAAGCGGCTTTGTTGATTCATGGTGCTAACTTACGGGTCTATCACACCACAGATGTGATCGGCGTTTCAGTTGGCGGTGCGGTTAAGAACGTCATGGCGATTGCCGCAGGTATTTCAGACGGCATGGGTTTCGGTAACAACGCTCGTGCCGCAATGATTACCCGTGGCTTAGCTGAAATGACGCGTTTTGGCGTAGCCCTTGGTGCTTCAGCAGAAACATTTATGGGTTTGGCTGGGGCTGGAGATTTGATTTTAACCTGTACAGGTCAATATTCCCGCAACCGTGAAGTTGGCTTGCAATTGGCGAGTGGCAAGTCATTGGCTGATATTCTGCAGGGTTTAGGTCATGTGGCAGAAGGCGTAAATACTGCACGTGAAGTGATGCGTCGAGCGAGTACGATAGGTGTGGATATGCCAATTACTTATGAAGTCAATCAAGCGCTTTCTAACGGAAAGAGTGCAAAAGACGCTGTGACTGATTTACTCGGACGTGAGCAAAAACCAGAGGCAATCTAGTGCCATCCATCTTTTCCCACGCAGTCGTTCCCATTGCTGCAAGTTTAGGCTTAGGTAAAGTCATTAGCCGCCGCTTATTAGTTTTTTCAGCATTTTGCGCCATATTGCCAGACTTCGATACGCTAGCCTTTAAATTCGGTATTCCGTATTCTTCACAATGGGGTCACCGAGGTTTTGCACATTCTATTGCCTTTGCCGTGTGCGTTGCCATTCTATCCATGTGCCTTAGTCGCCAACTCAAAAGTAAGGTATGGCTGGTTGGTTTAATGGCTTTTCTGGCAACAGTTTCTCATCCCTTATTAGACATGTGCACCAATGGTGGTTTAGGCGTGGCGCTGTATTGGCCTTATTCTAATGAACGCGTATTCTTTGATTTCCGGCCGATTGCTGTTTCGCCGATAGGCGTCAGTCGCTTTTTTACGGAACGCGGTTTTACTGTGATAAAGTCAGAACTCCTTTGGGTATGGCTGCCATCGATTATTTTGTTATTTACCTTGCGCGGCATACGGCGTAAATAAACAAAATCACTTTTTGCGGACTAAACTTTATAACTCTTAATGATATTGCGCTTTGCGGCGCTCTTTCTTTTCACGGCGGTTGTGAGCATCCCCCATTATTTCTCTAGCAGCTTTTAAATGCGCTCTGCGGTCGTCAGAACGTCTATCATCATGTTTTGTAAATTTACATGTGCATTTAGCTGCGTCACACGTTGTTAGTGGCAATACAGGAGCATCGTTCATTAATATAGGTTTTAAAGCTAAGGTTTGAGCCGCTTGGCACGCTTTTGAGCCTGTTTTGATGACAACGCATTTATATTGAGGCTTCGCTTCAGTAGTTTTGGCTTTTTTTAATTCTGTTTTAACTTCTTTAGTTTTAGTCTTTTTTAACTCTGTTTTGGTTTGGTTATACTTAGAATAAGTATCTTTATTCGCTATATTTTTCAGGTAAAAAATGTAAGCGCCAAATGTAATAATTATTAGAATAGATACAGCAACTTCCATCATAACTTTGCACTCATTCAGTTAAGTTTTAGGTTAAGTAAATACAGTTTATAAATCAAGGGAAATATTCTTAAAGCCCATTTATGAAATCAATCTGTCGCCAAGCTTCATACAGCAACACTGCTGCAGAGTTAGATAAATTGAGGCTACGACTGTCTGGCAGCATGGGTAGGCGCAGTCTGTGTTCTGCAGTAAATTCTGCACGTATTTCTTCAGGCAAGCCGCGTGTTTCTGGGCCAAATACAAACACATCATCTGCTTTAAATTGAATCTCACTATGTCGCGTGCTACCTTTGGTGGTGATGGCAAATAAGCGCTTACCGCTAAGAGCCGCTTTGCAGGCCTCCCAATTTTCATGCACTTGCATAGTTGAATACTCGTGATAATCCAAACCAGCACGCTTGAGTTGTTTGTCATCTAGGCTAAATCCCAAAGGCTTTACTAAGTGTAAAGCCGCACCAGTGTTGGCACAGAGCCTGATGATGTTGCCCGTGTTTGGTGGAATTTCCGGCTCGAATAATACGATATGAAACATTTAAACTGGTACTTTCTTTAATTGTCACCCCCATGAAATAGGAGTGGGCTGTAAGTTAATTACTTTGGCAGCGTTCTTGCCACTACCCAACATTCTACATGGGCAGCACCTGCTTGTTTTAATGTTTTAGCTAACTCGTTTAGGCTGGCACCAGTTGTCATCACGTCATCGACAATTGCGATGCGCTTGCCGTTCAAGTTTTTGCTGGCTGTAAATGCACTTTTGATATTTCTAACGCGCTCTTTCAACGGCAGGCTGGCTTGTGGTGGGGTAAGTTTCTGGCGTTGTACGCATAGATAATCTAATTTTTCAGGATTATTCTTCGTGATGATTTTGGCGATTTCTAGCGCTTGATTAAAACCACGTTCTTTGAGGCGCTTTGGGTGCATAGGCATTGCTATCACTAAGTCTACGCTGGATGGATTGATTTTATTACTCATCATTTTCCCAAAAATGTGGCCTAAGTTGAGCATGCTGCCGTATTTGTAGCGCTGCATCATGGCATCAAGCGGAAAGTCGTAGGTTAGCAAGCTGTGGGTTGCATCAAAATCAGGCGGTGAGTTTAAGCAGCTGCCGCATACCAAACCATTTGAAGACAGGCCGCATTGCGGGCATTGTGGCGCGTCGTGCCAAGGCAAGTCTTTGTAACAGCCGCCACATAAGCCAAGTTCTGAACCATCATTAGCAGCACATAACAGGCAGCGCTGTTTGTATAAACGATCAAATAGCTTATTCGAGTCGCCGTTATGCATGAGCTGCTTAAATTTTAATCGCATGTTCAAAATTTGCGTCACTTTTCATTGACAAGGTATAATCTCGCTATAAATTAAGCTTCTAAAAAAGGAACTGCACATGCTCGAAACCTCACAACAAGGCGTCACACATGCCGTTATTAATACGGATAGTCTAAAAGCCAATCTCAATCAGTCGTGTGAAACCAAGACAGTTGACCGTTGGAGTGTAGCGGATATTGTCGCATTATTTGAGCTGCCTTTCAGCGATTTAATGTATCAAGCGCAAACCGTGCATCGCGCGAATTTCAACCCGAATGCAGTGCAGGTGAGCACCTTGCTATCGATTAAAACTGGCGGCTGTTCAGAGGATTGCGGCTATTGCCCACAAGCGGCGCGTTACCACACTGAGGTGGAAAACGAGCCTTTGATGAAGCTCGAAGATGTAGTTGCAGCCGCGCAAGAGGCTAAAGACAATGGCGCAAGCCGCTTCTGTATGGGCGCTGCGTGGCGTGGACCTAAACAACGCGATTTAGAGCCTGTGTTGAAAATGATTGCCGAAGTCAAAGCGATGGGCTTAGAAACTTGTGCGACTTTGGGCATGTTAAAAGATGGTCAGGCTGAGCAGTTAAAAGAAGCCGGGTTGGATTATTACAACCACAACTTGGATACCGCACCAGAGTTTTACGGCGACGTGATTACCACACGCACTTATCAGGACCGCTTAGACACATTGGATCGCGTGCGTAGCCAAGATATTCACGTGTGTAGCGGCGGCATTATCGGCATGGGCGAAACGCGTAACCAACGAGCCGGTTTGCTGGCGCAGTTGGCGAATATGGAGCGTCCACCTGAAAGTGTGCCTATCAATTTACTTACGCAAGTCGAAGGTACACCCTTACATGGTACTGAAGAGTTAGATCCCTTTGAATTTGTGCGCACCATTGCTGCGGCGCGTATCACTATGCCAACTAGCTATGTGCGTTTGTCAGCAGGTCGTCAAAGCATGAGTGAAGGTATACAAAGCATGTGCTTTTTAGCAGGTGCAAATAGTATTTTCTATGGCGAAAAATTATTGACGACAGCGAATCCAGAAGCTTCGACCGACAAAAAGTTGTTCGAAAAATTAGGCATCAATAAAATCTAAGGTAAATGTCTAACATGCTGGCTTCTTTACAACTCGCGTTAGATAAACGCAAAGCTGAGGGTTTGCTACGCCAAAGGCGTTTGCTCGACTCTCCGCAGGCTGAGCATATTGTTGCGAATAATAAGCCCTACTTATCATTCTGTAGTAACGATTATTTGGGCTTAGCAAACCACCCCAAACTTATCGCCGCCATGCAAAAAGCCGCTGGCGATTCAGGTGTTGGTAGTGGTGCATCTGGGCTTGTGACAGGTCATCATCGTTATCATGATGACTTAGAAAAGCAGTTAGCCAAGTTTGTGAATATGCCTGCGGCCTTATTATTTTCTGCAGGTTACATGGCGAATATCGGTGCGTTAGGCGCGCTGGTAGGCCGCGGGGATGCGATTTTTGCGGATAAGTTGAATCATGCGTGCTTGAATGATGGCGGCTATTACTCGCTGGCTGAGTTCAATCGTTTTGCTCATAATGATGTAGTTGCGCTTGAAAACTTACTCAAAGCTAGTACCGCACGGCATAAGTTGATTGCTGTTGATGCGGTATTTAGTATGGATGGGGATATTGCGCCATTGGCTGAGTATTTAGCACTTTGCGAAAAGTACGATGCTTATTTGTACATTGATGATGCACACGGTTTTGGTGTGTTGGGTGAGCATGGTCAAGGTTCATTGAACCATCTTAAGCTAAAATCTCCTCGCATCATTATGATGGCAACTTTAGGCAAAGCCGCTGGCGTGGCTGGCTCTTTTGTGGCGGGTGAAAGTGTGGTGATTGACTACCTGATTCAAACCGCCAAAAGCTATGTCTATTCAACGCCCGCGCCGCCAGCACTATCTGCCACGCTATCAGTCTCGGTCAGCTTGATTGAGCAGGGCGATGATTTGCGTACGCATTTACGCAGCTTGATTAGCTATTTTAAAGATAATCTGCAGTGCAAAAAATGGCAATTGATGCCATCTGAAACATCCGTGCAGCCTTTGGTCGTTGGCGATAATCTTGAAGCACTAGCGTTAAGTGAATATCTGCAAGGACTCGGAATCTTAGTGCCAGCCATTCGTCCACCTACCGTGCCAGTGGGTACAGCTAGATTACGCATCTCCTTATCAGCCGCACATTCACTCGACGATATTAAGCAGCTCATTTCAGCAATCCAGCAGGCAGAGCAATCACTATGAATATTGTTCCCGCGAATATTCACATGGAAACCACAGGCAGTGGTCCAAACCTAGTGCTGCTGCATGGCTGGGGTATGAGCGGTGCTGTCTGGCAGCCCATCATAAAAAGCTTGAGTAAATTATTTACGCTGCATATTGTGGATTTACCAGGGATGGGTTTAAGTCGTCCGACTGAGCCGTATCACTTGCATATCATTGCCGAAAAAGTGGCGGAAATGCTGCCTGCTAATGCCGATGTGATTGGTTGGTCGTGGGGCGGGCAAGTCGCCATGCGCATCGCAATAGATCAACCTGATGCGGTTCGCAGATTGGTGTTGGTTGGTTCTACGCCATGTTTTGTGAATAAAGAAGAGTTTATGACGCAGTCCAAATGGACTTCAGGTATTGCCCCTGAGGTATTTGAGCGCTTCGCCGATAATATGGATACGGATTATCACAAAACACTCACGCAGTTTTTAACACTGCAATGTATGGGCGATAAAAGTGCAAGGTTAACCGTAAGATTGTTACGTAGAAAGCTTGAAGAGCGCCCTGCGCCAACCACTCAAACTTTACAGCGCGCCTTAGGTATTTTGCTGGAGACAGATTTACGTGCGGAAATTGATCGTCTAAGAAAGCCAACACTGTTGATTCATGGTGATAGAGATACGCTCGCCCCTGTGCAAGCGGCACACTGGATGATGCAAAATCTACCAGTAGGCTACTTACGCGTGATTTCTGGCGCCTCGCATGCTCCCTTCTTGTCACACCAAGAGCAGTTTGTAGATGCCGTAGTGCAATTTTTAGAGCCTGCAAGCGCTTAACAATATGGAAGCAAAATTGACAGATAGTTACCACATTGATAAAGCGCGCGCGCGTGCTTCATTTGGGCGTGCTGCTAATACTTATGATGCTGCCGCAATCTTGCAGAAGCAAGTGCGCGAAGAAATGCTTAGCCGCTTAGATTTAGTCAAATTAAACCCACAAACCATATTAGACGCGGGTTGTGGCACAGGTTTAGCCAGCCATGCTTTGCAAAAACGCTTTGCTAAGTCGCAAGTAATTTCACTTGATTTTGCATTACCTATGCTGCAAAAAACACGCAGTACAAATCCAAATAATGGCTTAATCGGGCAAGTGAAGAACTTGCTCGGCGGAGCTAAACAGAATCTATTGTGTGCCGATATTGAGTCACTACCTTTGGCAAATGCAAGTGTTGGCTTGGTCTGGTCAAATTTGGCGATTCAATGGTGTAATGATTTAGATGCGGCACTTCAAGAGTTTCACCGCGTATTGCAGCCAGAAAGCTTGCTAATGTTTAGCACCTTTGGCCCCGATACACTCAAAGAGCTGCGTGTTGCCACGAGCGGACACAATGGCACGACCAGTGTGAGCCGATTCCTTGATATGCACGATATTGGCGATGCGATGGTGCGCGCTGGTTTCAGCGCACCAGTGCTAGATGTAGAGCGATTCACGCTCACTTACGATGATGTTAAAAGTGTTATGCGCGACTTAAAAAGTATAGGTGCACATAACGCCACAGATGGTCGTGCGCGTGGCTTACTTGGTCGTGGCTTCTTACAGAATTTAGAAGCGAATTATGAGCAGTTTCGTGTGGACGGCAAACTACCTGCTACGTTTGAAGTGGTCTACGGACATGCTTGGCGTGGGCAAGATAAACCAAAGTTTGATGATGGCGTTTCACCTGTCACGTTTAAGCCTAGAAGCAAATAGGACTGAAGAACATCGATATGACGCAATCTTACTTTGTCATCGGCACTGATACCAATGTAGGTAAAACCTATGTGGCAAGCGCTTTCGTTAAACATTTTACGGCGCAGGGATTAAAAACCGTAGGTATGAAGCCTGTTGCATCTGGTTGTGAACTTAATGTAAAAAACGAGTTGATTAATGAAGATGTCACAGCTTTAATCTCAGCGAGCAACATCACTGCAGATCTAGATTTAATCAATCCCTATCATTTCGCACCTGCAATTGCACCGCATATTGCGGCAGAACAAGCTGGCGTTCATATTGATTTAGAGGTTATTCAGCAAGCTTATACGCAGTTGGTGTGCTTGGCTGATATGCTGATAGTTGAAGGTGCAGGTGGCTTCTGCGTACCGCTCAACAAAACACAAACACTGGCTGATTTAGCGGTGCTATTAAATATTCCAATGATACTGGTTGTGGGTATGCGCTTGGGTTGCATTAACCACGCACTCCTGACTGTGGAGGCGATTCAAGCGCGCGGTTTGAAATTAGCGGGATGGATTGCCAACGAGATAGAACCCAACTTTGCGATGTTTGATGAAAACTTAAGCAGTTTGCAACAACGCATTGATGCACCGTGCTTAAGTGTTGTGCGTTGGCAGGGTGAATTGAATATGACTGCAAATAACTTCTAACTACTTCATCAATTCTGCAGCTTCAACTACCACTTTATAAAGCTGCAACTCTTGCTGAGTTGCAATCCTCACGCCATTCACCGCCACTTGACCTCGCTTATTTGACGCAATTCCACCGCTAATCAACATGGGCTGACTTTGAGCAATTGCGCGGCCAGTTTTTGCGTCATATTGAATCACTCTGACCTGTACGCGGTTGACGGCTAAGGGCGTTGGATTGGCAACTACAGCGTATAAATTACCAAAGTTATCCGCCTGTGGTGCAGCTTGTAGATATTTTGCAGGGTGTTGAGGTAAATCTAAACGCACGTATTCCGCGCTAGATTGTTTGCCAATTTCAGAATTTGAGTCTGCCGCGACTGCATAATTTTTAAGTGCGCCTTGCATGTCACCGCGCTCTTCTGCCATTTTACCCAGCAGAAAATGGCTAGGTGCCGTGGGTAATAGCGTGTTGCTTTTTGCGAGGTATTGCTCAGCCTCGGCTTTGCGCCCCATGTCGTACAAAGCAATGCCCCCTTGCACATGCGGTTTAAAGTAACCGGGTTGCATCTGAATGGCTTTGTTGTAGTAAGTTAGCGCTTCGGCAGGTTTCTTTTGAGATAAGGCAATATCGCCTAGCAACTCCTGAAAACGCGCTTCGCGAGGTTCACCAGCAATCGCCTGTTTAGCCAGTGTAGTGGCTTTCAGCGTATCTTTTGCAGCAAGTGCTTTTACGCCTTCATCGTAAGCTTTGTAAGCCGACTGGGTTGATTTCAACTTGGCTACTTTTTGCGCGTATATTTCTCTACCCCAATCGCCACCTGCACCTATTTGAGCGAGAGTGACTTTATTTGCTGCTACACGAGCGTCTGAAGGAGGGTGGCTTGCGAATAAACCGTCGATAAAGTTACTCTGCCGCCCGGCGCTTAATTTTACGAAAGTTTCTTGCAAGGTCACGGCAGCGGTTGGGTCGTAACCAGCTTTTTTCATATATTGCATGCCATATAAATCCGCTTCACTTTCGGCATCGCGTCCATATTTACTTGTGGCTAGTTGCGCGCCAACTTGTGCGCCGCCTACAATCAAATTTGCGTAATCGCTATTTTGGGTACCTATACCAACGGCAATCATTGCGCCTTGCATGAATATGCCGCGCTCCATACTTTTTGCCCCGTGACGTGCTGCGGCATGTACCATTTCATGCCCCATCACGGCAGCAAGTTCGGCTTCGCTATTCAACTCATAGAGCAGTCCGCGATTAAACGCGATTTTGCCGCCAGGCATCGCCCAGGCATTGGGTATGGAGTCATTCAACACGGTGTATTCGTAAGGCAATTTGCGGTCAGAAACTGCGGCAAGTTTATTACCTACGCTTTGCACATACGCGGTCAGTTCGGGGTCTATAACGTAGTCACCACCTTGAGATTGCCTTGCTGGGCCATAATTCTGCGTACCCATAGAGATTTCTTGCGACTCTGAAACCAGCTGAAATTCTTTCTTATGCGTCACTGGATTAGTGCCACAAGCCGTGACGAGCAAGCTGATTGTGGTCACTAACATTAAAGTTAAGCTTTTAGAGAATGACTGTTTCAACATGAGAGTATCCGTTTGATATGATGATTTTTTACACTATTAGAAGCATAGCGTAAAAATGCCAGTGCGTTAATAGTGCTTATCTGGCGGCAGGGAAAACATGATTAAGCTGAAACCGCGTTATACAGTTGCTTTGCAGCAATATAATCTAGCACCTTTTCTGGTATTAAATAACGTGCAGAATGCTTGAGTTGTAAAGCTTGGCGGATAGCGGTAGAAGATATTTCCAGCGGCGTGATGGCTTGCATTGTGACCAAGCCTGCGCTACTTTCATGCAAGTCTTCTGCATGTTCTGTGTAATGGTTGTGCAAAAAAGTTTCTAACTCTTTTGTTAGCGACTCTTTGTTGGTAGACGCAGGTCTTTGCACCAATGCAATATGGCACAGCTTAATAATCTCTTGCCAACGATGCCAAGTGTTAAATTTGGTAAATACATCGCTGCCCATGATTAATATCAAGCTCGTGCCATCGCCCAATTCATCGCGCAAACTCTCTAAAGTCTCTATCGTGTATGAAGCGCCAGTTCTGCTTAACTCGCGACCGTCAAACTGAAATTGCGGGTTGTCAGCAATAGCCAGTTGCACCATAGCCGCACGGTGTTCAGCAGAAACTTGTGGCGGTGGCTTGTGTGGAGGATTAGCAGAAGGGATGAATTTAACTACATTCAAACTGAGTGAGTCAGCCAACTCCTGTGCCATGCGCAAATGGCCAAAGTGAATGGGGTTAAACGTGCCACCCAGCAAGCCTATCGTTTCCACTTTTAGACCTTTTAAGCTCTTACGTGACCGTCGCCTAGAACAACATATTTAAGCGAAGTTAAGCCGTCTAAACCAACAGGGCCACGTGCGTGCAACTTATCGGTAGAAATACCGATTTCAGCACCTAGTCCATATTCAAAACCGTCTGCAAAACGAGTAGAGGCATTCACCATTACGCTGCTGGAATCCACCTCACGCAAGAAGCGACGCGCTTTGGTGTAATTTTCAGTTACGATCACTTCGGTATGTTGGCTTGAATGTTGGTTGATATGCGCAATCGCTTCATCTAAACCGTCAACAACTTTACAAGAGATAATAGCTGCTAAATATTCAGTGTAGTAATCTTCCTCAGTGGCTGCTTTTGCCTGTGGCACCAACGCTAATGTTTCAGCACAGCCACGAATTTCAACGCCATGTGAAATCAACATATCAGCCAGTTTTGGCAACATCTCTTTAGCCACTGAACGTGCAACCAGTAATGATTCGGCAGTGTTGCAAGTACCCAAGCGCTGAGTTTTACTGTTTTGTAAAATGCGTAGCGCCTTATCAAAATTGGCATCATCATCTACGTAAACATGGCAATTGCCATCTAAATGTTTAATGACAGGGATACGCGCATCATTAGAAATACGCTCAATCAGACCTTTGCCACCACGTGGCACAATCACGTCTACATATTGCTTCATGGTAATCAGTTCACCCACTGCGGCACGGTCGGTCATTTTCACCACTTGCACGGCAGAAGTAGGTAAACCAGCTGCAGCCAAGCCTTCATGGACTAATTTGGCTAATGCTTGATTGCAATGAATCGCTTCAGAGCCCCCACGTAGAATTGCTGCATTGCCAGATTTAATGCAAAGCCCAGCAGCGTCCACAGTCACATTCGGACGCGCTTCGTAAATGATACCAATCACGCCAAGTGGCACGCGCATTTTGCCGATCTGAATTCCGCTTGGGCGATATTTGAAATCAGTCATTTCACCAATTGGATCCGCCAAGCTGGCGATTTGGTTTAAGCCTTCTACCATAGTGTTGATCGATTTCTCAGTGATGGTGAGTCTGTCCAGCATGGCATCATCTAAGCCATTGGCGCGCGCTGCATCTAAATCGAGCTTATTAGCAGCGAGCAGGGCTGTTTTTTCACGCAAGATCGCTTTGGCAATATGCGTAAGTGCCAGATTTTTAATATTGGTGTCGGCGCTTGCCATTAAGCGCGAAGCTTTGCGCGCCTCAACACCCATATTTTGCATATATTCTTGAATATTATTAGTCATGTTTTTCTGTGCGGTAAGTTTTTAGTGTGTTGATAAACCATTGTTTACTTTCCACAGGTTTGCTATCTCCACACTTTACCTCATACGCCTTACCACTGGCACTACTTTTTGAAGCGCCAATGTCAATAAAGCTTTCTGTTGTACTAATGTAATCGTGGTCGGCAAGGTATTTATATTTCTTTTGTAAATGCGCACTCGCTTCAGTTGCCCCATACCAGCTGCCGTTACGATTGAATTTGCAGTCAGAGTTTTCTAGCGCTTTAAACAAATATTTTATTTCCTGCTCTGTCGATGGAGTGATATTAGTGGCGAATAAACTTGTTGAGCATGTAAGTAGTAAGGCTAAAAGTATTTTCTTCATTTCGCTATAATCTTGTTTTATTTGACTCTAGTTCTACTTGAGCCGACTCTAGCTAAGCCAAAACACAGTCTGGAGATTTCTAGCCAAGCATCACCCAGCATCACGCCTTTGGCTGTTTTATCAATATCTGCTAATTTTTGCAGCGCGGCTTCTAGTTGTTTCAAGTTTAATCTAGCTAAGGCGCGTTTCACTAAAGCTTGTTTTTCACCATAAATCCGCGCATTTGTCATGGCGCTCATGATATTTTCACCGCGCATTTCAGCTTGTTTGATACGTACCAAAGGACGTAACACCCACATGAGTGGGCTCATTACAGCAACGGCATTTTCGCCCTCATCTTGTAGACCTTGCAATATGCGCACAGTTCTTGCCGCATCCCCTGCCAGCACAGCTTCACCTAATTGAAACGCATCGTATCGTGAAACATTGAGTACAGCTTCGCGCACGGTGGCATCGCTTAATTCACCTTGCGGGTAGAGCAAGCCTAACTTTTGCACTTCTTGATTGGCGGCAAGTAAATTACCTTCAACCTGATGTGCTAAAAACTCCAATGTTTGTTGGCTTGTATGCTGACCTTGAAGCGCGAGCCTGCTAGCAATCCATTTGGGTAGATTGGCAGCATCGACTTCATTCAGCTGTATGGTGATAGCATTTTTCTCTAAAGCGCTAAACCATGCGCTGTTGGCTGCGTCGCGCTCAAGCTTCGGCAGAATAATCACTACACAAGTGTCTGGAATCGCTTTATTAGCTAAAGCTTGCAGTGCTTTACCGCCATCCACACCAGGTTTGCCAGAAGGAATATTGATTTCTAATAAACGCTGGCTTGCAAATAGCGAGATAGATTGCCCGTAAGATTGAATTTGCTGCCAATTAAAGTAGCGCTCAACCGTTAATGTGGTGCGCTCATCATAACCTTGCACACGTGCGGCGGCTCTAATCGCATCTAGGCTTTCACGCTGCGCAAGCGGCTCATCGCCCACTAAGATATAAAGCGGCTTTAAGCTTTGTGTGAGGTACTTTTCTAGTTGCGCTAATGCTAATTGCATGTGAAGTAGCTACTCTGCCGCAGGTTTAATGGCAGTTAATCGACGCATCAATTCGCGCACCGCATCTTTGTGCATATCAAGATTTAACATGGCCTCTTCATCGCCTTTACCAAGTAAGTCGGTATCGTTATATGAAAAGCTGCGACGTGTTTGCACGGTTTGTGGGGCGCTCCAAGTAGGGCTAGCCGGCGCACGAGTTCTAAAGCTGGCACGATAGTTCAGTTCGTACTCACGCACCACACCCGTTCCGCTCAAGGACAGAATCCGTTTTTCATTGGCTTCACTCAATAATTCAAGTAGCAAGTCAGCTTGCTCCTCATTTTTCACTACTTGAATGCCGTTGGTTTTTAGAGATTTTTTCAAATCTTTCGAAATGCTTAGTGGCGCACCTTGAATATAAAGATTTTTGAAAGATAGATCTGCCACGCCGCGCAGCTGATATCCGCAGGCTGAGAGCGCTAACGCAAGTAAAAATACAACACTGATACGGCGTACGATGCTTTGCATAACTTACCCCACAACCACGTTAATGAGTTTATTTGGCACAACAATCACTTTGCGTACCGACATGTTTTCTTCAATAAATTTTTGCACAAAAGGCTGCTGCAAGGCTAGTTTTTCTAGCGCTTCTTTTGTTTCAGTCTTCGCGACGTTAATGCTGCCGCGCAATTTACCATTCACTTGAATCACGTATTCTACGCTATCTTGCACCATGGCAGATTGATCTGCCACTGGCCAGCCAGCATCCAAAATGTGGCTTTGCGGACATAACTCTGTCCAGATCGCTTGGCAAATATGCGGTACGATAGGTGATAGCAACAAGGCGACATTTTGCAACACTTCTTGGCGCACGCTACGGGTGATTTCGTCGCTACCTTCAAGTTTTGCTAAGGCATTCATCATTTCCATCACAGATGAAATTGCCGTGTTAAAGCTATGGCGGCGACCGTAATCATCTGCCACTTTCTCAATAGTGCTGTGCAATTGCAAACGGATTGCTTTGAGTTCAGCTGATAAATCACCTGTCGTGTAAGCGGCAATTTGGCCTAATTCAAGATGGTCATAAGTTGCTTTCCATAACCTGCGTAAAAAGCGATTTGCGCCTTCCACACCGCTGTCAGCCCACTCTAAACTTTGTTCTGGAGGAGCAGCAAACATCATGAACAAACGTGCAGTATCCGCGCCGTAAGTATCAATCAACTCTTGCGGATCAACCGTATTGCCTTTAGATTTACTCATTTTGGTGCCTTCTTTCAGCACCATACCTTGCGTGAGTAAGTTAGTGAAAGGCTCGTCATTTTTAATCAATCCGACATCGCGCATCAACTTGTTGAAGAAGCGTGCATATAGCAAATGCAAAATAGCATGCTCAATACCACCTACATATTGGTCTACAGGCAACCAATAGTTCGCGCGTTCATCAGCCATTGCCGTTTTGCTATCAAAGCTTGCATAACGCGCAAAATACCATGAAGATTCAAAGAATGTATCTAAAGTATCGGTTTCACGCGTTGCCTTGCCGCTGCATGTTGGGCAAGTCGTGTCGTAAAAACTAGGGTCTTTTTTGATAGGAGAACCTACGCCATCCATCACTACATTTTCAGGTAATACCACTGGCAATTGTGCTGCAGGCACTGGCACTTCACCGCATTTATCACAGTGAATGATAGGAATAGGGCAGCCCCAATAACGTTGGCGTGAAACACCCCAATCACGTAGGCGATATTGTGTGCGGCGTTTTCCAAGGTTTTTAGCTGATAGAGCGGCTGAAATGGCGGAGCTTGCCGCATCAAAATCTAAGCCATTGAAATCACCTGAATCAAACAATACACCGTGCTCCGTCATAGGCAAGATGTCGGCGTCAGTGTTTTGAATAACAGCTTTAATAGGTAAGTTGTATTTACCTGCAAACTCAAAATCACGTTCATCATGTGCTGGCACGGCCATGACTGCGCCTTCACCATAGCTAGCTAATACATAGTTAGCCACCCAAACTGGCAACTGCTGGCCATTCAATGGATGTGTGACAAACAAACCCGTTGCCATCCCTTTTTTCTCAGCTGTCGCGACGTCTGCTTCTGCCACGCTACCGCGTTTACACTCCGCGATAAAGTCGGCTAAAGCAGGGTTGTTTTGTGCGGCTTGTGTAGCTAAAGCATGTTCTGCCGCAACTGCTACGTAAGTGGCGCCCATTAATGTATCTGGTCGGGTCGTGTAAACTTTTAAATTCCCATCTTGCCCCACAATCGGAAACTCAACTTCGCAACCAAAGCTTTTGCCTATCCAATTGCGCTGCATGGTTTTAACTTGCTCAGGCCAACCATCAAGTTTATCTAAGTCGTTTAACAACTCTTCAGCATAAGCAGTGATTTTCATGAAGTATTGAGGAATGTCACGCTTCTCAACCAAAGCGCCACTGCGCCAGCCACGACCATCAATCACTTGCTCATTCGCGAGTACAGTGCCATCAACTGGGTCCCAGTTCACCGTGGAAGTTTTTTTGTAGATAAGACCTTTTTTGAAAAGCTCCGTAAATAACCATTGTTCCCATTTGTAATATTCAGGTTTGCAGGTGGCGATTTCACGGTTCCAATCCACACCTAAACCCAATTGCTTAAGCTGGGTTTTCATGTGTTCTATGTTTTCGTATGTCCATTTTGCTGGCGCAGTATTATTTTTAATCGCAGCATTTTCAGCAGGCAAGCCAAACGCGTCCCAACCCATAGGTTGCATCACGTTAAAACCTTTCATTTTATGAAAGCGGCTAAGTACGTCACCAATCGTGTAATTGCGTACATGGCCCATGTGCAAGCGTCCGCTTGGGTATGGGAACATGGATAAGCAATAGTATTTTGGTTTATCTGATTTTTCTGAAGCGGCGAAGGTTTGGTTCGCTTCCCAGTAGGTTTGGGCAGATTGTTCGACTTCTTTGAAAGGATATTGCTGTTGCATGTGCGAGACTTAAAGGTTAATTTTAGATTTAAAGATTATACCTCTAAGCAGGGGGCTCGTCATTCAGGGCGTGATCTGGGGTTATGTTTCTAACAGATCGTCATTCCGACGAAAGTCGGAGTCTAGTGGCTTTGTATTTAGAATTTATTCGTATTGGAGAGTGGTCGCTTTCGCGCGACACACGAGTTACTTTCTTTTGCTTAGCCAAAAGAAAGTAACCAAAGAAAAGGCTACCCCCTATCGCTTATTCCCTGCGTTGCTCGTCTTAATGGGCGGCAATCGGAAACTCGCTTTGCTCAAACAGCCGCTTGCCAGAAGCTCCCATTAAGGCTGCGCTACTCGGCGCGATAGTAGGGGGAAGTGGGCGTATTAGTGACGTAGGGTGTGCATTGAGTTTATTTGCACACCATTTGAGGTGGGTGAGCGTTATTTCAAAGCCGCAAAAATATTAGCTTTAATCGTTTCAAGTTCACCTAAACCGTTAATTTTCACATGTTTAGGTGCGCCAGCTGCGCCGCTTTTTGCCCAGCTGCCGTAGTATTCAACTAGCGGTTCTGTTTGGTCGTGGTATTCAACTAAGCGCTTATTCACTACATCTGGTGCTTCGTCTGCGCGTTGTACTAAGTCTTCGCCTGTGATGTCGTCTTTGCCTTCGACTTTTGGTGGGTTGAATTTTACGTGGTAGGTGCGACCGCTGGCTGGGTGGCTGCGACGACCTGTCATGCGTTCCATAATTGCGCTGTCTGGTACGTCGATTTCTACTACGTAATCAATCGTTACGCCTGCATTTTTCATAGCTTCAGCTTGTGGAATGGTGCGTGGAAAGCCATCGAATAAGAAACCGTTTGCACAATCAGCTTCTTTAATGCGCTCGTTTACCATGCCGATAATCACTGCATCTGGCACTAAACCGCCGCTATCCATAAAGCTTTTTGCCTCTAAACCCAATGGCGTGCCTGCTTTAACTGCTGCACGTAGCATGTCGCCAGTTGAAATTTGCGGAATATTAAAGTGTTGTTTAATAAAAGTGGCTTGTGTACCTTTGCCAGCGCCCGGCGCGCCTAAAAGAATGATTCGCAAAATTTTCCCCAATGAATAGTTAAGTTTATTTAAATTTTATTTGGCTCAATTATATCAGCTAAGATAATTTGCAATAGCTACAAAATCTGAAACGGCTAAATTTTCTGCGCGCTGTTGCGAGTCAATATTGAGCGCAGTAAAGCCCTCGTCGTTTAATAGTTCTTTCAGCGTATTGCGTAAGGTTTTGCGGCGTTGTCCGAAAGCGGCTAACACGACTTTAGCGAAAATGGCTTCATCTTTTGCTACGAAGGGTAGCACGGCATGCGGAACGCAACGTACAAAAGCCGACTCTACTTTTGGCGCAGGTTCAAAAGCTTCTGGTGGCACGGTGATTAAATAATCCATTTGTAAGCGATATTGCAGCATCACGCTAAGTCGCCCGTAAGCTGCCGTTGAGGGCGAGGCTACCATGCGCTCTACCACTTCTTTTTGTAGCATGAAGTGCATATCGGTAATCGCGCTTACATTGTCGAGCAGGTGGAATAGGATTGGCGTTGAAATATTGTAAGGCAGGTTGCCTGTTACGCGCAGATTGTTACCTAAGCTGGTGAAATCAAACTTGAGCGCGTCGGCATTGTGAATGTTGATGGCGTTGTTTGCGTAGACTGGTTTCGCGTATTCTGTCTGCATCCAAGCGATAATGTCGCGATCTACTTCTACTACATGTAAAAGTTTTAATCTTTGCAACAGCGGCTTAGTTAGCGCGCCTAAACCTGGGCCAATCTCCACCATCAAATCATCCACTTTGGGCGATATGGCTTCTACTAAACTAGAAATAACGCCTTGGTCAGTAAGAAAGTTTTGGCCGAAGCGTTTTTTTGCGATATGTTTCATTGATTGGGCTTACTTTAAATTGGGCTTATTTTTAGATTTGTTATTGGCTTGCGTGATTGCCAATTCAATGGCAGCTAGCATACTGCCGATTTCGATATTGCCCGTTCCCGCTAAATCCAGTGCGGTGCCGTGGTCAACCGAGGTGCGGATAATAGGCAAACCTAATGTTACGTTTACGCCTTCACCAAAGCTGGCATGCTTGAGTACTGGCAAGCCTTGGTCGTGGTACATGGCAAGCACTGCATCGGCTTTGCTTAGATGGTGTTTTGCGAATAAGGTGTCTGCTGGCAGTGCGCCGATCAATTGCATGCCTTCAGTGCGTAGCTTTGCAAGCACAGGATTAATGATGTCTATTTCTTCACGGCCTAAATAGCCATCTTCACCAGCGTGTGGGTTTAAGCCTGCTACTAAAATGCGCGGATTTTTTAAGCCGAATTTATTGACTAAATCGTGATGCAAAATTCGAATAGTAGTTTCTAAGCTGCTTTTAGTAATGGCAGCGGGCACATCTTTAAGTGCTAAGTGTGTAGTGGCAAGTGCAACGCGTAAGCCGCTGCCCACCAGCATCATCACGACTTGTGGTGTATTGGTTAGCTCAGCTAAAAACTCAGTGTGGCCGCTAAATGCAATGCCAGCGTCGTTGATAATACCTTTATGCACAGGCGCGGTGACCATTGCGTCAAACACTTGATTTACGCATCCTAACGCTGCAGTTTTTAGCGTTTCCAGCACATATTGGCTATTGCGAGCATCTAATTGTCCTGCCACTGCAGCTTGGCTGATAGTTTGATGTAACACAGTAATAGAGCCATTGCCGAGATGCGCCGTATGTGATTTCGCGGAATGCTCTTGGATTTGAATATCTACATTCAGCGCCTTAGCTCGAGCTTGCAGCATATTGGCATCTGCAATGATGACCACTTCGGCTTTTAGCTGTTGGTGTGCCAACAATACACACAGGTCTGCGCCTATGCCAGCAGGTTCGCCGGCAGTGATTGCAATACGTGGAAGTGGTTTTGTCACGTGAAACTAAACGAAAAAATTAAGTGTCTTAAAACTTATCTTCAAGTCTAAGCTCAACGTAGGCACGGTCGCGCAACTCACGAATCCAATCTTGATAAGCTTCATCTGCCTTACGTGCACGAATTTCTTGACGGGCTTTTAAGCGAGCAGACTCTTTACTCATATCTTGCGAGCGGCGCTCCATCACTTGAATGATATGCCAACCGAATTGACTACGCACTGGTGCACTGATTTGCCCATCTTTAAGAGCATTCATTGCGTTTTCAAAAGGAGGTACAGTATCTCCCGGGTTTACCCAATTTAAATCACCACCATTTGAGGCTGTAGAGTCTTCTGAAAATTGGCGTGCTAATACTTCAAACTTTTCACCGTTATCTAGACGTTCTTTAATCGTATCAATTTTGGTTTCGGCCTCTTTATCAGACATCACCTCGGTAATCTTGATCAGAATATGGCGCGCATGTGTTTGCTGAATTACTAGTGGAGAATTGCCGCCGCGTTTATTGGTAAGCTTGAGTAAATGGAAGCCATTTGGACTGCGTAGCGGTGCTGAAACTTCACCTGCTTGCATGTTTTTTAAGGCATCTAAGAACAATGCGGGCATTTGCGAACCTTTTTTCCAGCCCAAGCTACCGCCTTCTAAGGCATTTGGCGCATCAGAAAAACTTGCAGATACTTTAGCAAAGCTGACGCCAGAATTTAGTTGGCTCACAGCCTCATCGACTTTTCCTTTTGCTTTTTGAATGTCTTCTGTGGCGCCTTCTTCAGGCGTGCGAATCAAAATGTGCGAGATTTCGAATTCATCGGTATTTTCGTTAAGCGAAGCTTGTGAAGTTAAATAGTTGTCAATTTCAGATTCGCTAACGTTCACACGGCCATCGACTTCGCGTTCACGCAACCTAGCAACCGTAATTTCATTGCGAATATCAGCTCTGAATTTACGCATACTGATGCCGTCTTTAGCTAACGCCTCGCTAAATTCAGTCAGCGTTAAGTTATTTTGGTCGGCAATTCTTTCAATAGTTTTATCTAATTGATTGTCATCAACTTTAAGCCCAATTTGTGCGGCATATTGAATTTGCAGAGTGTCTGTAATCAAGCGTTCTAAAATCTGTTTACGTAAGATACTTTCTTCAGGTAACTCTGTGCCTTGTTTTTTAAATTGTGCCGTGACAGTAGCAATGCGGCTTTCCAGCTCTTGCTCAGTAATCACTGTTTGATCGACGATTGCGACAATACGATCCAACTTAACAATATCTGCTGCTTGAACATTGAATTGATTAGCGATAAAAAACACGCTAGTTAGCAATAAAAATTGAATTGTACTTTTACTGGTGGAGTATTTAATCATTGTATGTTTAATCATGTATGTTTATACGAAGTTCGCAAAATGGTTACTCGTAATAAGGTTGTTGATAGGTGTCAGGAATAAGACCTGTATTCACATAGCCTGGGATGTTCCGTTTGATGACCGACAATGGATTAGCGCCAATTGAGGCTAACCCGCCGAGTTCAAGCTGAAAGAAGAATGCATAGTTGGCGTCAGCCGTTGCAGTGCTTACGCGTTGAATAACAGTTCTTGTTTGCCAACAGCCCGCATCATACTCTATGCCAGCGAGTGTTTCGATAATGCTGCTTTCGCGCAGTGAGTAATTGATGCGACCAACGCCGTACCAGCCTTTGCCTAGAGGCCACTGACCTGATACGTCAAATTGGTCTAAGCCTGTACTCGTTAAAGCCCCCGGGGTGTCGCGCCTATAACTATAGCTTAAGTTAAGTGCTTTACCTGGTTCAGGGGCATAGTGACTAGAAACTGTGGTGCGAACCGATCTAGAATCGTCGGTGTTGTATTGCCAAAATGCATCAATATTCCAACTGGTTTTTAGATATGAGCTAAGCCCCGCAATAATGTCGGAGCTGTTGCTTTTGCGTAATGTGGCCCCTGGGAGCGATACTGTTTGATCTGCAAAGTAATAACGTTGACCGATAGACGCTGATAGTCGCTGTATGCCAGTTTCAGATTCAATCAAACGGGAAGTTAAGGCAAGGCTCAATTGATTAGCATTGTTTATGCGGTCGTTGCCTGTGTACTGATTCTCACTAAATAAAGTGCTAAAGTTTAAGTCAGTGTCACTGGTGTCAAAAATTGGAATATCAGATTGTTTTGCTTTTGGAATGTAGACATAAAACATTCTCGGTTCTATGGTTTGCGTATAGTTACGGCTAGCAACTTTGAAGTCACGATCAAAAAATAAGCCGCCATCTATGCTTGCAATTGGCAATGTGCGCTCTAACGAGCTGTTGTTGTTCGGATCGTTATTTAAGCTATAGCTAGTATGGTGAATTCCAATTTTTGGTGTGATGTAACCATAGGTTTTATTCATTGGTAAGCTGATGCTTGGGTATATTGTCAAACGTGAGCCAGTAACTTTCGCTGGAGCATTTTGATTTGTATCAAATGCGACTAGTTGAGTATATAAATTCGCATTAACACTACCATAGTCTTTGTTGCCATTTAATGTTATCTGTGGCAAACGTTCGTATGGATAGGATAACTTATCCAAAGTTTGAAATTTTTGCGCAAGGGCATTGAAACTCCATACATCGTCAGCGTAATCTACATTAAATTGCTGCGGCAAGTTAATCCGACTAGTTGTTACAATTCTTGTTGATAAGTCAGAAAAGTACTCATCGTCAGATACTTTTTCAAGACTATAACCAGCAGACCAGCCATTACCGAAATTTTGTTGATGTTTAAAGTTGGCGTAGTAACGGTTTTGACCAGTCTGGTCATCACTTGGAAGATACTCAAGGCTATCTAGACCAGAAAAACTATCTTCTAAATACCTAAATTCACCTTGTAGTTGCACGCCGCGCTTGCTTAAAGCTCGTGTTGCAAGCGTTGCATCCATATTGGGGGAGATATTCCAATAAAACGGTACAGTTAACTCAAAGCCACTTTTCGTCGTTGTGCCATAAGTTGGCGCAAGCAAACCACTTTTACGTTGATTGTTAAATGAAAAGCTAATCCAAGGTGTATAAAGGAGCGGCACACCTTTAAACTCTATATAAGCATTTTTAGCTACACCGGCCTTAGTGTAATCATTCAAGCTTAACTCTTTAGCTTTAATATACCAGTCATCTACACCAGCATCGCAAGTCGTGTAGCGTGCATCTTTCAGTGTTTTTCTATCTTGGCCTTCAAAGATAATAACTTTTGCATCGCCGCGTGCGTTGGATGAGCGAGGTGAAGAGTTGTCATCTGAATCAAGACCTAAAGCCGCTTGTGATTGATTGCCCTCAGAAACTTCTGTTGCCAATGAGTATGAGCTTGCTCCACCAATTTGTTGGCTTTGCAAGTTACCTAGGTTTTTAGAGAATTTTTCAGAGCTTTTAACGTTAGCTTGGATTTTTTTAGGGTCTGCCTTTTCTGTATCTTCAATAATGCTGATTGAGGCGTCTTTAATCTCGCCTATGCTTTCAGATAAACGCATGTGCAGCTCAGGCCCTGTAAGTTGGGCGTTGCCGACATTGATACTAGCATTGCCAGTGACATGCAATTCGTCATTTTGGACGTTGTAATCGATTAAATCACCTGTGATATTTTGCTTGCCACGGCTGATTTTAGCGTTACCGATCGCTCGCATCTCTCTATCAAGGTGCAGTTCTAGTTTATCGCCTTCAATGACAAGCGCATCTGCATTTGCTTCTACAGCATTCGCTTCACTAGGTGTATCAGCTAAACCCAGTGCATCGCCGATAGGTGCAGATTCAACTGGAGTCACTTCACTTTCGGCATGTGAGCGTAAGCTGAAAAGTAACAGAGCCGCCGTTAAGCCGCTTAAAAAACGGCTTTTTAGCATGAAATTAACATATTGAATAGGGTTGGAATGTAAGGCACGAGTATATAGGCAGACGGTTTTATTTTATCAGTGATAAAATCTCATAAATTGGACTTTTTGGCAATCAATAAATCGTTTTGCCCCTTTATTGCGCTTTGTGTTTTTATAACACAAAGCGCAATAAAGCAACATTATATAACATTGGATAGATCGCTGTGGATGATAGACAACAACAACTCAACGCTTGGTTAAGCAAGGCTTTGCCAGATACAGACTTTAAGCTCACAACCGCATCGGCAGATGCTAGCTTTAGGCGCTATTTTAGAGTGCATTTAGCTAATCAAACTTTAATCGCGATGGATGCGCCGCCGCCACAGGAAGATTGCACGCCATTTGTCAAAGTGGCCAAGCTATTTTTAGATGCAGGTTTAAATGTGCCTAAGGTGATAGCGCAAGATTTAGCTAATGGCTTTCTGTTACTGAGCGACTTAGGTAATGACACTTATTTGCAACATTTAAATAATGAAACTGCGCAAATGCTTTATGGCGATGCAACGAATGCGCTCATTAAATTGCAATTATCTAGCAAAAGCCATGATTTACCTGCATATGATGAAGCCTTACTCACACGTGAAATGCAATTGTTCCCGGATTGGTATGTGAGTAAACACTTAGGGCAAACGCTTAACGCAGAGCAGCAAGGCTGGCTGCAACAGACTTTTGCTGCGCTGAATAAAAACATCTTATCGCAAGGTCAGGTCACCGTGCATCGTGATTATCATTCACGTAACTTAATGGTGACGCATGAAAATACGCCTGGCATCTTAGATTTTCAAGATGCTGTACATGGCGCCATTACATACGATTTAGTGTCTTTGCTTAAAGACGCTTATATTCAGTGGGATGAAGAGCAGATTATCGATATGGCGGTACGTTATTGGGAGCCTGCTAAAAAAGCGGGTCTACCTGTCGCCAATGACTTTAGCGAGTTCTATCGTGACTTTGAATGGATGGGTGCGCAGCGTCATATTAAAGTGCTGGGCATTTTTGCGCGACTTAGTCACCGTGACGGCAAAGATGGCTATCTAAAAGATATGCCACTGGTCATGCATTATTTACGCAAAGTTTGCGAGCGCTATGTAGAGTTGCGTCCAATGCTACGATTGCTAGATGCACTTGAGGGACGTGTGCCACGTCCTAAATATGTGGTTTAGATAATTGAAAAATCATTTATGAAAGCCATGATACTAGCCGCAGGTCGAGGTGAGCGCATGCGCCCGCTGACCGACCACACACCTAAGCCATTGTTAAAAGTAGGCGGCAAGCCACTTATTGTTTGGCATTTGGAACGATTAGCAAAAGCTGGTTTCAAAGACGTTGTGATTAACCATGCGCATTTAGGTGAGCAGATTGAACAAGCGCTAAGAGATGGCAGTCAATGGGGTATGCATATTCAATACAGCCCTGAAAAAATAGCCTTAGAAACAGCAGGGGGTATTGCCAACGCCCTGCCTTTACTCGGCGCTGAGTCATTTCTGGTGTTGAATGGTGATACGTTTACCGAGATTGATTTTGGTGTTTTAACGCATGCCTTACAAGCTAATAACCATGCGCATCTTGTGTTGGTAAACAACCCGCCACAGCACCCCAATGGTGACTTTGCCATAGAGGCTGGTAGACTTAAAAACACAGGCGAGAAAATGCTGACTTTTTCTGGTGTTGGCGTATATCACCCAGATTTATTTGCTAGTGTTGTGCGAGGTGAGTCTGCAAAACTTGCGCCTTTATTGCGACAAGCCATTACTGAAAATCAGGCAACAGCTGAGCATTATCAAGGGGTATGGCACGATATTGGCACGCCAGAACGTTTGAGTATGCTAGATGAAGAATTAAAACTGCTAGCGAGTTAACGAATGAAAAAGGAATCGACTCAATGAGTCATACAGTTGAATTTCAACAACGTAGATCTAAGCTGCTGAGTGTGATGGGCGAAGGTATCGCTATTATCCCAACCTCCCCGGAAGCCATTCGCAATCGCGATAGTCATTATTCATACCGTTTTGATAGTTACTTTTACTATCTGACGGGCTTCAAAGAGCCTGAGTCTGTAGCCGTGCTGGTGGCTGGCGCGACTCCGAAAAGTATATTGTTTTGCCGTGACAAAGATATGGAGCGGGAAATTTGGGATGGCTTCAGATATGGAGCTGAAGCAGCCAAAACTGAATTCGGTTTTGATGAAGCTTACTCAATCAATGAACTGGATACGGTTATTCTGAAATTGTTGGCGAATCAGCCTAAGTTATTCTTCAGTTTTGGCGAAAGCACTAGCTGGGATACACGCATATTGGGTTGGATAAACACCTTGCGTACGCAGGCTCGCAGTGGCGTTCATGTGCCTGACGATGTGAGTGACATACGTCAACTAGTGGATGAAATGCGTTTGATTAAATCGCCATTTGAGATTGATTTAATGTGCCGTTCTGCCAACATTGCCGCTGCCGCACATAATCGTGCCATGCAGTTTGTCGGGTCTAATTTTTCTAGACCTAATATGATGGAGTATGAAGTAGAGGCAGAATTCTTGCACGAGTTCTACCGCAACGGTGCACAAGCGCCTGCTTATACTAGCATCGTCGCAGGTGGCGCCAATGCCTGTACACTGCACTACAACGCTAATAATGCAAAGTTGAATGATGGCGACTTATTGTTGATTGATGCGGGTTGCGAGTTAGATGGCTATGCCTCAGATATTACCCGTACTTTCCCTGTGAACGGCAAGTTCAGTGCTGCACAAAAAGATGTGTATGAGCTAGTGTTGGCTTCACAAGCCGCAGCGATTGCAAATGTCAATACAAGTAATCACTGGAATGCTCCGCATGAAGCCGCGCTAGAGGTGTTAGTGCAAGGCTTTATTGATTTAAAACTATGCAAAGGTAGCAAAGAGGCTGTGCTAGAAAATGGCGATTACCGTCAGTTTTACATGCATCGCACTGGACATTGGTTGGGTTTGGATGTGCACGATGCCGGCGAATATAAAGATAAAGCTGGCAATTGGCGTATGCTAACTCCAAATATGATGCTGACTGTTGAGCCTGGCTGCTATATTCGTCCTGCCGAAAATGTGCCTGAAGCTTTTTGGAATATTGGCATTCGTATTGAAGATGATGTGTTGGTGACGAAAGAGGGCTGCGAGGTGCTGACGAAAAATGCGCTTAAAACAGTTGCCGATATTGAAGCGCTGATGAAAGGCTAGATGAGTAAAACCTGATGAGCGATACTTTAGAAAACATTGTGATTGTTGGTGGCGGACCAGTAGGTGCCACTTTGGCTCTTCTCCTGGCAAGGCAGGGCATGGGTATCACGGTGTTAGAGGTGCGTAAACAAAGGGCTGCTTATAATGAGAGCCGTGCACTTGCTTTGTCATACGGTAGTAAACGTATTCTTGAAAAACTTGGCGTTTGGGGTAGTTTGGCAAAAAGTGCTACCGCAATTAATACTATCCATGTGTCACAAAAAGGTAGTCTTGGTCGGTCAAAATTACAAGCGAGGGATTATAAACAAGAGGCACTTGGATACGTGTTGCCTTATGGCGCGCTAAGTGAAGCGCTGGATACAGCACTTGCAACTCAACCTTTAGTTAATTTTGTGTTTGAGGCTTCTGCTGAGTATATCGCTCATACAGCCACTCATGCCAGCGTGACTTATGCCCATCAAAATGAGTCGCATACTTTAAATAGTCGTTTAGTGGTGCTGGCTGATGGTGGTCGCAGCTTAGATGAGATCGCAGGTCTGGTTAAAGAAACCAAAGAGTACGGTCACGATGCGCTGATTTCTAAAGTCAGTGCTGAGTTGCCACACAACAATATTGCATATGAGCGCTTTACTGCAAATGGTCCAATGGCTCTGCTACCAAATGGTGAGCGTGACTTTTCATTAGTTTGGACGGGTAAAAAAGAATACGTCAATTCATTGCTGACTCTAAGTGACGCAGATTTCTTAGCCCAGTTTCATGAACAGTTTGGCGATAGAGTGGGACATTTTTTAAGTGTAGATAAACGAATGGCATTCCCGTTAAAGTTATCGCAATTAAAAACAACAGGTACGCCGCACTTGGTCGTCATTGGTAATGCCGCGCAAACTATGCACCCTGTAGCAGGGCAAGGCTTTAATGTGGGTTTGCGAGATGCGGAATCTCTGGCGCAATCAATTGCTACTACAACGACAGCACATTTAGGAAGCCAGCAAATGTTGGCTGATTATCGCGCCAGTCGGCAATCTGACACTAAAAATGGTTTGCTGTTTACTGACTTTTTAGTGAATATCTTTTCTAATGACATTATCGGGATAAACGGCTTAAGAAGTGCAGGGCTAGGTCTGTTTGATGTGATTAAGCCAATCAAGCAGCATTTAGTCAGCAAAATGAGTTACGGCAAATGAGTGAAATGTTACGCACTGATGTGGCGATTGTAGGCGCTGGTTTAGTTGGCCTTGCGGCAGCTGTTGCAATGCACCAAGCAGGTTTTTCTGTGGTGTTGGTTGATAGCAGAAACCCTACGGATACTGATTTTGCAGACGAAACTTGGGATGCAAGAATCTATGCGATTAGCCCAAAAAATGTACAATGGCTAAGCGACCTAGGCGTATGGCCATTAATGAATCAATCACGTATCGGCCAAATGGAATCTATGGAAATCTATGGTGAAGCTGATAGTTCAAAAGTTGAGCAGACGCCAATCACACTATCTGCTGGCGATGTGAATGCAGATACTTTAGGCTACATCGTCGAGTCGAAATCTCTTATGCAGGCTTTACTCAAGCAGGTAGAAGCTTTGGGTATTCAGACGCGGTTTGATAGCCCATGTGAGGCGGTGAGTAATACGCGAGATAAAGCTGTATTGAAACTACCACATCAACAATCGATTGAAAGCGCGTTGCTGTTAGCAGCCGATGGTAGCCACTCTTGGGTGCGTCAACAGTTGAACATGCCTATGCAGCAAAAGTCTTATGAGCAGGCTGCGATAGTTGCGAATTTTATAGCAACAAAACCGCACGGCAATATTGCTAGGCAATGGTTTGCGCAAGATGCAGAAAGTCATCTTAATATTTTGGCTTGGCTGCCGTTACCTGATAATACAATTTCTATTGTTTGGTCTGTGTCAACCAACTATGCCGATGAGTTGTTAAGATTAAGTGATGATGAGTTTACCAATGCAGTGAAGTCGGCGGGCAATAGCACATTAGGCGACTTTAAATTACTAAGCCCTGCTATGCGGTTCCCGTTGAGTTTACAAAAGACGAGTACCTTGGCGCAAAATAGTGTGGTTTTGGTCGGTGATGCTGCGCATCAAGTGCACCCTATGGCCGGTCAGGGTGTTAATTTAGGTTTTAGAGATGTGGTAGATTTGGTCGATATTTTGAGAACGAAGAGTCAATATCAATTATTAAATGATAGCAGTTTGCTCAAGCAGTACGCCCGTAAAAGAAAAGTTGATGTTTTGAATATGGTGTTGTTAACCGATACACTTTATCAATTATTCAAGAGTCAGAATGCAGTAATAAAAGCTGTCAGGAGTTGGGGATTGTCTGCGACTAACCACCAAGCAATCAAAAAAATGTTAGTTTCAAACGCAGTATCGCTTTAATATATTGCGATTAAGCGCTAAAAAATCTTATTCAAGCTAATCAAATTTAAGTTAATTAAAATCAAGGAAATTGCATGTTCAAAAAATTAGTCAGCTTTACTTTATTAAGTGCTGCATGCGTTGCAGTTTCAACCTCTGCACTAGCCGATGAAGCGAGTGTGAAAAAAGCGGTAGAAGCGGCTTACCCAAAATTTAAAGTAGAAAGCGTAGAAAAAACACCTTATGCAGGTTTGTATGAGGTATTTATGGGTGGTCAGATTATCTACACCGATGAAAAAATGTCTTTTTTGATTGCGGAAGGTCACCTAGTTGACCCGAAAACTAAAAAAGATATTACTGGTGAACGTATGGAAGAGTTAACCAAAATCGACTTCTCAAAACTGCCTTTAGATCAGGCAATTAAAGTGGTAAAAGGTAATGGTAGCCGTAAACTAGTAGTGTTTTCAGATGTAGATTGCCCATACTGCAAACGTTTAGAGCAAAACGAATTAACCAATATCACGGATGTAACTGTTTATACTTTTCTTTATCCGATTCAGCAATTACACCCTGATTCAGCAAATAAATCTAAAGCGATTTGGTGTGCAAACAACCGTGTAAAAGCTTGGCAAGACTGGATTTTGAATGGTCAATTACCTAGTTCAGCGGGTAATTGCGAAGTGCCGATAGAGAAAATTGGTGAGTTAGCAAGAAAGCTAGGTATTTCCAGTACGCCTACATTGATATTTTCGGATGGTAAACGTATGTTAGGTGCGCAGCCATATAAGGAAATTGAGCGAGCGATGGTAGCTGCTAAGAAGTAGAGTTATCTGTGCGCGCATCAATTTAGGCATAAAATTAAGAATAGCGACTATTTTGGTCACTATTCTTATGTTATAAATAAATAGTTATAGTTGCTTTTAACTTTCTCTAGCCTGCAACTACTGATCCAAGTTTAAATATAGGCATATATAGAGCTACCACTAACCCTCCAATTAATGTTCCTAGAACAACCATTATAACTGGTTCCATTAGGCTGGCTAGCGCATCAACCGCGTCATCGACCTCAGCTTCAAAAAAGTCGGCAACTTTACTTAACATCGAGTCTAATGCACCAGACTCTTCACCAATAGCAGTCATTTGTAATACCATGTTTGGGAATACATCTGCGTTTTGCATAGCAACCGTCAAACTGGTACCTGTACTAATTTCGCTCTGTATTTTTTTAGTAGCATCATAGTAAACACGGTTGCCAGCTGCACCTGCAACGGAGTCTAAAGCTTCTACAAGAGGAACTCCAGCCGTAAACATTGTCGCTAGGGTTCTTGACCACCTAGCAATAGTGGCCTTGCGAATAAGAGGTCCAAAAATTGGAGCTTTTAGAATCAAACGATCCATGGTCGCTTGCATACTCAAAGACCTTTTCCATGTGTAAAAGAAAAACCAAAGACCGAATCCTATTGAGCCAAAAATCGCCCACCACCATTCTACGAATATATCAGAGATTGCCATGACTACCAGAGTTGGGCCCGGTAGATCGGCGCCAAAACTGCTAAATAAGTCCTTGAACGCTGGAATGACAAAAATCATAATAATTGCAACAATTACAAATGCGACAACCACAATAGAAATTGGATAGAACAGCGCAGATTTAATTTTTGATTTAATGGCTTGAATTTTTTCTTTATAAGTCGCTAGCCGATCTAGAAGCGTATCTAGAATGCCTGCAGCTTCGCCAGCCCCAATCAAATTACAGAATAAGGCATCAAAATAAAGTGGATATTTACGGAAAGCGGCACTCATGCTACTACCGGTTTCTACGTCAGATTTAATGTCTAACAGAAGCTTTGAGACAGCAGGGTTGCTATGACCTTTGCCTACAATATCAAAGGATTGCAACAGAGGTACACCAGCTTTCATCATGGTGGCAAGTTGGCGAGTAAATATGGTAATGTCTTTTTCTGAAACGGTACCTTTGCTAGCAAAACTGCTTTGTTTTTTAACTTTAGTAACGGTAATGCCTTGACGTCGAAGGGTGGCGTTAACAAAAGACTCACCGGTAGCTCGTATTTCGCCCTTTATGGATTTACCTTTTCTGTCTTTGCCTTCCCAAGAATATGTGACTTCTTTTGTGGCTTTAATATTTGCGGCCATAGTGACTCCCTATATTATTCGTTCGTACAAGCTTCGACTTCTTCGATCGAAGTTAATCCTTGCATTACTTTTATTAAACCTGATTGACGCAAATCTTTTACACCTTCAAGTTTCGCTTGGTCTGCAATGTCATGCGCAGTGCCGCTTTTCATAATAATACGACTAATAGCATCAGTGATGGGCATCACTTGATAAATGCCGACTCGGCCTTTGTAGCCATTATTGCAGAGCTCGCAGCCGCCTTCTTTAGGACCATACAGTTGCCACGCATCTTGAAAGTCGTCTTCCGTAAAGCCTACGCCAAATAAAGCTTCTTTTGGTACATCTAAAGGTACTTTGCAGTTTTTGCACAAACGTCTGGCTAAGCGCTGTGCTGTAATCAACGACACAGCAGAAGCAATGTTAAATGGCGCAACCCCCATATTGAGTAAACGTGTTAGGGTTGAAGGCGCATCATTGGTATGTAGTGTAGACAGCACCATATGACCTGTAGATGCAGCTTTAATCGCCATATCTGCAGTTTCTAAATCGCGAATCTCACCAATCATGATGATGTCTGGATCTTGGCGAAGAAATGATTTCAATGCCGCGGCAAAGGTTAATCCTTGTTTGTCATTCACGTTGACTTGATTGATGCCAGCTAGTGGAATTTCACAAGGATCTTCCGCCGTTGCGATGTTCACATCCGGGCTATTTAAGATATTTAAGCATGTATACAGTGAAACAGTTTTACCAGAGCCCGTCGGTCCCGTTACTAATACTAAGCCATAAGGACGGCTAACAGCACTCAGCAGGCGTTCTTTTTGAATTGGTTCATATCCTAGTGCTTCAATACCTAATGTGGCGCTAGATGGATCTAAAATACGCATTACGATTTTTTCGCCATTAATGAGCGGTAATGTGCTGACACGGAAGTCGATGGTGCGAGTCTTGGATAGCACTAGCTTCATGCGACCATCTTGCGGTATGCGTTTTTCAGAGATGTCCATGCTGGAAATCACTTTAATCCGCGAGGCTAATTTTTCTTTAATGGCGAGTGGAGGCTGTGTGATTTCGCGAAGTATGCCATCTACGCGATAGCGCACACGGTAGAATTTTTCGTAGGGCTCGAAGTGCAAGTCAGACGCTCCCATGTTGATGGCATCTATTAACATTTTGTTCAAAAATTTAACGACAGGTGCATCATCAACTTCTTGAGTCTGTACTTCGTCTTCAACTAGCGATCCCTCTTCACCCCCTAAGTCGTAGTCGTCATCAAGATTCATTGACTTCATGCTGGTATCACCAGCTTCAACAATCTTATCTATCCATCGGCCGAGCTTGTCATCTTCAACGACGACAGGGGATAAAGCCATGCCCATTTGAAACTGAACACTATCTAATGCATGTAAATTAGTAGGGTCTGAGATTGCAACATATAAAATATTGTTACGTACTTGCAATGCCAACACTCGGTTGGCTTGCATTAATTTGGTATCAATTTTCTTAGCTGGAAGGTAATCTGGGTTAAATGCATCTAAGTTAAAGTAGGGGAAGCCAAATGCTTTTGCGGAAGTTTCTGCAATGATTTGCGCGGTTAATTTTCTACTTGTAATAAGCTGGGAAATAAAAGGATTTTTAACGGAAATTGCTTGCGCTTGTATGGCATTCGCTTCATCCTCAGAAAGTAATTTTTCTTGGATTAATGTGCGGGCAAGACCGCTTAGTTTGTTTGGTGTAGGTGCATTGGCCATAAATATTACATTTAAACAGCGTAAAAGCTTTCCCTATTTATTTTTATCAACTAATAATGCCCTTTAGTCTTTTTTTTGTAAAGACTTTACGCAAAATTGACTATGAAAATGGTGCATAATTTACATTTAAAGCACCCATAATTGTATGAATGTACTTGAAATTATTAAACAAACCTAAAAAAACTTGACATTTTCAGGCTTCCAAATTATAAATATATGTAGGTGTTTGGGTTCGAGTTTTGTAGCTTGCTTTAAATTTTCAATTTTAAGGCGACTCTATGTTCTTGAGACAGGCTTTTTGGGGCGCCCCCCGTCGTATTATGTAAGGATGTAGAAATGGCAACAGGTACCGTAAAATGGTTTAATGACTCAAAAGGTTTTGGCTTTATTACGCCAGATGATGGTGGTGATGATTTATTCGCACACTTCTCTGCGATTGTAGAAGCAGGCTATAAAAGTCTTAAAGAAGGTCAACGCGTAAGTTTTGAAGTGACCGATGGTCCAAAAGGCAAGCAAGCCTCAAATATTCAAAAGGCTTAAGTCTTTGCGACTAAGTACATATTTGTACAAGTACTTTTAGTATTACAGTCTATGTAACGGCTCGTAAGAGATTACGAGCCGTTTTTTACGCTTCTGCCAAAACAGCATTACATATTGGCAATGATCTCTTCACCAAATTGAGACGTGCCAACTTGTGTTGCGCCTTCCATTTCACTTGAGAAATCACCAGTGACGCGTTTAGCAAGAATCGCTTTCGCAACGCCATTAATCACTAAGTCAGCAGCCTCTACCCAACCTAAGTGACGTAACATCATTTCAGCTGAAAGTATAATAGAGCTTGGGTTAGCTAAATCTTTGCCAGCAATTTTTGGTGCTGTACCGTGCGTAGCTTCAAACATGGCAACGGTGTCGCTCAAGTTGGCGCCTGGGGCAATACCAATGCCACCAACTTGTGCAGCAAGCGCATCACTCATATAATCGCCGTTCAAGTTAAGCGTTGCTACAACATCATAATCTTGTGGATGCAATAAGATTTCTTGCAAGAAAGCATCTGCGATACAGTCTTTAATAATCATGCCATTTGGTAGTTTGCACCAAGGTCCGCCGTCAATCTCAACTGCGCCGAATTCTTGCTTAGCCACCTCATAGCCCCAATCTCTAAAGCCACCTTCAGTGAACTTCATGATATTGCCTTTGTGGGCGATGGTGACTGATTTGCGATTATTATCAATGGCGTATTGAATCGCTTTGCGCACTAGGCGTTTGCTGCCATCAATTGAAACAGGTTTAATACCAATCGCTGAAGACTCTGGGAAGCGGATCTTTTTACGCATGCCCATATCGCTTAAAAATTTGATCACTTTTTCAACTTCATCAGTACCCGCTGCCCATTCGATCCCAGCGTAAATATCTTCTGTATTCTCACGGAAAATCACCATATCGGTTTTTTCTGGGTGTTTCACTGGGCTAGGCACGCCTGTAAAATACTGCACTGGGCGCAAACATACATATAAATCAAGCTCTTGGCGTAATGATACGTTTAAAGAACGAATGCCGCCGCCGACTGGTGTGGTTAATGGGCCTTTAATAGAGACTACATAGTCGCGCACTGCATGCATAGTTTCTGCAGGAAGCCAATCATTTGCACCATAAACTTTAGTTGCTTTTTCGCCCGCGTAAACTTCCATCCATGAAATCTTGCGAGCGCCAGCGTATGCTTTGTTAACCGCAGCATCCACCACTTTAATCATTGGTGGGGTAATATCAGCACCTATGCCATCACCCTCAATAAATGGGATAATAGGTTGGTTGGGTACGTTTAAAGTGTTATCTGCATTGACGGTGATTTTTTCGCCAGTCGCTGGAACGATGATTTTCCCAGTGATATTATTTTTCGTAGCCATTTTAGATTTCCTAATGTTAAGTTTCTGAAAATTTAAGCTTATTTAATGATTATTCTATTCAATAAACCCTTTAACGTAGTGTGCCAGTTCAGTGCGCATGACCCCGGAAATGGAAAAACGGGACATCCTACGTTAAAAGACTTTATCCAAATACCAGATGTGTACGCCGCAGGGCGATTAGATACTGATAGTGAAGGTTTGCTCATTTTAACCGATGATGGCATGTTGCAACACCGTTTAAGTGATCCAAAACATAAAGAATTTAAAACTTATTGGGTGCAGGTAGAGGGTGTTCCTTCAGTTGAGGATTTGGAGCCACTCAAACGAGGTATAGATTTGTCAGATTTCGTAGCAAAACCAGCGCATGTTAGGCTAATTACAGAACCAGAATCATTGTGGCTAAGAAATCCGCCAATTAGAGAAAGAAAAGCGATTCCTACTAGCTGGTTAGAAATTAAAATTAGTGAGGGTAAAAATCGCCAAGTGCGTCGTATGACCGCTAAAATAGGTTTTCCAACATTAAGATTGATTCGCTACGCCATTGGGCAATATACGATTGATGGCATTCAAAATGGGCAACACAAGGTCATTGAATAGGGTAATTAAATAATGAGCACAACAAACATAAAGCCAGTGATTATCTTTAAAAACGTAGCGCATGAAGGGCCTGGTTATTTAGGCGACTTTTTAACGCAGCATAATATACCTTGGCAAATCATCAATACCAATGAAGTTGGTGCTTTACCAGCATCTATAGTGAACTACAGCGGTGTTGTGATTATGGGTGGCCCCATGAGTGTGAATGATGATCTGCCTTGGATTGCACCATTGCTCGATTTGATTCGGGAGGCAAAAGCCGCAGATATTCCGCTATTAGGACATTGCTTGGGCGGTCAACTGATTAGTCAGGCTTTTGGCGGCGTGATCAGCGCCAATCCCATTAAAGAAATTGGCTGGGGTGAGGTAAATGTGACTCAAAATGAAGCTGCTAAGCATTGGTTTGGCGAGATTGAAAGTTTTAATAGCTTTCATTGGCATGGTGAAACGTTTAGCTTGCCAGAAGGCGCAACGCATGTATTAGCCAGTGTACATTGCCAAAATCAAGCTTATTCCATAGGTAAACACTTGGCGTTTCAAACGCATATTGAAGTGACTGCGGACATGGTCAAAAGCTGGTGTGAATTGGGTGCTGATGAACTTGCAGAAGCTGCTTCAAGCCCTGCTGTTCAGCAGGCGGAAGCCATGCAACAAACGTTACCTGTGCATTGTTTCTTTCTGAATAAAGTTGCAAAGCAAGTCTATGGTCAGTGGATTAAAGGGCTAATGCACGGATAGAGATAGCCGTATGTTAAAATCTAGAAAACTTACAAGAGAAAAGCATTATGTCGGGTAATACAATCGGTACTTTATTCACGCTCACTTCATTTGGTGAATCACACGGCGCGGCCATTGGCGGCGTGGTAGATGGCTGCCCGCCAGGTTTGTCTTTGTGCGCAGAAGATTTACAAATCGATTTAGATAGACGCAAACCTGGCACTTCGCGCCATGTGACACAACGCCAAGAAGCCGATAGTGTAGAAATTCTATCTGGCGTATTTGAAGGCAAAACTACAGGTGCGCCTATCGGTTTGTTGATTCGCAATACTGACCAACGCAGCCAAGATTACAGAAAAATCATGGATACTTTTCGTCCAGGCCACGCCGATTATACTTACACGCAAAAATACGGTGTGCGTGATTATCGAGGTGGTGGACGTTCAAGTGCGCGTGAAACCGCTGTGCGTGTTGCCGCTGGTGCTATTGCTAAAAAATGGTTAAAAGAGCGCTTTGGTGTAACCGTACGTGGCTACATGAGCCAAATGGGAGAAATTGATATTCCATTTGTGAGCTGGGATGCGCTCAACCATCAAGATAATGATTTTTTCTCACCTAATATCGAAGTATTGCCGCAGTTAGCGAGCTATTTAGACAATATTCGTGCTGAGCGTGATTCTGTAGGTGCACGTATTACAGTAGTGGCCGAAGGCGTTCCAGTTGGCTGGGGTGAGCCAGTATTTGACAGGCTAGATGCAGAAATCGCCTATGCCATGATGAGCATCAACGCGGTTAAAGGAGTGGAAATTGGTGCAGGATTTGATTCAATCGCGCAGCGTGGTAGCGTTCACTCAGATGAAATGACGCCGCAAGGCTTCGTGACAAATCATGCGGGCGGTATTTTGGGCGGCATTTCTACAGGTCAAGAGATTCGCGTGAACGTCGCGTTGAAGCCTACTTCCAGTATTCCGCAAGAACGTCGTTCTATTGATAAAAACGGCAATGCTGTGACGATGCAGACAACAGGTCGCCATGACCCTTGCGTAGGTGTACGTGCGACTCCGATTGCCGAAGCGATGATGGCGTTAGTGTTAATGGACCATGCGCTAAGAAATAGGGCGCAAAATGCAGACGTGATAAGTGCAACGCCCAAAATCATTTAATTTAACGTACTTCAGTTGAAGGATGAAGTATTGTGAAATCAAAAGAAAAGCAGATATAGCTAAGTGATAAACTCTATGCGATATTGCTTGCTAAGCAAGTAATCTTTATTTAATTAGCTATCCAATAAAAAGTCGGCCAACGCCGACTTTTTTTATCACTTCGTTATATATAATTCAGCATGCATGTAAATCTTCACTCAGCCCTTCATTCGCGACTTTCTCGTTTTTATTTCATCTATTACTTCTTTGTTGGGGCGTTTGTACCCTATTGGGGCTTGTACCTAAAGTCGGAACAGTTCAGCCCTGCTGATATTGGTATTTTGATGTCATTATTCCAAATAAGCCGAATTTTCGCGCCCAACTTTTGGGGTTGGTTGGCTGACCATACTGGTAAACGAGCGCAGTGGATTAGGCTCACGGCTTTTTTAGGTCTGTGCGGTTTTACTGCGGTGTTTTGGGCGCATGGTTTTTATTGGTTCTTTTTTGTCATGGCGGCGCTAAGTTTGTTTACAAGCTCTACCTTGCCATTGGCGGAGTCACTGACGTTAGCGCATCTAGCGACTACTAATGGGCATTACAGTCGTATCCGCATGTGGGGCTCGCTAGGTTTTATTGTTGCATCTGTGATATTGGGATTTCTGATTGACTCTACTGGTATAAGAAGTTTGTTATGGTTCTTGCTAGCTGTGCAAATGACGCTATTTGCATTAACTTTTACCTTACCAGATGCCAAAGTAGAGCCGCATGCGCATGACCACTTTTCAATTTGGCAAGTCATTAAGCAGCCGAATGTGTTGGCTTTACTTATAGGCTGTGCGCTTATGGTGACAGCGCATGGCGTGTTATACAATTTTTATTCGATCTATTTGAGTGAGCATGGCTATAGCAAAGGCATGATAGGTTTGTTGTGGTCAGTAGGCGTTATCTGCGAAATCGGCATTTTTATGTTGATGCCCAAGCTGATGGCGCGATATAGCTTAAAAACCATTTTACTGATGAGTTTGGTACTCGCTGTCCTTCGATTTACGATGATAGGCATTGCTGTAGATAACATCATGCTCTTGGTGCTGGCTCAAACCTTACATGCCGCTACTTTCGGCAGTTTTCACGCAGCTTCCGTCGAGGTCATTACCCAGTTTTTCAATGGACGGCATCAGGCAAAAGGCCAAGCAATCTATAACAGTGTTGCTTATGGCATAGGCGGAACCATAGGCGGCGTAGCTGGCGGCTATGCGCTGCAGTATATTGGCGGAGAGAAAACATTCATGCTAGCAGCAGTATTTCCTTTATTAGGATTGTTAGTGATAGGATTAGGTTTAAAGTTGAATAATAATCAGCAAAGTTCACAGGGAATGTTCCGATGAGATTAAAAGGTTTACTTTGCAAAGCATCTGTTCTATGTGCAGGTTTACTGACGGCTGGCGCATCTGTTGCTGATACACAAGTCAATATTGTTGGGCTTTTCAGCAATAAGGCAGTGCTGATTATCAATGGCGGCAAGCCTAAGACTTTAAGTGTAGGTCAAGCTAGTGATGGCGTTAAATTAATTGCTGCAGACAGTCAAACCGCCACATTGCAAATTGAAGGAAATACCAAGCGATTAGGCATGGGGCAAGCTGCTTCTTTAGCGGGTAAGTCATCTAGCGGCTCGGCAAGTGCTGTCTTGTACGCGAATTCACAAGGACACTTCGTTTCAGACTGTCAAATCAACGGTGCGTCATTAAAGTTTATATTGGACACTGGTGCCACGAGTGTTGCCTTAAATAGTGGCGATGCAAAGTTTGCTAATATTGATTACAAACGAGGCGAGCCTATGCAAGTGAGTACTGCGAATGGTGTTGTGACAGCATATCGAGTAACGATAGCAACGCTTAAGATTGGCAGCATTACACTTAACCAGGTAGAAGCCAGCGTGTTGGAAGGTGGTTCGCCACCATTGGTATTATTGGGAATGAGCGCTTTGAATCGGATGGATATGAAGCGCGAAGATATTGCACTTACACTCACGAAAAAATACTAAAAAGAATATTGGAACATTACAATAAAAACAAAAACGGGCAGATTTTATGCCCGTTCCGTTTGCTTTTAACTAGAAATAAATCTCAACGCTTATTTTTGAAACCTTAAAAATCAAAAACAAGATTTGTTAAACATTACTTAGCTTCTGCTGGAGCTGCTGCAGTTGTCTCAGCTGCTGCTTTTTTAGCATGTTTATGGTGATGTTTTACCGCTGGTTTAGCTGCTGCTGTAGCTTCTACTTTAGCTGGTTCAGCAGGTTTAGGAGCGTCTGCAGCGAAAGTTGAAGTAGCTAATGAAAGTGTTGCAACTGCGAATAATGATGCTAATAATTTGTTCATTTAAATCTCCTGAAATTAATGATAAGTTTGTCATCTGATGGATTGTTTAAATTACTGATTAACTTCATCCGTTAACCACTTCATCAACCACCATGGATTACAATTTACAGCATCAAGCTGACGTGAAACTGACAGCTAATCATTTTCAAAAATATTTATTTCCTTGTTTTTAAACTGGGTAGAATGTATTCATTGCTGACTTAGTTTCATTTGATTTGAGGTGATTGCATTGAGATTATTACTAGTTGAAGACGATTTAATTCTTAAAGATGGGCTTGAGCGTTCATTTGTTAAATCAGGTTATGCAGTTGATGTTATCTCTGATGGTGAGGGAGCCAATAAATTACTGACATATCAGGAATATGATGTAATTGTGCTGGATTTAGGCTTACCTAAATTAAGTGGTTTCGAGGTGTTAAAGCGGCTTAGAGCACGTGGTAGCAACACCCCAGTGTTAATTCTAACGGCTTTGGAAGATACGCAGAATCGTGTGAAAGGGCTAGACCTTGGCGCAGATGATTACCTAACGAAGCCTTTTGAGCTCGCTGAATTAGAAGCGCGCGTGCGTGCTTTGATTCGCCGAGGTGTATCTGGCGGAAGTGCAAAGATCAGTTTTGGCGATTTGGTCTTTGACACAACTAACCGCCAATGTATGGCAGGAGACGTTCCGCTGTCACTTTCGGCACGCGAGCTAGCTTTGTTGGAGCTGCTAATGTTGAAGGCCACAAAGGTTGTCAGCAAGACTAAAATTATGGAGCATCTTTGCAGTTGGGATGAGGAAATTAGTGAAAATGCGGTTGAGGTGATTGTGTCGCGATTACGTAAAAAATTAAATGTATTCGAGATCGAGATTCGGACAATACGTGGCTTAGGCTATTTGTTGGCTAAGTTAGAAAATCAAAACTCATAATCGAAGGTCGAAAATCAGATGATTCATATTAAAAGCAATTCTATTCGTCAAAAGCTATTGAATTGGTTACTTATTCTACTCATTCCAACTTTGTTTCTGGGTACTATCTCGGCCTATTATTTAGCCAACTATTTTGCAAACCTAGCTTATGACAGCGGCTTGTTTCGCTCTGCTTTGGCATTAGCAGACGAGGTGGAGGTTAAATCTGGCAGTATGGTAGTCGATTTGCCAGATAGTGCGCTGAACTTGCTGGAATACGATGTTGATGATGACTATAGACATTATCTGATACTTGATCCAGAGCACAATGTAGTGCTTGGCGAAGAGCAGCTGGCTTTACCTAAAGTCTTGCCTGCAGAAGGAAAGTCAACTTTTTATGATTCAGAGTTTGAAAATAAAAAATTACGCATGGTCGCATTGAATTTCCCTCTGGCGGATGTCGGTGCAAAAGGTAGTGCTATTGTGGTCATAGGTGAGTCAACAACAAAAAGAGAAAAGATGGCGAGAGAAATCGTTGCCATCATGCTTGTACCACAAATTATATTGATTATATTGATCATTGTTCTTGTGAATTTAGGTATTCAAAGAGGACTAATTTCGCTGGATAAGTTAAAAGATTTAATTTCAAAAAGGCTGCCAACTGATACTAGACCATTGGAAGAGCTTGATGCACCTGAAGAGTTGCAGCCTTTATTGCATGCAATGAATGAATTGATTGTTAAAGAAAAAAGCGCAGTAAATGAACGTCGTCATTTTTTAGCTAATGCTGCGCATCAACTTAAAACACCATTAGCTGGCTTGAAGATTCAGGCGGAAGCAGCATTGCGAGAAAGTGATTTGGCGAGTATTCAGCATGCGCTTAAGCAAATTAGCGCTGGCAGTGACAATCTTGGTCGCTTGGCAAATCAGCTATTAAGTTTGGCTAGAGCTGAACCCGAGGGTATAGCCGCTCAAGCTTTTGTTAGCGTGGATTTGGTGAAATTGATTAATGAAGTGACCTCGGATTGGGTGCCTAAAGCTTTAGACAAAAATATCGATTTGGGAGTTAAGTGTGAACTTAAAGCATTAAGTATCAGTGCCAACAATGTCTTGTTACAAGAGCTACTAAATAATTTAATCGATAATGCCATCAGGTACAACCAATCAGGCGCAAAAGTCACGGTAGGTTTGGAGGAAGTTAATCATGAGGCGGTGCTGTCCGTGCAGGATAATGGCTTGGGTATAGCCTTATATGAGCAGCAGAAGGTATTTGAGCGCTTTTATCGTGTGCTAGGTACTGCAGAAAACGGCTGTGGCTTGGGACTTGCAATCGTGCAGGAAATTGCACACCAACATCAAGCCCGCGTTGTGCTGGAGTATAGCGATATTAAAAAGCAGACTGGCACGACAGTAAAGGTCATATTTCGGTTAAATGAGGTTTAACTTGTTGTAAATATGAGCTTTTCATTAAAAGCTACACTTAAATAAAAAGCCACTTTTACAGTGGCTTTTTATTAGGCAAAAATGTTAGTCAAACAAGATGTTAATGTTTGCGCTTGTCGTGTTCAATTAAGGCATAAGCCGAATGGTTATGTATGGACTCAAAGTTTTCACTTTCAACCGTGTAAGCCACAATACGAGCTTCTTTGCTCAGTTGGGCTGCTACATCACGCACCATATCTTCTACGAATTTCGGGTTATCGTAAGCACGCTCAGTCACATATTTTTCATCTGGGCGTTTTAATAAACCGTAAAGCTCGCATGATGCTTGTTTCTCAACCAAATCAATAATGTCCTCAATCCAGATGAAGTTATTAATAAGCGCGGTTACAGTGACATGTGAGCGTTGATTATGCGCACCATAATCTGAAATCTTTTTGCTGCAAGGGCATAAGCTTGTTACCGGTACGAGTACTTTCACTGTGATGTCAAACTTGCCTTGGTTGATTTCGCCAATAAATGTCACTTCGTAATCTAGCAAACTTTTTACGCCTGAAATTGGCGCGGCTTTGTTAACAAAGTACGGGAAAGTCATTTCTACATGACCAGATTCTGCCTCAAGACGTTTAACCATTTCACGTAAAATTGTTTCAAACGACTCAACTGAAATAGCATGTTCGTTCATATTGAGAATCTCAACAAAACGCGACATGTGCGTACCTTTGAATTGCTGCGGCAAATGCACATACATGTTAAACATAGCAACAGTATGTTGTTCGCCGCCCGATTTATCTTTAACGACCACTGGGTGGCGAATAGCTTTGATGCCTACTTTGTCAATGGCGATATGACGCGTATCCACAGTGTTTTGTACGTCTTCAATTGGGCTTGGTATAGGTTGATTCATTATGTTTCCAGTTTAGCAAATGCACGCTATGACTAGTTTTGGCTAGTCATAGTGAGATAGTTGAGTATATCACTAGGTTATTAGCTTCGCAATTGTCGATGCAATGCCTTCTGCATCTAGACCGCATTCTGCCAGCATAGTTTCATGCACGCCATGCTCAATAAATTTATCTGGCAAGCCTAAGCATAAAGTTCTAATTGGCGGTTTATTTGGGTTTTGTATCGCTTGCAAAGCCTCTAGCACGGCAGAGCCTGCACCACCCATAACGCTATTTTCTTCAACCGTGACAATTAATGTGTGGTCATTTGCTAGTTTTTCAAGCATTATTTTATCGATTGGTTTTACAAAACGCATATTAACAACAGTTGCATCAAGCTTCTCACCTGCTTTTAAGCATGCATTTAGCATACTGCCGAAGCTTAAGATCGCAATCTTTTGTTTAGAGTCTACGACATTACGTTTAATCTCAGCCGTGCCTATGTCAATCGCATGCATTTTCTTTTGCACTGCAACACCAGCTCCGCCACCACGAGGGTAGCGAACAGCCGCAACGCCGTTATATTGAAAACCTGTGTACAGCATTTGCCTGCACTCATTCTCATCACTAGGCGCCATAATGACGATATTAGGAATACATCTGAGATAGCTCAAATCAAAGCTACCTGCATGCGTAGGGCCATCTGCACCAACCAGCCCAGCGCGATCTATCGCGAACAATACCGGTAAATTTTGCAAGGCAATATCATGAATCAACTGATCGTAAGCACGTTGTAAAAATGTGCTGTAGATAGCCACGACCGGCTTTAAACCATCACAAGCCATACCCGCTGCGAATGTGAGTGAATGTTGCTCGGCAATGCCTACATCGTAATAACGGCCAGGATATTTTTCTGCGAAAGCGTTTAAGCCAGAGCCATCACACATGGCAGGTGTAATGCCAATTAATCGATTGTCTAGCGCAGCCATGTCGACCAGCCACTCACCAAATACTTGGGTATAAGTCTTTTTAGTATTGCTGGTGAGTGCATCGCCGCTAAATGGGTCGAACTTACCTACACCATGAAACTTATTAGGATTATCTTCAGCCGGTTCAAAACCTTTGCCTTTTTGCGTGACGATATGCAAAAACTGCGGGCCTTTTAACTGCTTGATATTGCTTAAGGTATCGATAAGCGTATCCATATCATGCCCATCAATTGGACCGATATAGTTAAAGCCAAACTCTTCAAACAATGTACCAGGCGTTACCATACCTTTCACGTGTTCTTCGGCACGTTTAGCAAACTCCATGACGTGAGGGACTGCAGAAAGTACTTTCTTACCAGATTTACGAACAGTGCCATAGAAACGGCTAGATAAAAGCTTTGCGAGGTAGTTATTCAGCGCACCGACATTGTTTGATATGCTCATATCATTGTCGTTAAGAATCACCAGCAAGTTCGCATCCATATCGCCAGCATTGTTGAGTGCTTCAAAGGCCATCCCTGCTGTCATTGCGCCATCACCGATAATTGCAACAGCGCGTCTTTCTAAGCCAGCTTTTTGTGCAGCCACCGCCATGCCTAATGCGGCAGAGATTGATGTGCTGGAATGACCTGTGCCAAACGTATCGTATTCGCTTTCAGTGCGACGCGGAAACCCTGCAATGCCTTGTGGATTGCGTAATGATTGCATTTGTTCACGGCGACCAGTAAGTATTTTATGCGGGTAAGTTTGATGGCCGACATCCCATACTAATCGGTCATCAGGGGTGTTGAATACATAATGTAGTGCGATCGTCAGTTCAACTACACCTAAATTAGACGATAAATGACCACCAGTTTTTGCAACGCTATTGATGAGAAAAGTGCGTAACTCTTGGGCAAGCGGAACAAGCTGCTTACGGTCAAGTTGGCGCAGTTGCAGCGGTGAATCTATCGTGTTCAGTATTACGCTGTTTGGTAGTGAAGTCACAAGTTATAGAGTCGCTATTAGAAAATTAATGATTAAAAGATGAATATAAAAAAGATGAAGATCTAGAATCTACGCTGTGTAATGAATCCAGCTAACTCACGTAAACGTAAAGCGCTCTCACCAAAGGGCGTTAAAGCATCAATCGCATTGTTATAAAGTTGTTGCGCGTGTTGTTTGGCATCAGCCAATCCTAATATAGACACATAAGTAGGCTTGTTGCTATCGGCATCTTTGCCGGCAGTTTTGCCTAGCGTAGAACTGTCAGCCTCCACATCTAAAATATCATCGATAACTTGAAATGCTAGGCCGATATTTTTTGCGTAAGTATTTATTGCAGCAGTTTTCTCTAGATCACCGTTAATTCCACCAAGTAAAACCGCGGCTTGAATCAGTGCGCCAGTCTTCAATTGATGCATCTGTTCAAGGTTAGACTGACTGAGTGTTTTGCCGACAGAGGCCAAATCTATGGCTTGACCACCCGCCATGCCAGTAGAGCCTGAAGCTTTGGCTAGAATATTGAGCATGCTTATTTGGTGATTAGCTTGTGCGCATAATTGAGGCTGCGATAGCACCTCAAATGCCAAGCTTTGCAATGCGTCGCCGACTAATAATGCCGTAGCCTCATCATATTGTTTGTGACAGCTAGGCTTACCACGACGCAAGTCGTCATCGTCCATGCAGGGCATATCGTCATGCACCAACGAATAGGCGTGGATGAGTTCAACGGCGCAGGCCGCAGCGTCAGCCACTTTAGCATCTGTGTTGCACAATTCTGACGCGGCATAGCACAGCAGGGCGCGTACACGTTTGCCACCCTCTAGCGCGCTGTAACGCATCGCGCTGTGTAGTGTTTGCGGTGTTGAGTTGGCAGGAAGCAGTAGGTTGTTTAGCACATCTTCAATACGTGCTTGTTTTGCCGCCGCCCAAGCTGAGAAATCCAGCAATGCTGTTTCAGATGAATTGATATTATTCATCGTCAGACTTAAATGGCATTAACTGATTGCGTTCATTCAGAATTTGAACCTGTTGTTCAACATCAGCTAGTGATTTTTGGCAAAATTGTAGCAAACTGTTGCCGCGCTGATACGCCGCTAATGAAGACTCTAAAGTCATTTGCCCAGATTCCATGCGCGCGACAATGCTTTCTAACTCCGCATATGCCAGCTCAAAGTTCTCAGGCGCTGCGGTATTACTTTCTAGGGATGCTGCTGTTTTGGATTTAGGTGCGGTCATGGCAAAATTTAAATGGCGTTAAGGCGATATTCTACCAAATCCTATGACAATCGCTGCTTTAAAAATCCATGAATATCGTTAATCTCTTCCATACAAACGGAATGCGCCATATTGTATTCATGCCAACTGACAGAATAGTGATTGTTCTGTAATGTTTGTAGTGATATTTTGCACATGTCCAGCGTGATAATGTCATCAAACACGCCGTGCGCCATAAAGATTGGCGTGGCTGCATTGGCTGGGTTGGCTTCAGTAGCTAGCTTGGCTTTAACTGGTAAGTAAGTAGATAAAGCCATCACGCCACCTAGTTTTTGCGGGTAGCGAAGCGCCGTATACAAAGCAATCGCCCCTCCTTGTGAAAAGCCAGCAATCACGATGCGCTCTGCAGCAATGCCTCTATCCAATTCTTTTTGAATAAGCGAGTTAACGTAATGCTGGCTATTTTTTATGCCATCTTCGTCCTCTTTACTACTACCTGTTACGCCATATAAATCGTACCAAGCGGGCATGATGTAACCACTATTGCGAGTAACCGCCATTTCTGGCGCATGAGGCAATATGAATCGTACATTGGGGATGTTGAGCTTTTGTACCAAAGGCTCAAAGTCATGACCGTCTGACCCTAAACCATGCAACCAAATGACACTGGCGTTTACCTTGAGGTTACTTTCATGTTGGTTACTGACTAATTCTAGAGGCGCTTTATAGGTCATCTGGGTAGCTTTGTCGTTAAGTAAGAGTACAATCGATTTAGGTGAAATTTGAAGTTATGTTTGGTTAAATAAGATTGCTATTAAAAAAATAATATCTGTTATATGCTGTTAATAAGCTGTGAAATCATAGCATTGTATTAAATATAACTATAAAAAATTATATGCAAATAAAAATATTAGGTTGCAGTGGTGGAATTGGTGCTGAACTGCGCACGACGTCAATGCTTGTTGATCAAGATATATTGATCGACGCAGGTACGGGTGTGGGCAATTTGTCGATGGATGAGCTGCTGAAAATCGACCATATTTTACTGACGCATTCACATTTAGACCATATTGCATTTATTCCATTTTTGCTCGATACCGTCATGGGCATACGTGCAGAGCCAATCACCGTACATGCAAATAAAGAAACCTTAGAAACCCTGCGCCTCCATATTTTTAACTGGAAAGTATGGCCAGATTTTAATGTGATTCCCAGTGCAGACAATCCATTTCTACGTTACAACGAAGTTAAGCTCGACGAAACACTTGAACTCAACGGTAGGAAATTTACACCATTACCAGCTAACCATGTCGTTCCTGCCATTGGCTATCATATTGATAGCGGTGAGGCGAGCCTTGTATTTACTGGCGACACTACTGTTTGTGACGCTTTATGGGTTGAGGTCAATAAAATCAAAAATCTTAAGTATTTGATTATTGAAACCGCATTCAGCAATAGTGAGTTAGCATTGGCGCAGCTTTCCAAACATTTGTGCCCATCTTTATTAATAAGTGAACTTGCTAACTTAATAACGCATCATACGCAACATGCTGTTGAAATCTATATCACACACCTTAAGCCAGGTGAAGGTGAGAGTATCATGCAGGAAATCGCAGAAAGCCATTTAGCGTTTGCTATTCAAGCGCTTAACCAGCAGCAAGAGTTTCATTTATAGTTTTTAGCACGATACTAGTTTCACAGCATTCATTTAAAAAAAGCACCCATTAAGGTTTTAAATATGGCAATTGCTGATCCATCATTATTAGAGCATCTAGAGCCGATTGCTAGGTTGTCAGCCGGGCGCAGAAAAGAACTTGCCGCGCTATGTTTTATTGAGAAGGTCAACCAAGACATAGACCCCATGCGCATGAATATGGCTAAAGCCGCACAAGCCATGTACTTAATTAAAGGTGATTTAGGTCTGCGCTATGATGATGGTAGAAAAGTCAGATTACGTGGCGGCACTGAAGTCACTAAACATCCAGTGAACGCAGATACTAAAATCACAGACACCATTGCGCTTACTGATATTGAGATACTTCGAATAGACATGGATCTACTCGATATTATGATGACTTGGGATCAACTTTCGAATAGTGATAATCAAGCTAAGACACCACAGGCTAGCGTCAGTGAAAGTGCCTCACGGACTGCAAGCGATTGGATGAACGAAACTGGCGTATTTAGCGCTTTCAATCTACAAAGTGGAATATTTAGCCGTTTGCCAGCTGCAAATGTAGAAGAGATGTTCAAGCGCATGACAAGCATTCTTGTAACTGCAGGGCAGGTTATCATTCAGCAAGGTGGCGAGGGCGATTACTATTACCTTATTCAAAGCGGTTGCGCACAAGTAACGCGAATTGTAGATGCGAGCCAACCAGCGCTTGTATTGGCTGAGCTTAGTGAAGGCGGCGCCTTTGGCGAAGAAGCACTAGTGTCAGATAATAAACGCAATGCCACTGTTACGATGAAAACTGATGGCGAATTACTGCGGCTCAACAAACAAGACTTCGTCGAGCTGTTAAAAGCACCCATCATTAATCAAATTGGTATGTCTGTGGCGCAAAGTAAAGTAAACGCTGGCGCAGTGTGGGCTGATGTTCGATTGCCGTCAGAATATAAATACGACCATATTGACGGCGCAATTAATTTGCCACTCAATGAAATTCGTCAGCTAGCCAACAATCTAGATAAAAGTAAAGAATATATACTTTACTGTCAAACTGGTAGGCGTAGTTCTGCGGCGGCGTTTGTATTGGCACAGAATGGGGTGAAGACACTTGTATTGGCGGGTGGAACAAGAGCTACTTAATTGAATTGAGGCAGACTTGTTTTAATGTAATCGTGGATTTGATAACAAACAAAACCCCCGTTTAACAGGGGGTTTGTTTGTAGCCTCGATTTTATTTCATCGAGGCCATGACTACTGCATTACAATACTATTGCAATTTGCAAGTACCATCTTCATAGTTACATACGGCGTCTTTTCCAGTACCGTTAGTGATTGTGAACGTGCCTGTAGCACCAGCTGTTGCTGCATCTGTCGGGCCATCTTCGTTACAAGCACTATGTGCTGATTTTGATAGTAAGTCGTTATCATTATTGTTAGATACTGCTGAAGCTACGCCATGTGCAATACCTGTCGCTTCTGCTAAACAGGCTGTATCTCTAGATTTCTGTGTGTAAGATTTGTATTGTGGCAATGCAACTGCAGCCAAAATACCGATAATCGCAATAACAATCATCAACTCGATTAATGTAAAACCTTTTTGAACTTGTTTCATTTTCATTTCCTTCACATAAAAATTAAAATTTTTGCACTACACCTTAAGCACTAGGTGTTGCAGTGCTTAGTATATGTTGAGCAATAGCCATGCCAACTTTTCATAATGATGATTTTTATGTGGTAAGAGCTGCAAATATATTTGTAAGAATTAATAAAAAATCTAAGGTGAGAACAGCTAAAGTGGCGTTAATCTGACATTTTATGTTCAGGTGATTTTAAAGTTTGTTCAGTTATATGTTTTAACTATTGTTGGTTGGCTAATATTCAAAGCAATAAAAAAAGCGGGGTTTCCCCCGCTTTTTCTTAACTTGACTGACAAAAATTGACACTTTCGTCATAAATTGTCACTTTACCAAAATTTCCACCATGGTTTTTTGCCAGATGTTCCTGCTTCTGCGCCAGTTAACTGGCCAGTTACTTTGAGTTTTCGGCTACCTTTTGTAAGTTAGCTAACCCTGAATCAAAAATACCTGTGATGGCTTTAACTGCTGTTTCGTCATCTTGACCCGCTGGAATTGGTGGGTTAAGTTTGTATAGGCGGTAAAAGCGGCCAACCCATGTAACTTTTGATTCGCCTGGTTTGTCACCTTTTTCTACAGTCATTGTTGCGTTGTAGTCTGTTAGTGGTAGTGTGCCAGAAACTATTTCATACTTGATTTTCATTGACGCGTCATCAATAGTGCGCAATTTCTCGTAGACATTGCCGCCATCTTTAAACGTAAGCGTTCTGAAAGTAGCCATGTCGCCATTTTCATCTTTTTTCTGTTCTACTTTAGTGCTGGCTACGCCCGGATGCCATTTGTGAATTCCACCGAAGTCTTTAACGATTGCCCATACTTTAGCTGGATCGGCTTTAATGGTAACAGTCTTTTCAACTTTTTGTGGTGACGGGCCGTGTGCTGCTGCGGTGAACGGAACTAGACTTACGCTTAAGCCAAGCGCAAGCAATGCTAAAATCTTTTTCATTTACTAATCTCCATGACTCTCTGTGATGAGAGGCTCTAAAACTCTCAATTAAGAGAGGCTCTATTTAAACTACTTAAAAACAACGATGCATTATAAATGAGAAAGATAGTTTTTAGAAACTAAGCCTTGCAAATGCACTGCTGCTTGCATTTAGGTTAACGCTATTGCGGTATCTTGGTTGACAAAGACCTGCTGGGTAATGGCTGCGTGAGTGCAGCTTTAATGATTTAAAACAAACTGCCCAAACGCACGGCTCTTATCACCCGTTTTTATGGTGGTGAGTATTTGGTTGCTTGCAGTGTCAATCACGCTAACGCTATTGCTGCCCCAATTTGCAACATAGGCACGTTTGTTAGCGTAGTCTAAGCTGATCCCTTCTGGTGTATTGCCAACATTAATCGTGGCGATAGCTTTGCGTGTAGACATGTTGATAACAGTTACGCTATCGTCTTGCGTGTTGCTCACATATAGTGTCTTTCCATCCAAACTGATAGCCGCGCAGTAAGGGTGGTAGCCTACTTTTACTTTAAACTGCACATTAGTTTTGGTGTTAATGATACTGACCGTATCTTCTTTTACATTCACACTGACCAACCATAAGCCTGTTTTGTTAAGAGCAAGTCCAAAAGGGTGCTTACCTACTGGAATACGTTTTTTGATAGTGAGTGTTGTAGTATCAATCACAGCAACATCGTTACTATCACGATTGGCGATATATAGCCATTTGTTATTGGGACTAACGACCATGCCAGCCGGTGCATCGCCAACACTAACTTCATTTGTTATATGGTCTGCACTTGTGCTGATGGCTAATACTCGATTATCAAACCAATCCGCCACATAGAGCATCTTGCTATCTGGCGATAACGCTAGGCCTACAGGAGAGCCTTTGATTTTTATGGTTTCTACTACGGTGTTATTTTGGCTGTCTATAATTGATATTTCCTGGCTTTCCACATTAGAAATATAAACACGATTTAACTTAGCTGAAACGGCTACCCCTACAGGCGCTTTGCCAACCTTGATAGTGTTAGTGACTTGATTTGTTGAGGTGTCTATAACTGATACGGAGTTTTCGCCCTGATTGGTGATGTAAGCTAAATTTGCATGTGCGGGTTTGATGGCAGCTTGGCAAGCGGTGGTTAGCGTGCATGTCAGTGCGCCAATAACCAAAAGCGCAATAATCTGGTTAATTCTCAAAAATTTAATTGATAGTATTTTCATAGGCTTAGCTATTATACTCAAATGGCTGCTTTCAAAAATACTCAAAATATGAAAAAATCGTATTAAATAATTTAGGCAGTAAAACGTTATGTTAGATCGAGACGGGTTTCGCCCGAATGTTGGCATTATTATATGTAATGCCAACAATCAGGTATTTTGGGGCAAGCGTATTCGTGAGCATGCTTGGCAGTTTCCGCAAGGTGGGATTAACCATGGCGAAAGCCCAGAGCAGGCCATGTATCGTGAGTTGATGGAAGAGGTGGGTTTAAAGCCTGAGCACGTGCAAATTTTAGGCCGTACCAAAGACTGGCTCAGGTATGAAGTGCCTTCTACATGGATTAAGCGAGAGTATCGCGGCAGCTACAAAGGCCAAAAGCAAATTTGGTATTTATTGCGTATGCTAGGCCGTGATAGCGATGTGTCGTTGCGCGCAAGTGAACATCCAGAGTTTGATGCATGGCGTTGGAGCGAGTATTGGGTACCGCTGGAAGATGTGATTGAGTTTAAACGTGGTGTCTATGAGTCCGCGCTCAATGAGTTAGCGCCGCACTTGCATCATAAGCATGTTAAGTAGTAAGTTGTAAAATAAAAAAAGCCTGCAATTGAGAGATTGCAGGCTTTTTTATTAGCTTACTCTGTTACTTTTTATTACCCATCAATTCACCTAGGTGGATAGTTCTTGTAGGCTGCCAATCACTATTAAACTGCAGCATATCTTTTTCAAATAGCATGACTACGGTAGAGCCGAGTAAAAACTTGCCCATTTCATCACCTTGTTTCAGAGTGATATTTTTCGCATCGTAATTCCACGTTTTAGTTTTACCTGTGCGAGGTGGATTGATGATGCCATTTTCGGCATCATGCCAAACAGTTGCCATGCTGCCAACAATGGTCGCTCCGACTAATACCATGATAAAGCTGCCATGCTGCGCAGAGGTGAATTCACACACTACACGTTCGTTTCTGGCAAATAAGCCAGGCACGCCTTGCGCTGTGGTTGGGTTTACCGAAAATAAAGCACCTGGAACATAGGTCATGCTTTTTAAGGTGCCGTCGCAAGGCATATGAATACGGTGATAATCTTTCGGACTCAGGTATAGGCAAGCAAAATGTCCATTTTCAAACTTGACTGCTAATTCTTTATCGCCGCCAACTAAGGCCGTTGTGGAGTACGAATGACCTTTTGCCTGAAATATTTGGTCTTTTTCAATCGCACCAAATTGGCTAATCGCACCATCTACAGGGCAAATAAAATCAGCCTGAGCAATTGGTCGTGCGCCAATTTTGAGAGGGCGTGTAAAGAATTCATTGAAAGTTTTATAGGACGCTATATCGGGATTGGCGGCCTCAGCCATATTGACTTGATAGCGTTTTACGAACCAAGTAATGACTGATGTAGTTAAATTGCCACCTTGATAGTGGGCTAACTTACCAGCAAGTGCAGTAATGGCCTGTTTCGGTAATATGTATTGTAAAAGCACTGCCATGTTCATATTTAGCTAACCTTATTTGGAAATACTTACTTCTATCTAAATTCATAAAAAAAGGGCAAACCGTCAAACGTTTTGCCCTTTTATTTTTAGCTAACTAAAATTAGTTTTTAGATTGATCAACTAATTTATTTTTAGCAATCCAAGGCATCATTGAACGAAGTTGACCACCAACTTGCTCGATTGGGTGCGCAGCATTCAAACGACGACGTGCAGTCATTTCAGGGTAGTTTGTACGACCTTCTAAAATGAACTGTTTAGCGTAGTTACCATTTTGAATGTTAGCTAGACATGTTTTCATCGCTGCACGTGATTGATCGTTAATCACTTGTGGGCCTGTTACGTACTCGCCGTATTCAGCATTGTTTGAGATTGAGTAGTTCATGTTGGCAATGCCGCCTTCGTACATCAAATCTACAATCAATTTCAATTCGTGTAAGCACTCAAAGTAAGCCATTTCAGGTGCATAACCAGCTTCAACTAATGTTTCGAAGCCAGCTTTAACTAATTCAACAGCGCCACCACATAACACAGCTTGTTCACCGAATAAGTCAGTTTCTGTTTCTTCACGGAAATCAGTTTCAATCACGCCGCCTTTAGTGCCGCCGTTTGCAGCTGCGTATGAAAGCGCCACATCTTTAGCTTTACCAGATTTATCTTGGTAAACCGCGATCAATGAAGGAACGCCGCCGCCTTTTAAGTATTCTGAACGCACTGTGTGGCCTGGGCCTTTTGGCGCAACCATAATGACGTCTAAATCAGCACGTGGTGTGATTTGGTTGTAGTGAATGTTAAAGCCGTGCGCAAACGCTAATGTAGCACCTTGTTTTAAATGATCAGCGACATCTGCTGCAAAAATTTGCGCCATTGTTTCATCTGGCAACAATAGCATTACAACATCAGCACCTTTAACCGCATCAGCGATTTCTAATGTAGTGTGACCAGCGCCAATCGCTTTAGCCCATGAACTGCCGCCTTTACGAAGGCCGATAGTCACGCTTACGCCGCTATCTTTAAGGTTTGCCGCATGCGCGTGACCTTGTGAACCGTAACCTACGATGGTTACTTTTTTGCCTTTGATTAAATTAAGGTCTGCGTCTTTATCGTAATAAACTTTCATTTCTTTTACTGCCTTTCAATGCAAATGCTGAATAAATTATAGAGAGATTGTTTAACCTGTTTTGCTTAAACTTTTAAAATGCGGTCGCCACGGCCTATGCCAGAAGCACCTGTACGTACTGTTTCTAAAATTGCGGCTTTATCTAGGCTTTCGATAAAGGCGTCTAACTTAGTGCCTGAGCCGGTAAGCTCAATAGTAAAGCTGCCGTCGGCCACATCGATAATACGGCCACGGAAAATATCACACATGCGTTTCATTTCTTCACGAAACGCACCCGTTGCTTTGACTTTTACGAGCATCAATTCGCGCTCGATAAATTTACCATCGTTTAAATCAAGCACTTTGACAACATCAATGAGCTTGTTTAACTGTTTAATGATTTGTTCGATAATCGCCTCAGAACCTGAAGTGACAATGGTCATGCGAGACAATGTTGGGTCTTCTGTCACGGCGACCGTGAGTGATTCAATGTTGTAGCCGCGCGCTGAAAATAAACCCGCTACGCGTGATAATGCGCCAGCTTCGTTTTCCATGAGAAGTGAAATAATATGGCGAGGAGCGTTAGTCGTCATTATAGATCCTCCGCGCCAATATCACTGGCCAAAATCATTTCAGATAAACCTTTACCATTTTGTATCATTGGGAATACGTTTTCTTTTTGGTCAGTAATAAAATCTAAAAACACAAAGCGTGATTTCATATCAAAAGCTTCTTTCAATGCGCCTTCAACGTCACTAGGTTTCGTAATCTGCATACCTACATGACCGTAAGCTTCGGCCAATTTAACAAAGTCTGGCAGGCTGTCCATATAAGATTCTGAATAACGATTTTCATAGAAAAACTCTTGCCATTGGCGCACCATGCCCAAGTAGCGGTTGTTTAACATAATGACTTTGATCGGCAAATGATATTGCGCACAAGTTGAAAGCTCTTGAATATTCATTTGAATACTGCCTTCACCCGTTACGCATGCCACCTGTGCATTTGGATGCGCAAACTGCACGCCCATTGCATATGGCAAGCCAACGCCCATGGTGCCTAAGCCGCCAGAGTTAATCCAGCGACGTGGGTCATTGAACTTGTAGTATTGCGCTGCCCACATTTGATGTTGGCCAACGTCTGACGTCACAAAAGCTTCGCCTTTAGTCACTTCATGTAATTTTTGAATAACATATTGCGGTTTAATAAACTCATCGCTTTGTGCAAAATCTAAACATTTTTTGCCGCGCCAAGTGTTAATTTGTTTAAACCAAGCAGCTAGCGCGTTGGTGTTCTGAGCTGGTTTTTCAGTAGCAATTAATTCGTTCATATCTGCAAGTACAGATTTAACGTCACCAACGATAGGCACATCGATTTTTACGCGTTTTGAAATTGACGATGGGTCAATATCAATATGAATAATCGTACGTGGCGTTGATAAGAAGTGTTTGGTGTTACCAATTACGCGGTCATCAAAACGTGCGCCAACGGCTAAAAGCACGTCACATTCTTGCATTGCCATATTAGCTTCATAAGTGCCGTGCATACCAAGCATGCCCAAGAATTTTTCATCAGACGCAGGGAAACCGCCTAGCCCCATCAAGGTGCTAGTGATAGGAATGCCCATGGACTGAATAAGCTTGATTAAATGTGCAGATGCATCACCCAACACCACGCCACCGCCAGAATACACCATTGGGCGTTTTGCTTCGGCAAGTAATTTAAGCGCTTTTTTAATTTGACCTAAATGACCTTTAGTCACAGGATTGTACGAACGTAAACTTACGCTTTCTGGGTACTCGAACTTGCATAGATCAGCGGTAATATCTTTTGGAATGTCCACTAAAACAGGGCCTGGGCGACCACTTGCAGCGACGTAAAACGCCTTTTTCATGGTTGCCGCAATGTCTTTTACATCTTTAACCAAGAAGTTATGTTTTACGCATGGTCGAGTAATACCAACTGTGTCGCACTCTTGGAATGCATCCTCACCAATGGCATAAGTAGGCACTTGCCCACTAATAATCACCATAGGAATTGAATCCATATAAGCCGTAGCAATACCAGTCACCGCATTAGTCGCGCCTGGACCTGATGTCACCAGTGCAACGCCAACTTTACCTGTAGAACGTGAATATGCATCAGCCGCGTGCAACGCAGCTTGCTCGTGACGCACTAAAATATGCTTGAATTTATCCTGATGATAAATAGCGTCGTAAATGTGCAGCACAGCGCCGCCTGGGTAGCCAAATACAAACTCAACGTTTTCTTCATGCAAGCAGCGAATTAAAATTTCCGCGCCTGTAATTTGTTTGGAACTACTGTTTTTTGGAGTATCTGCCATAAATCTTTTAATTAAAATATTTTTTATATTTTATACATTATTCGGTAACCCTATAGATTAACGGTTTGAAGCCATTTGGTCAAGAATGAAAGTGTTGGTGGTTAGTTGCTTTTGAGATAAGGCTATGTTTATTTGGACATTCTTTGCAAAGGGGACTTTAATATTGGTGAGACATTGTGCGATGTATGGTTGATATCACTAAAATCTAAGTGAAATGACATACCTTGCGTCTGCATTGATGATGGCTTGCAGGCATGTCAATTTATCCTAAAGTAACGTTCTATTGCATTTAAGCAATGATAGGCATTACAGGTGAGTCATCATAGTTGACTACTTTTATTCAAGCTCTAAAGGTGGAGCTACTTTCATCAACTCTTCAATCGTCGTAATTCCCGCTGCAATTTTCTCTGCACCGTTAATCACTAAAGGCTGCATGCCATCTTTATAAGCTTGCTTGGTGAGATCGGCTAAGTTGGTTTCTGGCGTAATAAGTTTACGCAATGCAGGTGTAATGGTGAGCATTTCATAGATGCCGCTGCGACCTCTAAAGCCAGTATTACGGCATTCCATACAGCCTACAGGTTTGTAGATGTGTGCCGGTTTGGGTATATTGAAATCACCTACCAGTGCATCCCATTTACTTTGTTCAATCGGCTCAGCTACTTTGCAGCTGGTGCATAGTGTGCGCACTAGGCGTTGTGCCATGATGCCCAGCACCGTTGAGTGGATAAGGTACGATGGGACGCCTAAATCTAATAGCCGGGTGACAGCAGAGGGTGCGTCGTTGGTGTGCAGGGTGGATAGCACCAAGTGGCCTGTGAGCGCTGCTTGAATTGCCATATCGGCAGTTTCTAAATCGCGAATTTCACCTACCATGATGATATCGGGATCTTGTCGCATCAGTGTGCGTATGCCCCCTGCGAAGGTCAAACCGATATTTTGTTGCACCTGCATTTGATTGAATAGTGGCTCTACCATTTCAATCGGCTCTTCTACCGTGCACACGTTGACTTCTGGTGTGGCGAGTGTGCGCAAGGTCGCGTAAAGCGTGGTGGTTTTACCTGAACCAGTCGGCCCAGTGACTAGAATGATACCGTTAGGTGATTTAGTCCAGTTATGCCAAATGGCTGCTTGCTCTTCGGCAAAACCAAGGGCTAAAAAGCCTTTTTCTGAAACTTCAGGCGCAAATATCCGCATGACTAACTTCTCACCAAACGCAGTAGGCATGGTGGATAAGCGTAGCTCGATTTCTTGGCCTTCTGCACTCAAAGTTTTAATGCGCCCATCCTGCGGACGGCGTTTCTCTACCATGTCCATACGACCTAGCAGTTTAATGCGGCTGGTGATGGCATTCATAATGTTCGGTGGCAGTTGGTACACTTGATGCAGCACGCCGTCGATTCTAAAGCGCATCATGCCCATGCCGCGACGTGGCTCTAGGTGAATATCACTGGCGCGTTGCTCAAAGGCGTATTTGAACAGCCAGTCAACAATATTTACTACATGCTGCTCATTGGCATCTAGGTTTTTATCTTTGCCTAGCTCAATCAGTTGCTCAAAGTTTTGTACGCCAACGATCTGCCCAGCTTTGGCTAAGTCGGCGGCATTCATGGAGTTGGCTAGGTTGTATATCTCTGGCAGGTAGCGGCTAATCTCTAGCGGGTTCGCCATGACTAGCTTGATTTTCATCTTGAGCACGCGCTCAAGGTCGGTAATCCAATCTGTGCTAAATGGCTCGGTTGTGGCAATCACCGCCTCACCATTTTTGACGGAAATCGGCATGATTTTTAAGCGCTCAGCATAACCTTGCGAAACTATTTTCGCGGCAGAACCAAAGTCTAATTTGAGAGGGTCTATGTGGTAGTACTCAAGACCAGAGCGTTCTGCAAGCCAATTAGAGAGCATCTCAACCGTGATGGCTTTTTGCGGAGCTCGAATAGTTTTCCATTTTTGCTCACCGATGACTACAAGCGGATGTAGATTAGATGAATCAAGTTTACGGTCTTTGTATAGCTTTTCCGCGTGGGCTTTATCAACAATGCCGTCACTTACTAACATGCGTAAAGTATCACCTAGTGATAGGCGGCCACTAGGGTTGCTCAGAATAGTCGGCTTGCTCATAGGGCAGATGATCCTCTTTTAAGCGTTTGTTCTTAGTTTATATTACTAGCTAGTATGAATGACTCTCATGGATAAATCGATGGCTTGTACATTTTTGGTAATCGCACCTATCGAGATTCTATCCACACCAGTCAGAGCAATTTCGCGTACGTTGTTTAATCCTACGCCGCCAGAAGCTTCTAACACGGCGCGCTTGCCTGATTGTTGATTAAAGTGAACGGCTTCCAATAACTGTTCAGAACTAAAGTTGTCCAGCAAGATACTGGTTGCGCCTGCTGCTAATGCCTCTTTTAGTTGGAACATATTTTCAACTTCAATTTGTATGCTTTTACCTGAATTAAGCGAGAATGCCTGCGCCATCACTGCACTTATGCTGCCAGCAGCGGCGATGTGATTTTCTTTAATGAGAATACCATCATACAAAGCTAGGCGTTGGTTATGGCCTCCACCGATGGTCACCGCATATTTTTGCGCTAATCTTAAATTTGGAATAGTTTTACGGGTATCTAAAATTTGGCTTTGAGTGCCAGCAATGGCATCTACATATTTGCGTGTTTCAGTGGCCGTGGCTGAAAGTGTTTGCAAGAAGTTCAGCGCGCAACGTTCTGCAGTCAATAGTGCACGAGCTGGTCCTGTAATTTCGCATAGCACTTGGTTTGCTTGAACGCGCTCGCCCTCAGTCACCTGCCAGTTAATTTTGACATTCGCATCGACTTGGTTAAAGCAGGTTTGTACCCATGGAATACCGCAAATTACAGCAGTTTCGCGCGCGATAATCGTCGCTGTGACCTGTTGTGCTGCAGGTACGAGTAACGCGGTAAGGTCGCCAGCGCCAATGTCTTCTTCCAGCGCGGCTTGAACTTGCTTGAGCACCAAGCGATTAAAAGCCTCAGAATTGGGCGGATAATATTGATGAAATAAGGTCATGAATTAAATAATTATTGTTGTTCTCAAAATAAAGCTTTTCTGAAAAATTAATATGCGTTGATAAACCAAGCAGTGTTTGAATTATAATCCTATCAATCATGAATATTCAGTAATAACTTTTAAAGTAACCACAAACAGACAATATGAAACTTTTATACACCATTAATAGCCCTTATGCTAGAAAAGTACGCATTGTAGCGGCTGAAAAGCATATTGAAGTTACGCTCGAAGAAGTGGTTTTGAGTGCACCAGATTGCCCTGTTAAGCAGCACAACCCATTGGGTAAAGTGCCTGTCTTGGTGCTGCCAGATGGCGATAGTTTGTATGATTCACGTGTGATCGTTGAGTATCTTGATAACCGCACACCGCTTGCACATTTGATTCCACAAGATGTAAGTGCCAAAGTGAAAGTGCGTCGCTGGGAGGCCTTGGCTGATGGCGTTTGTGATGCAGCAGTGGCAACTATCCTAGAACAACGTAAATCAGCCGAGCAGCAAGATGCGGCGTTTATTGAGCGTCAAATGTCTAAAGTCACAAGCGGTTTGAAAGTGCTGAATGAGGATTTAGGTAAAGCCGAAGGAGTCGGGAAAAGTAACTGGTGTGTCAATGGTGCTTTTAGTCTGGCGGATATCGCCGTGGGTTGTATGTTAGGTTATTTAAAATTACGCTTCGGTGGCGTTATTAACTTGGCTGCCGAATATCCAAATTTAGAGCGCTTGCAAGTGGCTTTATTAAAACGTCCATCATTTAAAGATAGCATGCCTGTTGCTTAAGTAAATTAACTTAATCTTCAGGTGAATGCGTGGCGTCTAACTAATAAATAAAATCCGGGTCTTCATCTACAATACCTGAAAGCCGATTTTTTTTACGCATAGATTGTCTGTGGTTCAAGCGTTTTTGCGCCTCTGGTGGAAAGTCGGTAAATCTCAATGCGCCACGGTCGATTAAAATAGAAATCAAATCTTCTAATACCCGTGCTAGTTGGATGTCGCTCTCTCGAAATGGTGAGACTTGAGCGAGCGAGTTTTCTAAGAACTCAATGTAATCTTTAGCATCAATTTCAATAAATTCCCAGCCCGCTCCAAGGTTTTCTAAGGAGCTCGCTGTGATGGTTCCTTGTGCATTTTTAAAGACGTAAGCCATTTGAACCTCAGAAATCTAATCACTTGAATATAAGAGCAGATATTATAGCTTTTGGTTTAATAATAAACCTGCGAATAAAAGGCGGAATCGCGGTTTGACTTTGGCTTTACATGAAGTTTCAGCTAAGGCTATTAGTTAAGCTCTCGGCATCAAAACGGTAAAGCCGTCATCATTCAGGGTGCTAAGAAGCCTTTTTTGCAAGCGCGGCATCAATCTCACTAAATAAAGCGCTATACAGGCTGCGGGTATGTTTGTTCCAATGCTGCCAATCTTTTTCTAGTGTTGCTCTTAGGCTCTTGGCGGTTTCTACATCGCCTGTATTGGCTGCCCACAGCGCGTAATGCGCACGAGTGTCTGGTGAGCCAAACGTATCTGCAGCATGAGAAAATTCAATGCGAGCGTTGGCATTATCTTCACTTGAAGCATAGCTTTGTGCAAGTAATAGACTGAGTTCTTCAGGTCTAAAGCTGGCATATTTGTTTCTAATATCTAAAAGCAACTCAATCGCTAAGTGCGGCTGCTTGTTATGGAATTTCGCCTTTGCTGCGCCAAAGCAAACTTCGGGGTCATTCGCAAATGGACCATTCAGGCAAGCATCAAATTGCTGCACGGCCTCGTTGTATTGGCCTGCGCCATCTAATGCAGCGGCAAGGCGCATTCTGTTTTGTACGGTGGGCGTTAAGTCGAAAGCTTGTCTTGCATCACGTAATTCACGGGTTGGATCAAGCAGGCTGAGTGCAATATTTGAAACTTGCTTAACACCACGATTTAATTTTGACGCGGGCATGTATTCTGCGAAGAAGTAAGCCACGCTGCCTAGTAACGGAAAAGAAAATAGAATAATTAGCCAATACATTTGGCGACCAGTTCTAAGTGCATGAATTGCAAAAAATAGCGCGATTAGAAAATGTAAACCTATACCTACAAATGGCATAACGTCAACCTTAAAACTTAATAGTTAAGTGCGGAGTTTAGACTTTATTTTTGCATAACTTCGTTGATTAAACAATTGATTACAAGCCGCTAGGCGTTAGTCTTTTAAGCCTAAATCTGTATTGAGCTTAGCCGCCCAAACTTCAAAGTCAGTTACTTTTTGCTCTAATACACTGATGCGCTTTTTCAGAACATCGATTTCGCTAGCACTCACAGCATCAAGGTTGTTCGCCTGTATCTCTGTGCTATTTTGTGCAGTAATGCTAGGTTCACCGCTTAATAAATGACACCAGCGCGCTTCACGTGAGCCAGCAGTCTTGGGTAGTAGATGTGTGAGCCTTTCAATACGTCCAGCCGCTTCATCACGCTCACTAAGTTCGATTAACTTGGTTTCCACTTCAGAGGTGCTAGAAAATTTATATAGGCGCTCAGTGTTAATGCGTAACTCACCTACGGTTTGCGGACCGCGCAACATGAGTACTGCTAGCAAGGCAACACCAGCGTCATCTACTCTAAATACGCGTCCTGCATTGTGCGCATAATGAGCAGTGCGTCCACTATGTGTTTCTAAAATAAGCGAGCGCCTTCTTAGCACATCAAGTGTGGCTTGAATATCAACAATACTGGTTTCAATCACAGGATCACGGCTGGTTTTTTGGACGCATGCTGCTAATAGTGAGTTAAGTGTAAGTGGGTAAGAGTCGGGCACTGTAATTGATTTTTCAATTAAAGCACCTAGTACGCGAGTTTCTAATAAAGTGAAAAGTTCAGCCATTTTATTGTTTATTTTTTGCTTAAATTGCGGTGGTGATAATGCCACCACCTAAGCAAACATTACTCTCATACACCACAGCAGATTGACCTGGAGTAATCGCCCATTGTTTTTGACCAAATTTAATCTCGACCTCATCTTTAGTTAAGCGGTCAATTTCACATGGCGCATCAGGTTGGCGATAACGTGTTTTTGCTGCATAAACCCAATTGGTGATGGGCTCTTCGTTGTCTATCCAAGTGAGTTGGCTAGCTTTTAAGCCATCGTTAAGCAGCAACGGGTGTTGATGGCCTTGCACAACTATTAGTTCGTTTTTATCCATGTCTTTGGCGGCAACAAACCATGGTTCACCGTTGCTTTCACGGCTTCCGCCGATTTTTAAACCTTGGCGCTGCCCTAAAGTGTAATACATCAAACCTTCATGTTTGCCTACGGTTTTGCCTTCTGGTGTTTTAATATCACCAGGCTCACGTGGTAAATATTTGCTTAAAAACTCTTGGAAAGGGCGCTCGCCAATAAAGCAAATGCCTGTAGAGTCTTTTTTCTCGGCATTGATTAAGCCAGCGCCACGTGCGATTTCACGCACTTCACGTTTGAGCATTTGCCCAAGCGGAAATAATGTTTTACTTAACTGTGCTTGATTTAGGCGGTGTAAAAAGTAGCTTTGATCTTTACTGCCATCATCGGCTTTCATCAGTTGAAATAAACCTGGCTTGAGCGGATTTTCACGTACTTGTGCATAATGACCTGTGGCAATGACATCCGCGCCCAAGCCCATGGCGTGATCTAAAAATGCTTTGAATTTAATTTCTGCATTACACAAAATATCTGGATTAGGCGTACGCCCAGCTTTGTATTCGCTTAAGAAATTATCAAACACGCGGTCTTTATATTCTTTGCTGAAGTTCACGGCTTCAATATCGATACCGATTTTATCGGCAACTGAAACAGCATCAATCAAATCTTGTTTGCTTGAGCAGTATTCATCCGTGTCATCATCTTCCCAGTTCTTCATGAAAAGACCTGTGACTTCATAGCCTTGTTGTTTTAGCAGCAAGGCCGTGACAGACGAGTCAACGCCGCCAGAAAGGCCGACCACAACATGTTTCTTGCTTGATTTATTTAGGTTCATAGACTTTAATATTTTATAAGTGCGTTACAACTGAGAGCGGAAATTTTTGTCCACTTAAGTAATCTTCAATACAAGTGATGACTTGCGCGCTACGCATTAAATTAGCATTGCTGCGAATCTCATCTGCCGTCATCCACACGGTGCGAATAATGCCTTCGTCTAGTGCTAGCTCTGGCTGATGATCGCTTACCGAGCCGATGTAGGCAAATCGCAAATACGTAGTGTCGTTATGTTCATGCTTCCAATGATAAATGCCCAATAAGGCTTCAGGCTTAAACGTATAAGCGGTTTCTTCTAGTGTTTCGCGAATAACGGCTTCAATTAAGCTCTCGTTATCTTCTAAATGACCAGCGGGCTGGTTAAAGCGGTTGCCGCGCTCGGTTTCCTCTTCTACAAGTAAGAATTTTCCGTTATCTTCTACAATCGCCGCGACGGTGGCATGTGGCTTCCATTGCATGGTTTAGCTTTTCAATAAAATTTTTACTATTTTAACCTGAACTGGCTAACTATGAATAAATAAAGCATTTTCGGCTAAAGCTTTGTTAATATCTGTGTAGTGAATTTTGTGTAGTAAATTTAAAGCGCTTATGTAAAAAAGCAGACGTTGATATAAATGTATTGAATAAGAGAAGTTGAGTATGCAGAACCCAGAACCATTGCCATTTGTTTATCTTGCTTCACGTAGCCCTCGTCGTGTGGAACTACTCGGTCAACTAGGTGTGGCGTGCGAGCCCTTACCTGCAGATATTGATGAAACACAACTCGTTGGCGAGTCGCCTGAAAGATATGTCACCAGATTAGCCCGAGAAAAGGCACAAGCTTGTTTACAGCATTTAACGGTAGAGCAAAAAGCTCATCCAGTTTTGGCGGCAGATACCACGGTGGTGCTGGATGGCGTCGTGCTTGGCAAACCCGATGATGATATTGATGCACGCAATATGTTGATTGCTTTATCAGGTAGTTTGCATGAGGTGCATACAGCCGTTGCTTTAGCTTTTAACAACCAAATTGAAGTAGTCTTGTCTACCACAGTGGTTGAAATGATGACGCTAACTGAGGAGCAAATTGAGCGATATATTACGTCAGGTGAACCGAGAGATAAAGCAGGTAGTTATGGCATCCAAGGTAAGGCTGGCGCATGGATTAAGCGTATTGAAGGTAGTTATTCGGGTGTGATGGGCTTGCCTATTTTTGAAACGGCAGAGTTGCTGAGAAAAGCTAACTTAGCTGTTTTGTGAATAAATAACTGAATACTCATAGTTAAGCACAAGAAAATTAGATTTAGATAAAAGTTAAAAGAGAATAAAAATTGAGTGAAGAGATACTAATTAACGTAACACCCCAAGAAACGCGTATTGCCATGATGGAGAACGGAGTTGTGCAAGAGCTACAGATTGAGCGTAGCACTTCATTGGGGCTGGTCGGCAATGTTTATCGTGGCGTGGTTTGTCGGGTTTTACCTGGTATGCAGTCGGCGTTTGTGGAAATAGGCTTACAGCGAGCGGCTTTTTTACACGCGGGCGATATATTTGAATGTGGGCAATCTGATTCGCAGTTGCCAATTCAGGCCGTGCTGCATGAAGGTCAATCTATCATGGTGCAGGTGATTAAAGAGCCTATTGGCACCAAAGGCGCACGGCTGACCACGCAAATTAGTATTGCCGGACGTTTTTTAGTGTACCTGCCACAGCAAGATCATATCGGCGTGTCGCAACGTATTGAGAATGAAGCGGAGCGTGAGCAACTAAGAGCGCGTTTAGTTGGTTTGTTACCAGAAGATAGGGTGGGCGGCTATATTATTAGAACCATGTCAGAAACGGCGACTGATGCTGAGTTGTTAGCTGATGTGGATTACCTGACTAAAACCTGGGTGCATATTTCCGCAAAACATAAAACAGCGTCAGACCGCTCATTGGTTTTTCAGGACTTGAATTTACCTATGCGCGTGTTGCGTGACGTGATCTGTGCTGATACTCAGGCGGTGCGTATTGATTCCAGTGAAACGTATCAAAAGCTAGTCGAATTTGCCAATTTATACGCGATTACTGCGCTAGATAAGCTTGTGCACTATTCTGGCGAGCGACCATTATTTGATTTTTACAGCATAGAAAAAGAAATCGAACATGCCATGTCGCGTAAGGTGGAGCTTAAGTCTGGCGGTTATTTGATTTTTGACCAAACTGAAGCTTTAACCACGGTAGATGTGAATACTGGCAGCTTCGTCAGTGGCAAAAATCTATCTGATACGATATTTAAAACTAATCTGGAAGCAGCGCAATGCATTGCTCGCCAATTACGCCTGAGAAATTTGGGCGGCATTATTATTATCGACTTTATCGATATGGATGAAGATACGCAACGCGCTGCTGTGTTAGGCGAGTTACAAAAAGCCGTTGCGAGAGATCGCTCGCGCACTGGTGTGAATGGTTTTACACCGTTGGGCTTAGTTGAAATGACGCGTAAACGCACGCGTGAGAGTTTGGCACACATCCTGTGTGAACCTTGCGCAGCCTGTCAGGGGCGTGGTGAATTGAAAACTGCACAAACGGTCTGTTATGAAATATTGCGCGAACTGTTACGAGAAGCACGTCAATTTAACGCACGTGAGTTACGTGTATTAGCCGCGCCAAAAGTGATTGATATGTTGCTGGATGAAGAGTCACAAAGCTTAGCAAATTTATCTGATTTTATTGGTAAACCAATCTCGTTGTTAGTCGAAGCTAGTTACAGCCAAGAATCATTCGATATTATTTTGATGTAGCATTTCAAAACGGTAACTCACCACTTAGCGGATGAGTTACCAAATGCACTGCTTAATTTATGCTGTGGCCAATATGTGGTGCGTCAGCAAGAAGAGGTGGTTTGGTAAAGCTATTGCTCTCTAAGCTAGGCGCGCTGAAACTGGCTGGACTTGGCTTAGATGTATCAAACTTAGCGCATCTCATGAGTTTTAGTAAAATCGCATCGAGCTGATTAGATTGTTGAAGGAGTTTAAAAAATTCCTTTTCAGTTGATTCTAGATTCTTAATTAGCTTATCCGCACTGTTGTGAGATTCCATCAATGATTCAGCACGTTTATCTAGCGACTTTTTGTGTGAGTTAATCTGTGTTTTAAGCTCACCAATCACCACATTCAGCCAACGATTACACTCTAAATGCGCTTGTTCAAAATTTGCTTGAATTTGAGCCCCAAGCCCTAAATAGAATTTACGAATTAAAAAGTGCTTTTCCGTTAATACATTGACGGGGTCAGTACAAAAATCATTCGTAATTTTTTCTAGGGATTGCATATTGCTGATGAAGCTACTCATATCGAGCTCTATTGCTTCAGTTTTTTCAAAACTATGTTTACTCCAAAATAAATGATATAAATCATCGGCATGCTTTTTAATGGTGTTGCCTTCAAATTTAATTTCTTCAGCTAAGTTAATCGCTAGTTTGGTCAGGCTTCGTATGCCTTTATTTAAGCCGACTGTCGTCCAGCTATCGCCCATATCCTGTTTGGTTTGTTCTAGCGTAGTATCTAGATAACCAAGGCTAAGATGGCGCAAAAGTTTGTCACTTAAGCGTTTAATTTTTTCGCTACCTTGATTGAACGTCAACACGGAGGCTTCATAGCGTTTGCGTTCAGCCACTACATTCGCCAGAATTTCTTTTGATGAATCGCGATTCAGATTTTGAATTTCTTTTAGTTCTGCAAGCTGGCTTTTAATGGTAGTTATGCGCATTTGCGCGACTTTGCGGGATGAACGTATCATATTCGAACATTCCGTCACTACCGCGCGACCTAAAATTTCATGTTTAGACTCAATCAGCTGATTGGCAAGCGCATCTTCTAAAGTGCCAATGCCACTACGTTTTAGTAGTGCAGCATCTTTTCTAATTTTTGCGACTAAGGCTTTTTGTGCAGACATCGCAAAAATATTGCGTGAATCTAAACCTAATTCACGTGCAGTATTTTGTATTTGTTTTTGTATCAGCGCGTCAACTTCTGCCTCAGATTCGAGACCGTCCCAAAGGATATCGATTTTATTTAATACGACCAGTTTGTGTGCCGCGCGCTTTTGAACGTACTCTGTCCAGATTTGCATATCAGACTTGGTAATACCGGTGTCTGTTGCTGTTAAGAATAACACTGCGTGCGCATTAGGAATTATGCTCAGCGTCAATTCTGGCTCTGCACCCATCGTGTTCAGACCTGGTGTGTCAATTACAGATAAGCCGTTTCTAAGCAGTGGGTGAGGGTAATTAATTAAAGCATGACGCCATACTGGAATTTCTACAGTGCCTTTTTCGGCAAGTAACCGACGCATACTTGGGTCATTTTCATTCCAAAAACCAAGTGATTTAGCAGTTTCTAAATCAACCTCTCTCTTTTGAATTAAAGCTTTTAGTGCTTCTTTCATCGCGTCGGGCGAAGTAACATCTAAACGAATCTTATGCCAAATATCTGATGTGGTTTTTAAATAGGTCAGTGAATCGTCGGTTTGTCTGGTTTCAATTGGCAGGAGTTTAATGCAAGGCTCTTCCCGTGCATCCCAAAATATCTCAGTCGGGCACATGGTGGTTCTTCCAGGTGCACTTGGGAGCAAGCGTTGATTGAAGTCTGAAAAGAACAGCGCATTAATCGTTTCAGTTTTACCGCGTGAGAATTCCGCCAAGAACGCCATCACTAATTGATCTTTTTTCAAGATTTCTTTGATGTCGTAAAGTCTTAGTTCTTGTATTGCATCTAATGAATCTGCATGCCCTAACCAGTCGATATACTCATCGATAGCGGCAATCAGGCTGGTACGCCATTCACTATATTCAGTGATCTTTGTACTTAAGCTCGAGGTCACAAGACCTTGCTGATCGGATACTTTTTTGGTAGGTTGCATGCTCATAATGTCGTCTAATATTAACTTATTATTGATTTAAACAAGTTGTTTTCCAAAGGGACCAATATAGTCAACAGCAATAACTGTGCCGTGATAATGAAAACCAGTGGCGTTAAGTCTATATTACCAGCCGCTGGGATAAATTTTCTGAAAAAACTCAATATTGGATTCGTTAGTTTACTTAAAACGGGCGCAATCGGTGTGTAAGGATTAACCCAGCTTAATACGGCTTGTATTAACACTGCATATAGAAAAATAGCGATGCTGATGCTGATAGTGCCAAGAAATGCAATGGCGAAGATTTTTAACCAAATACCTCTGCCAACGATGAGTAGCGGGTAATCACTGAGCCATAACGTGCCTATAGTAAGTAGAAACTGGCAAAAGTAAGCAAGTAACAGTGTGGATACATCTAGTTTACCTAAACTAGGGATGACCTTGCGCACAGGCTTTACCGCAAAGTTGGTCAATGAAACCACCATTTGTGCAGCTTGGTTTTGAAAGGGTACTTTTAGTAATTGAAAATAAAAACGCAACAGAAATACCAGTGTCATTAAATCCAACACAGTTTTTATAAGGAATAAAAGCGCGTTATTTAGCAAGGTCATCCCCTAAAGTGCGTGATTTATCAGCGGCAGCACTTGCTGCAAGCAACATAATGTTTTTAATATTAGCATTTTCTAGGGCTAATATGCCTTGTTCAGTCGTGCCACCTTTGGACGTTACTTGAGCGCGTAAAGTTTTGATGTCAGTCGTACTTTGTGCGGCAAGTAAACCAGCTCCTGCAAATGTTTGTAAAGCTAACATCTGTGCTTCGTCAGGTTGTAGCCCTAGTCCAATTCCCGCTTCCTGCAAGGCTTCGATAAGATAAAACACATAAGCTGGGCCGCTGCCGGAGATTGCCGTCACTGCATCCATCTTTGATTCATCATCCAGCCAAAGTGTTTTACCCACGGCGTCGAGTATTGTCGTAGCTTGCTCGCGTTGCTGCTGGGTAACGCTTGCGAGTGCGTATAAGGCAGAAACGCCAGCTTGTATCTGTGCCGGAGTATTTGGCATGACGCGGACGATGGCTTGATAATGATTCAGCCAGCGTGAAATGTCTGCACTTCTAATACCTGCAGCGATAGAAATAATCAGTTGAGCACCTAATATTGGCGTAACTTGAAGGCATACCTCGCGTAATTGCTGAGGCTTAACTGCCAAAACAATCACGTCACTGTTGCGAATCTCGTCATAGTTGTCACTTGTTCGTACATTAAACGTGGCGTTTAGTTCTGTACGTTTTTGCGCATCAAGCTCCAACACTGTGATTGCAGTGCTATCAAAACCATTGTTTTTCAAGCCGCCAATAATGGCTTTAGCCATATTTCCGCCACCAACAAAGCCAATTTTCATTCTTTTATTAATCCTAAATGTATTGTTTTAATTTTATTGTTCAATTACTTAAGTTCAGGTGTTAGTGATTTATTGCCATATGTTCTAGCACCAAATAAAGCCGAGCCAATCCTAACAATGGTTGAGCCTTCTTCAATTGCCGCTTGGTAGTCATCAGACATGCCGATAGACAGCGTATCTAAAGCAAAACCTTGGGCTACCAATGCATCATAGCATTCTCGCACTTGTTTGAATTGGCTGCGCTGCTGATTATAATCTTGGCTTGGTTCTGGTATCGCCATCAAGCCGCGCAACTTTAAACGTGGCATTTTCACAATCGCCGTAGCTAATGCTTCTAATTCATTCGCAGACACACCACTCTTACTAGCTTCATTGCTTGTATTCACTTGTATGCATACTTGCAACGGTGCAAGGTTAGCTTGTCTTGCATCATTCAGCCGTTGAGCGATTTTAAGTCTATCTACACTATGAACCCAAGCAAAGTTTTGGGCAATCAGTTGTGTTTTATTGCTTTGAATGGGCCCTATAAAGTGCCACTCAATCGCTAAATCAGTCAATTGAATTTGTTTGTCTAGCGCTTCTTGCAGATAGTTTTCGCCAAACATGGTTTGACCAGCCAAGTACGCTTCACGTATCGCCTGCGATGTCTGAGCCTTACTTACTGCCAATAGTTGCACTGATTGACTCGCAGACCTATATTGACTGGCGGATATGGTTGAGTGAATTATTGCTAGAATATCTTGCAAGCGATTGCCAATTGTGGTCATAATTCACTAAGCCTAAATTTACACAAAATAATGAGCCTGTTGTTAAAGGCCGATTTTTAAAATGCGGGTTTTCTACGTGTTTTAAGTGTCGAAAATTGCGCTAAAAAATTACAGCTACAATAAAATTATAACAGGAGCACGTTGTGGATATTTCAGATTTACTCGCATTCTCAGTTAAAAATAAAGCATCAGACTTACATCTATCAGCTGGCTTGCCACCAATGATTCGTGTGCATGGCGATATTCGTAAGATTAATGTGCCGGCTTTAGATCATACCGCAGTGCATGACATGGTGTACGACATCATGAGCGATGGTCAGCGTAAAGTGTATGAAGAGACTTTGGAGTGTGACTTTTCGTTTGAAATTCCCAATTTGGCACGTTTTCGGGTCAATGCGTTTAACCATCAGCGCGGTTCTGGTGCAGTATTTCGTACCATTCCATCTAAAATATTGACGTTAGAAGAGCTTAATTGCCCTGCCATTTTTAAAGATATTGCTGATACGCCACGCGGACTTTGCTTGGTGACGGGGCCGACAGGTTCGGGTAAATCAACCACCTTGGCAGCGATGATTGATTACATTAATGATAAAGAATTCGGTCATATTTTGACGGTAGAAGACCCGATTGAGTTTGTGCATACTTCTAAGAAGTGTTTAATCAACCAGCGCGAAGTTGGGCCACATACCTTGTCATTTAACAACGCTTTGCGCTCAGCATTGCGTGAGGATCCTGATGTGATTTTAGTGGGTGAAATGCGTGACCTTGAAACAATACGTTTGGCACTGACTGCGGCGGAAACTGGTCACATGGTTTTTGGTACACTACACACCAGTTCAGCAGCTAAAACTATTGACCGTATTATTGACGTTTTTCCTGCTGCTGAAAAAGAAATGGTGCGTTCAATGTTGTCAGAATCTTTACGCGCCGTTATTTCACAAACTTTATTGAAAACTAAAGATGAGCAAGGTCGTGTTGCCGCCCATGAAATCATGATTGGTACACCTGCGATTCGTAACTTGATTCGCGAAGCTAAAATCCCACAAATGTATTCAGCTATTCAAACTGGTCAAAATGTGGGTATGCAAACATTGGATCAGAATCTACAAGATTTAGTTAAACGTAATGTCGTTTCTGCCAATGAAGCACGCTCAAAAGCCGCGAATAAAGATTCCATTATGGGTTAGTTTCGAGTTGATTTATTTTAGAATTAATCACTTGGGCATAAAATTAAGTTTTAAAGTCAGTAAAGGTCAATAATGGAAAAAGGTCAGGCAGAGAAATTTGTATTTGATTTATTGCGGTTGATGCTTGCAAAGAATGCATCAGATTTATTTATCACAGCTGGGTTTCCGCCAGCTATGAAAATAGATGGCAAACTAACGCCAGTGAGTAGCCAAGTGTTATCAGCACAGCAAGCACGTGAAATCTCACGCTCAATTATGAACGATAAGCAGACCTCTGAGTTTGATGCGACTAATGAGTGTAATTTTGCCATTGGCATTCCAAATGTGGCGCGTTTTCGTGTGAATGCTTTCGTTCAGCGCGGTTCTGTGGGCTTGGTGTTTAGAACGATTACTACAAAAATTCCAGAGTTTGAAGATTTAGGTCTGCCTGAAGTGTTGAAAGATGTCGCCATGACTAAACGTGGCTTGGTGATTTTTGTAGGTGGTACTGGTTCAGGTAAGTCGACTTCCTTAGCGGCGATGGTTGGTTATCGTAATAAAAACAGCTACGGCCATATCATTACCATTGAAGATCCCGTGGAATTTGTGCATGAGCATATCAATTGTATCGTGACCCAGCGAGAAATCGGCGTTGATACGGATAACTGGCACATCGCACTTAAAAATACCTTGCGACAGGCGCCAGACGTGATTTTGATTGGTGAGATTCGCGACCGTGAAACGATGGATTATGCGATTGCTTTCGCTGAAACGGGTCACTTATGCATGGCAACATTGCACGCAAATAGTACCAATCAAGCCTTGGATCGTATTATTAACTTCTTCCCTGAAGAGCGCCGTCATCAGTTGCTAATGGATTTATCATTAAATACGAAAGCCTTTATTTCACAGCGACTTATCCCTAAGAAAGAAGGCAAAGGGCGTGCTGCAGCGATGGAGGTGATGTTAAATTCACCATTAATTTCAGATTTAATCTTTAAAGGTGATGTGCATGAAATTAAGTCTATTATTGCCAAATCACGTGAACTGGGTATGCAAACCTTTGACCAAGCATTGTTTGATTTGCATGAGGCAGATGTGATTACATATGAAGATACCTTACGCAATGCTGATTCGGTGAATGATATTCGGCTAAAAATTAAGTTGGATGGTAAAGCTTCGCACGGAAAAGACTTATCGCAGGGGCTTGATAGTCTTGGGATAGTTTAGATTTTCAGTATTTTTTAGAAGTTAGATTTAAAAAGTAAAAAAGCCGATGAATTCATCGGCTTTTTTACTTGAGTTAACGCCTGTGTAAGTTCTAGCTATTCTACAGAAACCTCAACACGCCTTGCTTCAGTTAGATCTCCGCCACTTTCCACTATTTCAGGTTTGCGCATTTCAATTCTGTCTTCATCGATACCTGCATCTTCTAGCATCTCACGTACGGCTTTTGCGCGACTTTTAGAAAGCTCTTCATTTTTAGCTAAATTGCCTCGTGGGTCGCTATAGCCAGAAATCACGGCCTTTGAACTTTGATTGGCTTTCAGAAAACTGATTGTCGCGGCAAGCGTTTGGCTTGCATCAGCTGGCAATGTGGTTTCACCTGTATCAAAGTAAAGCTTGGCTGTTGGTGTTTCGACTGTATTAGACACGACTTCAGGCACCTTTACCGTTAATTGGTTATCAACAGTGACATTAGTGCCAAAAAAAGCCTGTGCTTCAGCGCCTTTAGTTTTTTTGATATCTTCACTATCTACGTTACCTGTTAAAGTGACTTTGTTTGCATCACCCGTAATCACCCAGTCGGCGCCACCTTTAAACCATGTGCTTAGCCCATCAGAATTTGCCGCCCATGCTACGTTGCTAGCATCGCCAGTGGCGTTATAGCCATGTGCGCTGCTCGCTGTAAAGTTGAAAGTGGTGCTCTCTGCTGCGGGAGCACTACTGCTTGCTGCTGTACAACATTGTGCGGCATGTGCAAGTCCATGGCCGTGTTGCCAATGCCAGTATAAATAGATTGCTAATAATATGGCTAATAACCAAGTCCAGAGGGTATGGCTAGTGCAACAACTGCTTTTTTGGACATGATGCGTTGAGTTCGTCATGGGTTAACGCTCCTTATGCGACAATCTAACAAGAACGATATGCGAAGAACAGTCTGTAGATTTTAACTTTCGTTAAACGCCACCAGTCAATTTTTCTTGTAGCGCTTTAAGTTCAGTCCATTTATTTTCGGCAGCGAGTGCGGCTTGTTGCGCCCATGTGCCTGGTTTGGCTAATTTGTAGCGCGCACCTGCATCATCCAACACTTTTTGCATTTGCGGCACGGATTGTTGTGCTAACTGCGCAAACGTTTTTACACCAGCATTATTGAATAGTTCGCTGATTTTTGGACCTATACCTTCTACCACGGTGAGGTCATTAGGGCCTTTGAGCTTGAATCCGGCAGCTTTCGCTGCGACAGCATCAAGTACAAAAACTTTAGATATTTCAGTTGCCACAGCTTGCGGCGCTTTAGCTTTTGGCTTTTCCGCTTTAGGAGCTATCGATGCGGCTGGTGGCGTTTCAGCAGGCTTCGTGTCCAATAGCGTATTGGGAGTGTTGTCACAGCAAGTTGATGGTTTATTGCAACATTGACTGCCGCGGCTAGCTAGGAGGCGACATAACAACCAATTGAGTAACCAGCCGACGAGTGCACCTAACAAAAACCACCAAAAACAGCATGAAAACATGATTACGCTCCTAAGTTGCTATTAACAGTTGTAAAAATACCTGAACTTGATTAAGGAATCATGACATTGAACGCTTGTAATCCTTTTCCGTCAATGGCTTAGCTGCAAACCTAACAATAATTTATTCTGATTGATACACAACTTGTCCGTTAACCAAGGTGGTTTTAACTCTTCCTGCGATTTCTAAACCGTTAAATGGCGTATTTTTACCTTGGCTTTTGAGTGCACTCGGTACAATTTCCCAGTATTCATTGGCATCAAAAATGCAGATATCTGCGTTAGCATTCACGCTTAAATCACCAGCGGTAATGCCTAGTATTTTTGCTGAAGACTGGCTAATAAGTGCTATCGCCTTAGCCAAACTTAATTTCTCTTGATTTGCCCATTTGAGCGTCAGCGCCAGCAATAACTCTAAGCCTGTAGCACCCACTTCAGCTTCTGCAAAGGGTGCTAATTTAGCATCGTCGTCTACAGGTGTGTGGTCTGAGCAAATGGCGTCAATGGTGCCATCTTTTAAACCAGCGCCTAGTGCATCTTTATCACGCTGTGTCCTAAGGGGCGGTTTAAGATGGCAATTGGCATCAAAAAAGCCAATATCGTGTTCGGTCAGATGTAAATGGTTAGCGCTGACGTCGCAAGTGATATTCACACCGTGTTTTTTAGCCTCACGTATCATGTCTACGCCTTCAGCCGTCGATAAACGGCTGATGTGAATGCGCGCACCTGTTTCCTTAGCAATACGTAATATGCCAGCAAGCGCTAGTGCTTCTGCTGCACTTGGAATACCTTTTAAGCCTAATCGACTCGCGACTTCGCCATCATGCGCGACGCCGTCTTTGGCTAGAAATGGCTCCTCAGCATGCAGAAATAAAGTAAAGCCAAAAGTCGCTGCATACTCCATTGCACGCCAGAGGACTTGCGTATCCGTAATAGCAATGTTGGCTTGTGAGAAGCCAACACAACCCGCTTCACGCAGTTCGCCCATTTCTGATAATACTTTGCCTTGCAGTTGGCGTGTAAGCGCGCCTAGCGGATATACGTGTGCAAGATTGAGCTGTTTAGCACGATGTTTGAGCATCTCTACCAAGCCCGGCTCATCTAGCACTGGGTCAGTGTCTGGTGGACAAGCGAGGCTAGTGACGCCGCCAGCCACTGCGGCTTGTAGTTCGCTAATGAGCGTAGCCTTATATTCATCGCCCGGTTCACGTAATCTTGCAGATAAATCAACCAAACCAGGACAGACGGTTAAATTGCTAGCATCGATGGTTTGACTAGCGATAAAGCCCTCAGGCGCTTTGCCTAGCGCGACTATCTTTCCAGCAGCAATGAATACGTCTAGTTGACTATCGATATTATTTTTAGGGTCTATGACATGACCATTTTTGATTTGAATTTTCATGCTTGGCTCCCTGCTTGGCTGCCAGGATTTTGCCCACCCGCCAGCATCGCCATGACCGCCATGCGTACGGCGATGCCGTAAGTAACTTGCGGCAAAATCACTGATTGGCTGCCATCCGCTACGCTGGAATCAATTTCCACACCGCGGTTCATTGGTCCCGGGTGCAGTACGATAGCATCTGGTTTAGCAAGGTTTAACTTATCTTGCGTGAGACCGTAGGTTTTAAAATACTCTTGCGCGCTGGGGAGCATTGCACCGTTCATGCGCTCGTTCTGTAAGCGTAGCATCATGACGACATCAACATCTTTTAGTCCTGCTTTCATGTCATGAAACACATGCACGCCAAGCTTTTCTACTTGCGCTGGAAGTAGCGTCTTGGGTGCAATGACGCGTACTTCTGGTACACCTAATGTTGTCAAAGCGTGAATCTCTGAGCGTGCCACACGCGAATGCAGCACATCGCCGACAATGGCCACACGCAGGTTATGCAAGTCAGGCTTGTATTTGCGTATGGTAAACATATCCAGCAGACCTTGCGTTGGATGTGAGTGGCGGCCATCGCCAGCGTTAATCACGTGAATGTGATCAGGTACATGCTTAGCAATAAAGTGTGCCGCGCCAGATTGCGAATGGCGCACCACAAACATATCGGCGTGCATGGCGATTAAGTTGTCGACGGTATCTAAAATAGTTTCGCCTTTAGATTGCGAAGAGGTATTCACATTTAAGCTGATGACGTCGGCTGAAAGGCGTTTAGCTGCGATTTCAAAGGTGGTGCGGGTGCGGGTGCTATTTTCAAAAAACAAGTTACATACCGTTTTGCCGCGTAAAAGCGGTACTTTTTTAACTTCACGCTCGGCAACACCGACAAAGGATTCGGCGGTATCTAATATTTGATTTAATATTCTTTTAGGTAAGCCCTCAATAGAGAGAAGGTGACGTAAGCGGCCATCGGCATCTAATTGCGGGTTATTCATGCATGTGTACCTGGCTTTGATTAAAGTTCAAGGATTGAAGTTCAAGACTTAAACTGCCATCTTGATTTTGTATGAGTTGCAAATTCTGACTAGCATCTAAAGCAATCTCCGCTGCGGTAATTTGCGGTGCAATCGGCAGCTCGCGACCTCCGCGGTTCACCAGTGCAACTAATGTGATGCTAGCAGGGCGACCATAATCAAACAGCTCGTTCATGGCTGCACGTGTGGTGCGGCCTGTGTAAAAAACGTCATCAATTAAAATAATGTTTTTATTTTCAACATCAAAGGGAATCTGACTTGGGCGGTTTTCTGCTTTTAAGCCGCGCTTCTCGTAGTCATCACGATAAAACGACACATCTAATGTGCCATGTTCAATCGCATTGGTGGCGATGTCTTTTTCTAATAGAACTAGTAACTTTTGCATTAACCAAACGCCGCCACTTTGAATGCCGACGAGTGCTGTATTGGCTTGTAGCAAGGGCTGAATTTTTTGAGCCAGCATTTTTAGCAGGTCTTCAGCATTAGGTAATGAGATGTTTTTTGAAGTCATTTCTGTATTTTACCTGTAATCATCATTCACATTGATAGTGAGTCAATTTTATAAGCCATTAAAATAGCTTTGCAATATGGTTTGCGCGGCGACTTGATCCAGCATTTCTTTTTGCGCGCGGCCCTTAATGCCAGATTGATTCAGTAAATCACTCGCCTCAACTGAGCTGTAGCGTTCATCAATGAGCATGACGGGCAAATTAAAGCGGCCATTTAGCCGCCTTGCAAACTTTTTGCAGAGTTGTGTGACGCTGGTTTCAGCACCATCTAAACTTAATGGCAAGCCCACAATCAGTAGTTTTGGCTGCCATTCTTTGACTAATTTGCTAATCGCTTCAAAGCGAATTTCGTTGCTTTCATTATCTATCGTGACCAGCGGATTTGCTGTGGCCAATAAGTGCTCACCAACCGCAACGCCTATTCTTTGTTCGCCAAAATCAAAACATAGCACGGTACTGGCTAATACTACTTTTGCGTCGTAAACGTTTTCGTTGTCAATCAGTTGGCCGTGAGTTGCTGTCGCCATTAAGCGTGACCTGCTACGTCTGACAACATGGCAGGGTCAACCCCTAATAGGGCCATGGTTGCTTTTAGTTTTTCATCGTAATCTAGTTCGTAAAGAATTTTGTGTAAGGTTTCTACATCTTTTGCCTGTACAGAGAGCCATGAGTTTTGTTTGATTTCCTGCTCAAGTTGGCCTGGTGTCCAGCCTGCATAACCTAGCGTTAGCAACATTTTTGTAGGGCCGCTACCAATCGCGACAGACTCTAAAATGTCTTTAGAGGTCGTCAGTGCGGTATTTTCTGCAATAGTGATCGTACTATCCCATTCGCCAGCCGCTGTTTCGTGCAGAACAAAGCCGCGCTCTGGTTGCACTGGGCCACCATACAACACAGGTGTGTCTGCAACGGCAAAATTCAGTAGTTCTACTTTGATTTTTTCAAATAGCGTATCGTAGGTGATGTCGGTAGGGCGGTTAATCATCACGCCCATAGCACCTTCTTGATTATGTGTGCAGATAAATGTGACGGATTTTGCGAAAAATGGGTCTGTCATGGCGGGCATCGCGATGAGAAAATGACCTGTGAGGTTGATGTTTTCCAATGGTTTTATTCTATCATATCTAATTGTTTAATATGGCTATTTTTAGCTATTGTTGCTAGCTTCTAAATACCCCGTAACTTCTAAGCCAAAGCCTGTCATGCTTGGCATTTTTCGCGGTGTGGCGAGTAATTTCATTTTACCTACGCCAATATCTAACAGGATTTGTGAACCTATACCGTAAGTGCGCAGCTCTTGGTTGATGCGTATTTTCTCATCCGCGCCTTGAATACGTTCGATAAGCGCCTCGCCAGTTTCTTGCTGATGTAATAACACCATGACGCCAGATTCGGCATTTGCAATCACTTTCATCGCATCCAGTGTATTCCAACTATGTGTGCAACTGCTGCTATCCAATAAGTCGAAAATAGAAAGTGGTTCATGCACACGCACCAGCGTTTCTTGTGCTGCATTTGGTTCGCCCTTAATGAGCGCTAAATGTGTTTCTTTAGCGATTTTATCGCGATAAGCTATCAGCTTCATTTCGCCATACGGCGTTTGAATGGTACGTTCTGCTGCACGCTCAACTAGGCGTTCAGTTTGGGCGCGATATTGAATTAAATCTGCAATCGTGCCGATTTTAAGCTGATGTTCGGCGGCAAACAGCATTAAGTCTGGTAAACGTGCCATGCTGCCATCATCTTTTAATATTTCACAAATCACGCTAGTAGGTTCGCAGCCTGCTAGCTTAGCTAAGTCACAACCAGCTTCAGTGTGCCCTGCGCGTACTAGTACGCCACCGTCCATCGCCGCAAGCGGAAAAATATGCCCTGGGCTGACAATGTCTTGCGGTTTGGCATTTTTTGCTACGGCAGCTTGCACAGTACGTGCGCGGTCAGCCGCAGAAATGCCCGTAGTGACGCCTTCGGCCGCTTCAATTGATACCGTGAAATTAGTACCCATGCGCGCACCATTTTTTTGCACCATTTTTGTTAGGTTTAACTGGCGACAACGGTCTTCAGTCAAGGTTAAGCAAATCAAGCCACGACCATGTTTAGCCATGAAATTGATATGTTCTGCGGTAGAGAATTCTGCGGCTAACACTAAATCGCCTTCGTTTTCTCGATTTTCGTCATCAACTAGCACCACCATGCGACCGTGCTTGATTTCTTCAATAATCTCCTGTGCAGAGCTAATGTTTGCTGTGCTAATTGTTTGGTTGTTACTCATTCAGTCGATGCTTCCTTAAGTTCTTATTGACTAGCTGCTTGCTGGCTCTGCTGCCCAAAGTGTCATGCGTTCTACATAACGTGCGATTTGGTCAACCTCTAGATTCACCTGACTTCCCGCTTTTAAAAATTGTAGCGAGGTATTTTCTAGCGTATGCGGAATCAAGTTCATGCTAAATACATCTGAGGAAATAGTGTTAACGGTTAGGCTCACGCCGTTCACGCAGATGGAGCCTTTAACTGATATATATTTTGAAATCGCGTGTGGTGCGCGAATGTCCAGCTTCCAGCAATCGCCTAATGGCTCAAAAGATGCTACTTCGCCAACGCCATCCACATGACCACTCACCAAGTGGCCGCCAAGCCTGTCACTTAATCGCAATGCTTTTTCCAGGTTGACTGCATTTGGTTTATCCAATCCGACGGTGACAGACAAAGACTCTTTGGAAACATGTGCTTCGAAATGGGTTTCATTAAAAGTAATGGCAGTGAGACAAACACCGTTTACCGCGATGCTGTCGCCAATTTTAACGTCCTGCATATCTAGCCCTGAGCAGCTAATATTGAGTTTTACGTCGTCGCCCATTGGCGTTACACGTTCGATTTGACCTACGGTCTGTATGATGCCTGTAAACATAGCGTAATTTTATCAGACTTGTTGTGACAGCTAAACTGATTAATTTTTTCAACTATATTTTAAGTAATTTTTTAAGCCAATTTGTTTTAAGCAAATCGGTAACCCTGTTAGAATTTGGCCTATGCTACAAAAAATAAAATCAATCTTCGCGCACTTCTCCGTATTTGAATTGTTCGTTGGTATGCGTTATACGCGTGCTAAACGTAAAAATCATTTCATTTCATTTATCTCGCTCACCAGTATGATAGGCATCGCGCTCGGTGTAGCGGCGCTCATTATTGTGCTCTCGGTGATGAACGGCTTCCAAAAGGATTTGCGCACGCGAATTTTGGGCGTGGCGTCGCATTTGGAAATTACTGGCAGCAATAACACGCTGAGTGATTGGCCTAATATTGCGGAGTCATCGCTTAAGCGCGAACATGTTTTGGCGAGCGCACCTTACATCACAGCACAGGCTATGTTGAGTTATGGTCAAGGAGTGCAGGGTGCTATTATTCGTGGTGTGATACCTGCGGCTGAAGATAAAGTCGCCGACTTAGGCAAAAGTATGCGAGTAGGCACTTTAAATGACTTACGTGCGGGCGAGTTTGGCATTATTCTAGGTACGGATTTAGCTTATAACTTAGGCGCACAAATGAGCGATAAAGTGGTTGTGATGGCGCCGCAGGGGCAGTTTACGCCAGCAGGCGTTGTGCCACGCTTAAAACAGTTTACCGTGATTGGTTTGTTCAGCAGTGGTATGCAGGAATACGACGCCGGCTTGGCGCTCATCCACATGGATGACGCGGCTAAGTTGTACCGTATGGATAATAAGGTGTCAGGCGTTCGCTTAAAGCTGGATGATTTATTTATTGCCCCTAATGTGGCTGCCTCAATTTCTAAAGATTTGAATCGATCATCAAGTCCGACAGGTGCCTATTACGTGACCGACTGGACGCAACAGCATTCGAATTTTTTCAAAGCTGTGCAAATGGAAAAGCGCGTGATGTTCATAATTTTGACGCTAATCGTGGCGGTGGCAGCGTTTAATATCGTATCCACACTAGTGATGGCGGTTACAGATAAACGTGCCGACATTGCGATTATGCGCACATTCGGCGCGAGTCCTGCCAGTATCATGGCGATTTTTATCGTACAGGGTGCGCTAATCGGCTTAATCGGCACCTTGATAGGCGCTGTATTTGGTGTGATTGTTGCACTGAATATTGATGTGATTATTCCATTTATCGAAGGCTTGTTTCACATACAATTTTTGGCAAAAGATGTGTACCAAATTAGCGAGGTGCCTTCAGATTTGATTTGGTCTGACGTGACTACGATCGTGATAGTTTCGTTTGTATTAAGTCTGCTTGCCACGTTGTACCCTAGCTGGCGTGCTAGTAAAATCAACCCAGCTGAGGCTTTACGTTATGAGTAGTATAGTATTTTGCCGCGACTTGCAAAAGACCTATGAGGGTTTAGACGTTGCTGTATTAAATGGCATCGACCTAAACGTGAGTGCTGGAGAGCAGATTGCGATTGTCGGTACCTCTGGATCTGGCAAAAGTACCTTGTTACATCTGCTAGGCGGTTTAGATGCGCCAAGTAGTGGCGAAGTGCGTATTCTTGATCAAAATCTTGCTGCCATGAGTGAAGCCAAAAAAGGCGAAATTCGCAATCAGTCGCTGGGTTTTGTTTATCAGTTTCATCACCTGTTGCCAGAATTTACTGCGCTTGAAAATGTTGCAATGCCCCTCTTTATACGCCGCATGCCACGCGAGCAAGCACTTACATTAGCTGCTGAAACGCTTGCTAAAGTTGGTTTGAAACATCGCATGGAACATATGCCCGGGGAGCTTTCGGGCGGTGAGCGTCAGCGTGCCGCGGTGGCGCGCGCTTTGGTCACGCAACCGCAGTGCATTTTGGCTGATGAGCCTACAGGAAACCTCGACCGACATACTGCGCATGCAGTGTTTGATTTGTTGCTGGAAGTGAATCAGTTGCAACAAAGAAGCTTGGTGGTTGTAACCCATGACCTAGAGTTGGCGAAAAAAATGCAACGCCAATACAAGTTGGTTGACGGCAAACTACAACCTTTGTAGGTAAGAGGTACTGTGATTTTTGCTGCACTGATGTTTGTTTTTGGTGCTTGGAATGTACAACAATTGGCGCAACTTCCAAGTGTGACTTGGCTGCTTTGCGCTTTTTTTATAGTGGTAGTCACCCTCGTCACTCATTCGCGTTTTCCTTCCGGTTATCTTAGGCATAAACTTTTAAAGCAAGCTGTATTTTGCTTAGCGGCCTTTTTATTAGGTGTTTGCTGGGCGAGTGGTTTTGCTTATTGGCGCATGAGCGACGCACTACCGCATGCTTGGGAGCAAAAAAGCATCGCTATTGAGGGCGTAGTGGCGAGTGTTCCCGAAGCCACAGAGCATGGTGAGCGCTTTAAATTCGATGTGGAAAAGATATTTACAAAAGGTGCAATCGTTCCCAAGCATATCAGCTTGAATCAATATCGTGCGTATCAGCATAGTGGCAACAAAGATGTTGTAGAAGATGCGGCAGATTTAAATCAATTTCATGCAGGTGAGCGTTGGGCGCTCGTGGTGCGGTTAAAGCGACCGCATGGTACGGTGAATCCGCACGGTTTTGACTTTGAGTCATGGGCGCTCGCGGAAAATATACGTGCTACAGGTAGCATCAAAAGCAAAGCAGGTATCAAGAAAATAGATGACTTTGTTTGGCGGCCAAATTATGTCGTTGAGCATTTGCGTGAACAAGTGCAAAAACGGATCACAGAAGTGCTAGCAGGCAAGCCATATAGCGGCGTTATTCAAGCGTTGGTGATGGGTGATGATAGCCAAATTGGTGTGGAAGATTGGCAAGTATTTTTGCGCACAGGCACCTCACATTTAATGTCAATTTCGGGTCTTCACATTACGATGTTGGCTGGATTAGCGTTTGGTTTAGTGAGTTTTTTCTGGCGACGAAGTCACCAATTTGTGATGAAATTGCCGACACGCAAGGCCGCGACTATTGCTGGTGTGGTTGTCGCTTTAGCATACTCTTTGATTGCAGGTTTTTCTGTGCCGTCACAACGCACTTTTTATATGCTTTTGGTCTTTGCTGTCGCATTGTGGTCGGGACGACAGTTAGTCATTTCGCAAGTCTTGGCAATGGCTTTGTTTATTGTGGTTATGCTTGACCCTTGGGCGGTAAGTTCGCCCGGTTTTTGGTTGTCGTTTGGCGCTGTCGCCATGTTAGCTTATGCGCTGGGAGGGCGTGTCGGTCAAACTCACTGGTTTCAAGCCGCGCTAAAAACGCAATATGCGGTCACCATCGGCATGTTGCCATTATTGTTAGTGATGTTTGGGCAAGCTTCAATCATATCGCCTATTGCTAACGCCTTTGCAATTCCATTGATTAGCTTTGTTGTGACGCCATTGGCATTGCTGGGTAGCTTTTTGCCTATCGATATGCCGTTAAACTTGTCATATAAAGCTTTAGAAATTGGCATGCTGGCGCTTAAATGGTTGAATCAATTGCCAATGGCTACTTGGCAACAACACGAACCTGCGGCGTGGACCTTGATTCCTGCAATGCTTGGCGTACTTTGGTTATTGCTACCGCGTGGCTTTCCTATGCGGTGGATGGGTTTACTAGGCTTTCTTCCTATGTTGATGCTTGTGCCAATACGACCTGCATTGGGTGATATGAAAGTGACGGTGTTAGACGTAGGGCAGGGTTTAAGCGTGGTTGTACAGACGGCTAAACATAACTTGGTGTACGATTCTGGTCCTAAGTATAACGAGCAGAGCGACGCAGGCAGTCGAATTGTTGTACCATTTTTACATGGTGAAGGCATTAAGAAAATAGATGGCTTTGTTGTTAGTCATAATGACAATGACCATAGTGGCGGTATGGCGTCTGTCTTAGCTTTGTGACTATAATTAATAAAGTCTGTCGGGAGATAATAAAGTCTGTCGGAAAACAGATTTTAGAAAACAAAGTCTGTCGGAGATTAACCAATAAAAAACCTGCCATGAATTTGGCAGGTTTTTTGTTTTATATCTATATCAATTAAAGAGATTTAAGCTCTAAAGTTCAAATCCACCTTTAATGATGAACTCTTGCAACAGTTGATGTGCCTTAATGTTCACCCTAAAAGTATGCTATAGATTTGTTGAATCGATCTGTACCTATTGTCTTATAGTATCCATTAATTGACATTATATGCTTCATTTTTAATGTGCCACACTGGGGAAAAGTAGAGTCGCTCATTTCCAATTGCGGCAAGTAGTCTATGTTCAGGGTGAGTTTTACAAAATTCACTTTCTAGCGTCTGGTGTCTTCTTTTCCAATACGTATATCCCAGCATTTTTATGTCACTCTCGACACAGGCTGTGCAAAAAAATGTTGGTACTTTTCCACACTTTTCATTTTTATTTCTTGTTGAATGATGCGATGTTCTTAATTTTTCTCGTATGCTTTCTGAATTGCAGTCTTTTAATTTAATCGGATATACAGTGTGATTTTCCCATAACTCAATTGGATCAATCTCTAGAAGTTTTGACAAGCATATTAATATTGGTGTCTCTCTTGCAATTCGCTGATGCGTGATTCTCGCCAAAAACATGTGCAAATCAGTGATGGACTCATAGTTGCTTAAAATAGCAACTCTACCAAAATATCCACTTAAATATTCGTCGGGCATTAACGTTGGTATATTCAAACCATAAGAATTTTGTTTGCTGAGATTACTTAGTGGTCTCTCTGTGATAAGCATAACCCCTCCAAGGAATAAATAATGCCAGCAATAATGCTGGCTTGTTGTTCACTGCCATCCCATATATGAGTCAATGCATTAATTAGCTTTTCGTTTGCAATAACTTGATCACGGGTGACTTTAAGTACATTTGAATTTATGTATTTGCATATTTCTTTATATGCTTTAGATTCACGTTTCCCGTGTCCTGAAAAAATTCTACTGACTTGAGATTGGCTAATTCCAGAGCCTTTTGCTATTATCTCTTGAGTTAACCCTAGTATTCTGGCAGTTGATGATAGATTGGAAATAGACAAATTTATGTTTGCATTTTTCATGCATTTATTTTTTCATATATACATAAAATATGCAAATATGAATGTATTTATCTAGTCAATGATTGTGCCTTTTTTGAATGGCGTTTGGATAGGGGTGGAGATAGTGTGCACCGTTAAATTGTGCGCTCTATTGAGTATTCCAGTGAAAAGAGCCACCTAGAATTGTTTCAAAGGAGCCACCGATAAGGTGTTCTTTTTTTGTACTAATTTTGGGTAAACTTTACCATATTGGCCATCAAGCAATAATTTGATAAATAATGTTCTAGTCTATGATGGTAAAAATCGTGCGTGGAAATTGAACACGGCATGGTTTTCAATAATTTCCTCACCAGTACCAATGAAATCAAGTGTTTTATCTAAAAAATATTTTAAATTTGCAGGAATATCATGGTGAGGTCCTGCCAAAGAATGTCCAAATAATATCTGATTCGTTTATTTAGTTTGACTGGATGCCAGGAAGTGATAGCGGGCGCACCAAGAATAGAAAGACTCATCAGCCATTAATTTGGGCAAGCCCTGGAAACTTAAATATCTATGCGTTTGTAACTTATTACTAGTGCTGTTTAAGGACATGTAAGCCCTATAATCTGATCAATCTTAATTTAAAATACGATTAAATTGGTTTATGAAGTTGCTAGCCAAGGCTTTAGTTTCTCCAGTTGGCTGATGAGAGGGTAGGTTTTGAATGAACGCTGCAACACGAAACCCATCAGATTTCCCAACGCGAACCCAACGCACAAATACATTCCCCATGATTGCAGATTCATTTGTGGCTGATATAAAATTTGCCCCACAATGAATCCAAAAACACTTGAAAGCGTTAGCAAATACGCTATTGCCTTATTTTGGGAGTATAAATATTTCTCAGAAATATTAAGGGTGGGTCTTCCGTTTGGGTCAACAGTTAATATTTTGCTTTTGAATAATTGGTTGATTTGGCCTTTATTAAAACCTGTCTGAATTTTTATTTGATTGATTAAGAGGTCGTGGGATTTTTTTTTGGTGAAGAAAAGCAACAAACCTGAACCTGCACCCTTATTTTCTTCAATGTCAAGATGTTGGCGATTTAAAGGAACGCTGTAGTTTTGAGGGTTATTTGCAATCTTGCTTAATGCATTAAGCATTTTTGCAATGGAAGATAAATCCTCTTCTGGATTATCTTGTGTCATGATTCATTCCTATCTTCTCAAATGATATTGATTTTTGACCAGTAGAGATGGGTCGAAATTAGATGGAATTTCGCCAAGCTCAACCTGGGTTAAATACGCTTTAAAAAGTCTAAAAAGTATCCTATAAGTTTCCGAACTTAATTTACCATCAACTTCATTTTTTGCACATTGGTCAATCCATTCAAAAACTTTATTTTCTATAAGCTCATCCTGTTCCAGTGAAAGCTTTACCTGATCAAAACGAATCCCAAGTAATAGGTAGGCAATGTCAACGCCTGCCGCAGAAATGAAATTTAGATAACTAATGGCCGGCGTACGCGCTTCACTCTCATACTGTAATTGCGCTAGCTTCTTGCACTGTGCAAAGCTTGCCAGCTCCTCTTGACTTAAATTAAGCCTTTTACGCTCTTCTTTAAGGCGCATGCCAAATCCTTCTGGGATGCCCAAATTTGTCAAATTGTGTATATTCATATGAAAGTAAGTATAAACTAAATTAAATACTTTACAGATGTAAAATTAAATTATAGTATTCATATGAATACTATAATAGGTAAGAGTTATGAATACTGATAAAGCAAAATCCATCTTCAAGGATTCTGGGGTTTCCGTCAGTGAGTGGGCAAGGCAAAATGGATTTTCTTCTACCTTGGTTTATCAGGTATTAGAGGGAAAGCGAAAGTGCCTCAGAGGACAAAGTCATCAGATCGCTTTGGCGCTAGGCATCAAAGAAGGAAAAAATTTTAATGTCGAAGATCTGAATCGCTGTTTTATTGAGCCTAGATAAATTTATTTCTAGGTGAAAAATAAGTCATAGGAGGCAAGTAATGAAAACAAAAAAACCGAACCTTTAAAATTACTATTTTAAAAAATTCGGCTTTTTCCTGCACTTTGCAGTGCACTACTTATTGGCGTAAATAGTATCGCTCTGAGCTCAGTAAAAGTCAAGTTAGTCTTGAAGCTTTTAGGAGTGTTGATGAGCTATTGTTTTTTTCTCATGCGCACTTAATTGTGAGTACGCATGATGTCAAAACAAATAAATCAGTCTAGGTATAAAACAATTTACCAAAGGCAGGAGAATCCACCATGGGACAACTCGTATGTCCCAGGAATCTTGGCTACGCGTAATGAAGCGCCTTCAACTTCAATTCCCTGCACATTAACGCCTGCCAAGCTAGGCGGCAGGTTTGTTCATTTGCTATCAAAAAACGAGCGTAATGCCGCATTGTTGGGCTTATATTCCCCAGACGTCTTTGGATTGCAAGAACAGCGAATGTTATCACCTGAGCCATGCCTGCATCCACTAAATACACTATCTGTAGCTAACCCATTTAAGCAAATTCATTTGGATGGAGTTATTCAAATTGCTGAGAATCTTAACTGCTTAGATCTGCTTCCAAAAATCCTATTAAAAACTAAATCAGGCGAATCTTTGACTGCTGTGTTCCCATGGTTTGGAGATTTACTGTGGGGTATTAAAAAGGATGAAAAGTTATTTTGTGTCAACTGGTCAATCAAGGACAAAATCGAAGACTTTTTTTTAGATAGAAGTAAAAAATATAGTCCTATCTCAACTCCTTCGAATGATTTACTAGCAAGACACCAGATTGAATCTGAGTTTTATTTGCAGGGAGCGATTCCCACTTATAACATCGCTGGCGATCAAATAGATAAGGAAGTTGTTGGAAATTTAAGGCGGATTTTTCTGCATCATAGGCGACCGATTGGCTTGCCGCCAGAAAAAATTAATGAAGTAAAACGAGCTTTTCAAACGGCGATGAAGATTGGATTACCTGCTTCAGATGTGATTGGAAACTTTTTTATTAGAAAACTCTACTCAGTTGAAGACCTTAAAAATATCTTTTATCAAGCCATTTGGCAGCGTGAATTATTAGTGGACTTGTTTTCCCCAGTTCTACTTAATACCCCTTTAAAGATTATGGAAAGAGATGTGCTTGACGTATACAGTGCTTGGTTTAAGGAATTGCCGTGAGAGTTGGGACTAGGTTGGTGGCACCTGAAGGATGCAAGAATCTACCTAAAGAAATTGAGGTTCACTTTTTAAAAAGTGATTCAAAGCATGGAAGGGTTTGGTTGGTGCACTTTACAAGCAAAATTGGTGAAATTAAAGCCAATTTATTCAGCATGAATGCTAGGGAATTTGAGGATTCTATTCGTCAGAAAGCCATCTTACTGACTACTGAGCAGTCCACTCTGCCTCCTTGGTTAAGCGTGCACGAAGGGCGCAATTTTGAAGAAATGGATGCGCATAGAAAAGGAAACCCAAAAATCTCGCTGCTTACTAGAGTGGAAGAAAGACTGCTATCAATTTCAGTCGCAGTGAGCAATATAGATGACATTTTATCAAATGAAAATCCTGAAAAAAGAATAAACCAGTTCGCGCGCGAATCAGGAAATGGTGTCAATGAAACTAGATTTAGAACTTGGTTACTTAGTTACATTGCGTTTGGTAGAGACAAATGGGCATTACTCCCGCCATTTCACCATATTGGGAATTGGGATAGATTAGATAATCCAAAAGAAAAGCTCGGAGCCCCATCGCTTGCCCTAGGGAGGAGTTATGGATCAATCATGACTAAGGAATTAGCTGAAAAGTGTGTACAGGCCTATTTAAAGTACGCGCAACTTGGTAAGACGATGAAAAAAGTCTATATTGATGCGATCGAGAGATCGTTTAATTGTGTTGTTTTGACCCAAGAAAATGGACTAAAACGTATTGTAAGTAGGGGTGGAGAAGCATTTCCAACTTACGATCAATTCAGGTATCAAGTCATTAAAAAACTGGGGCAAGAAACAGTCCAAAAAAAAATATATGGCGAAGTTCGCTACAGAACAAAAATTGCTAATTCAAAGGGTAGGTACTCAGAGGAGATAGCCAACTTAATGGAACGCATCGAAGTGGATGGATATTACACCAATGAGAGACCAGTTGGTTTCATTGAAGGTAGCCATTTACCATCAATGTGCGTTGTTGTCGGGCGAGACTTACTTAGTGGAAAAAAGTTAGGAATAGGTTTTTCATTCGGTGCAGAGCGGCATACAGCCTATAGGATGATGTTATTTTCAATGGCTATTCCTAAAGACCATTTTTGCAGACTGTTTGGAGTTACCCTTAAGGAAGGGGAGTGGGTGTCGCAAGGGTTACCCAGCCATATCAGTTTTGACAGAGGGCCTGGTTCTATCATGAGTTTAATACAGAGTGTTGAGCATCAGTTCCCAATCCGCGATTTGGCTGAGTCATGGCAAGGCCAGTCGAAGGCAACCATTGAGTCATCACACCCCAATCAAATAAAAATAGAAGGCCAACCTACCTATCTCATTAGTAAGCTAACACCAATTCAACTGGCTCGTCAGGAAATTTCAAGGCTTATTTTGTTTAACAATACGGCTAACATGGAAGATCGACTTGATCCAGGGAGGGGCCTAGTGGATGTGATACCTTCGCCTAGCGCGATTTGGAAATATTATGATGAAATTTATCGTAATGATGCGCAACCAATCTCCTTCGAAGATGCAGTACGTACTTTTTTAACGCCAGTTGAATATCAAGTAAAAGAGGATGCAATTTACTTCAAGGGAATGCGTTTTGTAAGTGATGAACTCAAGCAAACTGGACTTTTTGATATGCCAGGTGTCACTCGGGTAAAAGGTTATCACTTGGACATGTGCTTTAGATATGTTTGGGTTGAAGTTAGAAGTCGACTTTACGAAGTGCCTGCTTCACTGCGTATTACAAATGAAGAAGAAGCCACTTATATTTGCTTAGAAGAGCTAATCCAGTGGGAAGAGCGCCGGTGCGTAGTTCAGTCTGGATTTCGCGTACATCAGCAGGCAAGTAGTGTTGAAATGAATACTCGATTTAGAGATGACACCAAGCAAAGTTTTGACAACCCTCAACGACACTCTGGGCGCGCTAAAAAGACATCAACTTCCAAGCAAGAGGCTGCAGATATTGCACACAGTGCAAATCTCGGTGAATTTAAGAAAAGAAATTACAGATGAACTCAAACTCGAATCCTTGGCATCAACGATTTCATCAACTTCTCAGTCGTGAGTATTTAAGAGAGCTTGCAACAGTAAAGCCAACACCACTAGAAAATTTATATGATTTACCGAAAGAATATGCGTTAAAGCTGTTGGAAAATAGTCTTGAAGCTGTGTTTTATCCCAGCGAACAATGTCTAAATTTACTAGAAAAACTAATTGGTATGTGTCATGCGCACTATTTAATAAATTATCGAGATGCCAGAGAATTTTTGGGGTATGTATATTCAGATGAGCCACCGTTTTCTGATTTTTACCCGCCTTTATGCATCACAGGTTTGGCTGGGGTCGGGAAATCAAAAATCCTTCAGATTTTTATCAAGATAATTTCAAACGAAATAAGTTTTATTGCAGACAACAACCATCCACCATTTGTCATGAAGAATCCTTGGATTATTAAAGTATCTCAAAAGAAAAGTCTTAATGATATTTTTAAACATATTGTCGGCGACAATGGAAAGCTGCAAGACAATAAGGAAAAAGCTAGAAATATTGCCTATCTTGATTCCGTGCCGATGATGATTGCAGATGAGTTTCAGTTTGTTACTTCTTCTGCTAATGCCAATACAGTTGTGACGCAAATGCTACTAGGTCTTGGTGAAGTTGGTATCCCATATATTTTTGCTGCGAATTTCGATTTAATAAAAAAACTATTAAAACGTGCTGATCAGGACCAGCAGAGAATTCTCGCTGAAACGATAGTAATTGTTCCTGATCCTTGGAATTCAACGTGCTGGAAAAATCACCTAAAATCTCTTATTGAAATCGCACCAGATATATTTAATATTGATATTGAAAATGATGGTTGGAAAATTCATTCATTCGTAGCTGGTAGAAAACGCGCATTAGCTAAGTTGATTAAAATTGCATTTTCATTAGTACATGGCAAAAATCAAAAAATAGACATAAGCATTTTGGAAAAGGCTTATAACTCTAGTGAATTTTCAAATTATCGCGAAGAGTCCATAGCAATTTCTAATCAGTTTGTTTTAAATAAAGCTGATAGTAGTCGACCATATCTGTGGTGCCCTATTCCATTACCAGAAAGTGTTTCAGCCACTTTCACTAGACAAGCGAAAGAAAATAGAGAAAAAGTGATAGCAGATATGGCTATAAGATCGAGCTTAAACAAAGAAGAACGTGAAGCCGCTGAAAACCTTCAAAAGCAAATTAATAAGAACAAAGACGGTGAAAATGTTATCAGGATGAAAAAGTCTACTAATCCTACTGCTAAGGAATTTGTTGAGAATGCTAGAAAATTTAGGGATAGTTTGTAATTACTTTCACTTTTGATTCGCCTTTAATTAGACCGGAGAAGAAATTAACAATTAGTTCGACTTATCAAATATAGGAAAATGCATATGACTGAAAAAATTGTGATTATTCATGGATCAATAATACAAAAAATCTGCTGGAAAATACCAAAAATTTTCTGCAAGATATTTCTTAAAGCATTCAGACATATTGTTGGATTTGATGGGTTTTCGATTTCAAATTAGCTACTTATAGGGTCTCTATGAAAAATATGTGGTGTTACCTTTAATATGGCTTGCATTAAATGAGCATATTGTGATCGGAAATATTTTTGATCCGCCCTTAGTCCTACCGGCAATGATGGAGGGAGAGACTCTATTCAGCTGGTGTGCGAGATTTCACAAGTTAAGTGGCAATGTGATTCCCCGGTATACCAGTCGTATGCTGTTCAGCAACTCAGAGGCTGGGCTAAGACATGACTTGCCCAATAACGTGTCAGAATTCTTGGATCGGACCCAGTTTCATCTAGGTGATGCGGAAGAATTACTTTTTAATCGAACTGTGTTAAGTTTTTATGCTCCTTTTATCCCTAATTGCATGCTATCTAAAGTTACCGCTAGCATGCTCTATGGAACCCCTCCATTCCCTAAAATACTTTTAAAATTAAACAAAGCAAAGTTGGGAGCAGCCGCGCCGCTTAAGGCATGCCCAGAGTGCATTAAAAGCCAACTTCAAAAATATCAATTTTCCTGGTGGAGCGTAAAACATCAGTGGCGTTCAGTCTATGTTTGTTACCAACATTTAACTCCATTACTAGTCGCAAACGAAGAGTTGCATCGTGTCTCTTTAAAAGAATTTTTCCTTCCATCAAATATGCCAAACCAAAACTGGAGCCCCTCAATCGTTCTGAATTCTAATCAACTAGAGTGTTTAAAAAGAGTTGCCATTTTTACAGAGGCCTTAACTCGTTTACGAGAAATGGAGCTAGATGACCAGATCTTGCGCTATTCCTATATTCTGCAGGCACAGTCTAAAGGGTGGGGACTAAAAGATGATTTGTTACGACTGAAAGAGATGCGTAAGGATTTCGATAATAGATATGCAGGATTATCTGAGTTAAGTGGATTGGAGTTTTTAGCCGCACCGACTAAAGACGATGTAGGTTTCTTTGAAGGTTTGTTGCATCAAGTGCCAGGCAATCGCGCACCGATTAAACATATTTTTATGATGGATTTTTTGTTTGATGATGTCTCATCATTTTTGGATAAATATCAAATAATTAAATCCGCCAAAGAGCTTGGTCATTTAGAAGCTGTTATATCTCCAGATGCTAATCTCAGTGAAAAGATTAAAAACATGTATGTCATTCATGGCAAGACTAAAGCTGCCATCTCTAGGGAAATGGGAATCAGCTATGCGCGCGTAATAAGTAAATTAAAAAGCGTTGGTATCCGTCAAATCAAAAAAAAGATTACTTTAACGCCTCAATTTGAAACAGAGTTGAACCTATTAATAAATAAAGGGTTGCCAATAAAAGAAATTGCAGAAGATGTGGGAGTAAGGCCAGGATATGTCGGCGAATACATTGCGCGAAATGAGACTTTAAAAGACATCTATAAGCAAGCAACTTTTATCAGACAAAGAGATTTTCATCGTGATTTTGTCAGTTCACAATCTGGCCTTAGTAGAAAGTACAAATCTATTCAATGGTTATTGAAAAATGATGAAATTTGGCTTAATTCAAACTTCATGCACCCTTAAGCTTGATAATCTGAGATTCTAGTAGAAACAAACGACTGCTTTAGAGATGGCAAATTAGGAAGTCATGGGGCAAGTTCGGGCCGAGCCTGTGTCAAAACGCCAGAATCAATGAATTGCAATTTTGTTCCACAACACAAGTAGCAACTTTTTAGATCAAACTTTGTTATGCAGTTTTCTTATACAAAGTAAGGCCAAAGGCCTTA
>Ga0208124_100032_pt1 | contig 152520 bp, 126 predicted proteins | sample LakWasM104_HOW12_2_FD_183922 | JGI IMG/M metagenome (GOLD analysis project Ga0208124, IMG submission 183922) | Freshwater sediment methanotrophic microbial communities from Lake Washington under simulated oxygen tension - Sediment Metagenome... | ecosystem: Environmental > Aquatic > Freshwater...
TTTTACGTTTCAAAATAAGTCAAATGAAATCGAAAGCCACACTAAAACAAATCGCGAAGGAACTACATGTTTCTGTTTCGACTGTTTCTAAAGCCTTAAATGACAGCCCAGAAATTAGCGAACAAACAAAAATAAAAGTTCAAGAATACGCCAAGCTAAAAAATTACAAGCCCAATATCATCGGATTAAACCTCAAAAACCGGAAAACGAAAACCATTGGGGTGATTATTCCTAACATACTCAATCCCTTTTTTGCTAAAGTGTTTACCGGAATTGAAAAGGTTGCCGAAGCGAAAGGCTACAATGTCATCACTTGCATCTCCAATGAATCTTTAGAAAAAGAAATCAATACGTTAGATGTTTTGAGCAACGGTACCATTGACGGTTTCATTTTATCGGTTTCCGAAGAAGCTCAAAAATTGCAAGAATACAATCACTTCAATGAAATCATTAACGATGGAACTCCAATAGTAATGTTTGATAGAATCTCTGACGAGGTCGAATGTGATAAAGTTATTGTAGACGATTTCGATTCGGCCAAAGACGCAACTCAACATTTAATCAATACGGGTTGTAAAAAGATTGCTTTGTTTTCGGCCATCGATAATTTAAGCGTAGGAAAATTAAGAGCACAAGGTTTTTTCAAAGCTTTAGAGTTGAATAAAATGGCCATCGATCAAAATTTGGTAGTTTTAACCGATTCCGAAACCGATTTTGACACCAAAGCCAAAGCCGTTTTTGAAAATCAAAAAATCGATGGCGTTTTTGCCTTAGATGAACATTCTTCCGTTTCTGCTATTAAAATGGGATTAAAGAAAGGCTATAAAATTCCAGAAGAGCTTTCAATCATTGGGTTTGCGGATGGAGTTTGGTCAAAAAGACTAACGCCAAGTTTGTCTACCGTTAGCCAACACGGACCAGAAATTGGAGAAGCTGCAGCAAAATTGCTAATAGAACGACTAGAAAGCAAAGAAGAAGACGAATTGCCATTCAAAACAACGGTAATTAAAACCGAATTAAGACAACGGGAATCAACTAAAAAACTATAATTTGTTCAATTGATATAAAAAATGGGCTTCACCAAGCACTTTTTTTTCAAAGACCAATTCAAAAGCCATGTCATTTTTTAATGCGATGGCTTTTATTTTTTCCAATTGGCAGTCTTCAGATAAAATCATGTAAATTTTGTTATTCTGACTGCTAAACTTTGGAAGTTGTAAAAATAGCTTTTCAAAATACTCAAAACCTTCTCCGCAAAACCAAGCCATTTCTGCCACCGATTTGGGTTCTTTCGGATAATAAGGTGGATTTATAAAAATAAAATCAAAAGTCTTCGTTTGCAATTCGTCAAACAAATTCGATTCAATAATCTCAAGTGCTACTTCATTTCGAGTGGCGTTTTTAGTTAGGGCATGCAAAGCAATTGGATTGATATCTGTGGCGGTTACCAATGCTCCATTTTTTGCTGAATAAATGGAAATAATTCCGCATCCGCAACCCAGTTCTAAAAAAGTCTTTCCTTCTAATGAAAGCGTTTCAGAGAATTCTAATAGTATTTTGGTGCTAATCGTGAGAAATGGAGGGAAAACAGTAGGCTCTACCCAAACCCAAATGTTTTTGTACTTGTATTTTCGGGGTTTCAACAAGTAATAGGCGCTGGCTTTTTGCAGCAAAGGGCTCACGATTTTTTTGATAATGGTTCTCATTTATTCAGAATAAAATCCTTCGATTTCGGGTTGACGGTATTTCCAAAGTTTTTGCAATACTTTGATTTCATAGGGATACTGGTAAAATCCAGTTTGGTAGCGCCAACTCGAAAGCATTCGCAATAGTTGTCTTTTGGATCCTCGAATTCTAAAATCGGAAACCGTGGGATAATACCCATTCAATACCGTTTCAAAATCCTTGATGGTATCAATCATGTAGGGTTTTAACCAAGGTGTTAAAGGATTTTTTCGCAAATCGAAATTTTCCCAACTCGGCGAAATCCAATCTTCCAAGTGTTTAGGGAATGTGAATCCAGCCTCGAGAATTTGTTGGTACAATTCGGAACCTTCTGTAGGCACTGGACTGAAAAGGTAAATGATAATTTCTGCATTCGGATTGATTTTCTTGATTTCTTTGATGAAATTGATATCCCACAAAATTTGATCGTAAACTTCCTTTTCCGTTTTGGCAGGCATTCCTAAAACAAAAGAAAGTTCGGGGATAATATCGGCATGTTTCATTCGAAGTACAAAATCTTTGATCATCTGACCCGTTTGCGTTCCGCCTTTGTTCATTTGTTTTAAAACGGCGTCGTTTCCGGTTTCGGCACCAAGGAAAATCATTTTGCAACCCGCTTTGCGCATCAGTTTCAAGTCTTCATCGGAGTATAAATTGATGGTGTCGATTCTTCCTTCGCCCCAATAACTGAGATTGTCGTTTAGAATCAATTCCGAAAATTCCAAAACTCTTTTTTTGGAAGTGAAAAAATTGTTGTCGTGAAATTCGATAGCATCAATAGCGTAATTTTCTTTGAAATACTTGACATCTTCGTAGATTCGCGCAGCGGACATCCCTTTCCATTTCGCATTAAAAATCGGTACCACGGCGCAAAACGAACACGAAAAAGGGCATCCCATGCTCGAATGATACGATAAGGTTTTGCTTCCCATAAAGGTTTTGGCTAAATAATTTCTAACGGGATAAAACGAATTCAAATAGTCGTAAGGCAATTTCGGCAACGTGTCTTGATCCAACAAAGCTTCTACAGCAGTTTTCACGATTTGATTGTTGAGGTCTCTATAAATCAAGTTTTTGATTAAAATTAATCCGCCTTTTTCATTCTTCTCTAAAGCCTTGATGAGTTCTGGAAACGTATTGTCGCCCGGACCGTTAACAATGTAATCGACGTAGCCCGACTCCAGAGAAACTTGGTATTGATTCGAAGCGAAATAACCGCCCCAAATGATGCAAACGGTCGGAAATAATTCTTTAATTTTTTTAGAAAATGGAATCGCTTGTCGTAATTGTGGTCCTGGCATCACCGTGCAACCGAAATAGTTGAATTCGCCAGTTTTCAAATACCTTTCGATGGATTTCCAAGGATCAACCTCTAAATTTCCGTCGATTAAAACATAGTCGAACTCGCCATGGATCGAAGCGCCAACTTGCAAAATAGAGTTGGGGATGCGGTGCTTTCCATGGGCACTTCGAGGGTTGAAAAGGATAACTTTATTTTTCAAAATAGTGATAGCGGAATAAAATTAAAACAAATACTTGCGCAACAGCACCACCGAATAATGCCCCTGTAATTCCATATCCAAGGTATAAAAATAACGCAGATAAAACAGAATTGGCAACAGCGCCCACTGTTAAATACAAAACCACTTTTTTTTCTTGATGGTTTTTAAATAGAATTACGACATCAATTCCGTATACATAAGAAGGGTAAACGTAAAAAAACGCAACGGCATAGAATAAGAAGGAACCATTTATAGTTAAGAAATACCATAGAACAAAATGCATAATAACTAAGGCAACTGGTACAAGTCCAAGTCCAACTAATGCCAATGTTTTTTGAGTTTTTAAAACAACATTATGGTTGTTCCGGTAGATGTTTTTCGTAAAGGGAGCATAAATAAAAGCAGAAACCGACATGATAAAAACCAGCAGGCTATTGATGATTTGGTACTCCGAAGTCATGACGCGATTGCTTATGTGGTTTACCAAATACACATCCACTTTTGAAGCTAGAAAGCCCAAAATTGAAAGTAAAAAGAACGGCAAAGCACTTTTAAAATACAGGAAATCAATTCTAAAATAAGGAAAGGTCAAATAGTTATAAAACAAAAGAAAGTAAGCTACACCTCGTCCTAATTGGTATAAACTATATGCTAGCAGTAGAAAAGATAATTCAATGCGCTGTTGGAAGAAATAAACAGGCAGCAGAAAAGCAACAAAACTTCCCAACTCAATGGCTATGGAGCTGTTGAATTTTTTGTCATAGACAATTAGTGCTTCTGCGGAATGATACAAGTAGCGTCCGAATAGCCACAAGAATAGCCAAAAGGCATAGGGAATTGGATACCAAAAAAGCGCAATGCCAGCAAAAATAAAAACCAAAGGCAGTCTGGAAAATAGAATTTTGGTGTACTGCTCTTTCATTTTATTGGGAGCCAAGCTAAACTGTCTTAATACATATTCTTTGTTGCCCCAATTGATGACTTGCGTAGCGAAAAGCGTATACAATAAAGGCGATACAAACGAACCCCAAACGATCTTAGAGCTAAACGAAATCACCAAAAACGGAGTGACCATACCCAACGCAGATACAAAGGTTTGTCGCAATGCATTGTTTGAGAGGAATCCGATTCTATTTAGGGTTTTTGATTTCAATGGAGGCTAATTTTTCTTAAAGAATAAAACCCGATGCCGCGATTGAAGTCGGAAAGAAACAACACGGTATTCCCATTAATTAGTATCGGTTTTCTTTTGTTTGAGGCATCAAAAGTGAGTTGTTTCTGATCGTGATAGATTTGACGGTTCTTTATGGATAATGGTTTCCAATCATTGGCTTTGAGTAGGATTGCTTTGGAGTTGGCTCCGTTTTCATTCCAATAAAAATAGGTGAGTTTATCTTTTTTTATTGTGAAATCGTAAATTAAAATTGGCGTATTCTTATCAAGAAATCCGGTTGAATTTTGAACTTCCGATTTCTTGAAAAGGAGCACCACAACAAGCGGAATTATAGTGCAAAAAAGTAACACTTTCCATCGGATTTGCTTTTTAAATTGAAAAACCAAAATCCCAAAAAACAACAAGAACCCATACAATCTGAGGTAAGAAAATGGAAAACGGTTTTCAAGAAAATACGACAACGGAAGATTGGTGACTATCCAAAGCAACAAGCCTAAAAGGATTTTTTTTAGAGTCGACATTTCACTTTGGGCTAAACTTAAAAAAGGAAATAGTAACAAAATAAAAGTATAGGTGCTGCCATAAGGCGATAGTAAAAGCGAAATCATCATCCAAAAGGAAAAAATAACAAACCGATTCAAATTGGATTTCGAAAGGTAAAATCCAATACCCAACACTCCAATTTTAAAAGCCAACAAAAGAGCCGAAAACAAGCTAGGGAAGTTGAAAACAGCGGTTGGATTTTCAGAAGCATCCACAACGAAAAGAGTTTTCAAAAACATAAAAACCGATTGGTAATTCGCTACAAAAGCGGTGGCGATTTCTCCATTGAAAGCTTTGGGTAAAACAGTATTGAAGTAAAAAACCCAGATTTCTGTTCCAACAAATACGGCAGAAAAGATTCCGAAAAGCAAACAAGAAATCATTGTAAAGCCTAGTGGTTTGAGTTCTTTTTTAAATAGAAATAGCAAAATCAAAAAAACTGGAAATACTTTTAATAAGATGGCGAAACTCAAAAAAACAGCCATTTTTGGGAATTGTTTTTTCTCATAAGCCAACAAACTTTCACACAGTAGAAAAAATAATAACAAATATACTTGACCAAATAACAACTCGTTTTTTAGAGGCACAAAGAATAGAAAAGGAACAAGTAAAACAGAAGTCGGATTGATTTTATAAAAGGAAACCAATCGGTACAAACCCACAATAAATAGGAGCAAACTAATACTGTTCCATAGTAATTTTGCGGTGGCTATTGATAAAAAGGAAAAGGGAAAAAAGAGTACCCCCAGAAATGGAGTATTTGGAGTATAACTGGCAAAAATGCCGTGATAGCCCATTTCGGATATGTTTTTATTGAACGAATAAGGAAAGTAAACCGCAGTATTGAAATGACCATTTCTTAAGAACGTACCTCCAAAATAGTAATTTGCAAAATCGTGAATAGGAAAATGAATCGCTTGAAACGTATAAAATGCACCCAACATAAGTAGCGGAATGTAACCATACGATTTTTCTAAAAGTTTTTTCATGATCAATTCAAATGGTTGACTTCCATGGAGGATTGTTCTCGAACACTACTAGAAACCGGCAATCCTTTATATGGAGCCAAAGGGTCAATCGAATTTCGGTCGTATAAAGTTCCTAAGAAAGGAAATTCTTCGTAAAAGTGCGTGGGCAATCCCGACAATAGTGTTTCTACTTGAGCAATCGGAAGGTTCCACTCTAAACTCAAACGCGCCGCCGATGGTTCCATGAATGAAATGTAGAGCAATTCGGTTAACGTATGTTGTTGGGTTTCGGAAAAAGCCACACCATTGTGCAAGTTGAGCTGGTTATTGACTAGCGATTCGTTGTAAGCAATCAATTGATTTTGCAATTGTAGCGCAGGCAAATATCCAAAAACATCGTCTTGCGGGTCATATGTTTTTTGAATTGAAGATTCGTGACACCACAAGCACCTGGCTGGTTTTCCGGCATTCGAATGACTTGTGTCGGCATTGTTTTTTCGCAGGCCATTGGCATCAAAAATACCGAATCGAAGTTGTCCGTTGGGCAGAATTTCGAGCGTCTCGTATTCGTAGACTTCATGAGAAACGGAATCTACTTCCGAAGCAACAAACACTTGATTGAAAGTGTTTTGTTCCGAAAATTGAAGGATGCGGTGCTCGAATGAAATGCTGGAACGAGTCAGGTATCCTTTTTCTGGTTTTAAAATATAGGAACTCAGCAATTCGTCCAAGGAATTCGGTACGCCAACAATAGCATAATAATGTTCGGATGCGCCCAAAAGCAAAGTCACATACCGACCTAGATCGACCGAATGGTTGTGTTGGTATTCCTCTGAAGCGATAACTTTTTGATGTAAAAGATTTAGTTTTTCAAGTGCGTTGCTGTTGAGTCCGATTTTATTTAAATTCAAAGTAATTGTATGGGAAGAAACGGAAATTCCAGAAGGTGCGCTGGGCAATAGTGCGCCCACATACGAAAGTGCCCACGACAATCCTAATACTGATTTGTCTATGGTGTCATCGGGATAAGCTTTGTTCCATTGCAGCTGAATAATGCTGTTTTGGTGCTGAATTTCAGGCAAATCGGATGAGGAAGAATTACAAGAACTCAACACCAATGTCAAAATAACTATCAAAACAAAACGCATCATACGAGAGTTAATTTAGTAACGATTTAAGGCGAACGAGTTGCATCAATTGGGTAGCGACTATCGATTTGACTTTGTGTTTTGCTGCTTTCAAAACGGATTTAGGAAGTTTACGTTGAAACTCCACTTCGTTCACCACTTTCCTAACGGCATAATCATAATATTTTCTAGAATACGTTCTTTTAAAATCGATTTGTCGGTCAGTTGACGTTTCCCAATCGGGTTGCACCGTGATGTCTTTTTCAATTTCGTCGTATAATGAAGTTCCTTTAATGGGATAAGCAATAGTAATCGTGTAGTGCGTAGGATTCGCTTCTTTTAAATACTGGATAGTAGCGGCAATATCGTTTTCATCTTCACCGGGGTAGCCTAGCATGATAAAGGTTCCGGTTTCAATACCCATGGCATTGGTTTTTTGAATCATCGTTTTGACATGATTCAAATCGACGCGGCGATCCATGGCATCGATAATTTTTTGAGAACCACTTTCGGCGCCAATCCAAATCCGGAAACAACCGGCTTCTTTCAGCAATTGCAAGATTTCTTCGTTCAAGCGTTCGGCTCTGGTGATGCATTCAAACCGAATTTGAGCATTCTGTTTAACAACTTCTTCATGAAATCCGAGGAGCCATTTGTGACTGATGGTAAACACATCATCCACAAACCAAATCGCATCAGGCTGGTATTGGTCTTTTAGCATCTTCATTTCCTGCGCTACTAAATGCGGTGGTCTTCGGCGGTAACTTTGTCCGTAAACAGCGGTACTGCACCATTTGCAAGTATAGGGGCAACCGCGTTGTGTGGAAATTGTCATCGAACTTTCGCCGTGATTTGCTTTCCAAGTTTGTAAGTATTTTTCATTCGGAATGGCTGCTCTGTTGGGTAAAGGTAATTCGTGCAATTCTTTAAATTTAGTGCGGGCTGGCGTTTGAATCACTTTTCCATTTTCGAGATAAGCAATACCATGAATTTCGGTATAATCTTTATTATTTTGAATCGCTTGATACAATTCATAAGTAGTTTCTTCGCCTTCACCAATAGTCAAAAAGTCGGCTCCTGCGTTGAGATAATTTTCAATATTGAAAGTAACATCGGGACCACCTAAAATGATTTTCGGAAAACCAAAACGGGCTGTTTTTAGAATTCTAATGAGTTGAATAACCTCGATCTTGGTCATCAAATTCGTATAAATTGCAATAATTTTAGGTTGCTTTTCGAAAATAAAATCGAGCTGTTCGCTTTTGGATGAGAACGTGCTATCGAATACCGTATTGGGTACATTTTTGCTTAGCAAATAAGCAGACACATACAGCAACCCTAACGGTGGATAGGGTTTCATGATCTTCTGTTCCTTAGGGTCATCAGACAAATAGTAGGCATGTGTAAAAAGAATGCTCATCGTTTTTCAAAAGTTATGATATAGTGATCGGCATATTGGGCTAAAAAACGGGAGTTTGTGATTTTGGCTTCGAGTTGGTTCAGTTTGGAAATCCATTTGGGTTTGTTTTTAAAAAAAGGTTCCAGATAGGAAGGCGGCACAAAAAAACCAATCGGATGAATTTGCTTCAGTTTAAAATAAGGGCTTGCTAAAGTTACGATTTCTTTCGGGTTGTAATAATACGTAGTTACTTTTTCACCATCCACATTTGCAATGGCGGGGCCTTTAAATCTTCGAAATGCCTCTTTAAGATTGCCTTTAGTAAGAAAATAGAAGGTTTCCCAAAGCGTATTTTTGGGCATAATCACTAGGAATAGCACTCCATTTTTTGGTACTAATGCAGAAGCATTTTTAAAAAAAGTTCCTACCACAGTTTTTGACAAACAATTCAATCCTCCAAAATTAGAAAACACACAATCAAAGGAACACGTTGTAAATTGATCTGAAAGCTCTTCAATGGCTACTTTTTTAAAAATCAAATTTTCAGAATGTCCTTTTGTTTGAGCAACTGTGATCATCTTTTCCGATTGATCCGTAGCGGTAACCCAATAATCTTGATTGGCCAACCAAAGGGCATCTTCGCCTGTGCCGCAATTGATTTCGAGAATGGTTTTGGGCTGAGCGCTTTTCAAAAAAGAACTCAGATGCTGGTAAACGAAATGGCGTTGCATTTTTCCGATTACTGAAAAAGTAAAGGAAGTGTCATAATTTGCTGCAGCACTATCAAAACTACTGTTCATGTTGTAGTTTTTTTAGTAAAATCGAATCCCAAAAAGCACTCGGAATATAGTATCCGAGTTTGAGAATGGTGGTGATTTTTTCCGTAGTGACTTGCAGGGGATTGCTAAAAATTGATTTCAAATGAGCAAACCCAACACTTTTTCGATACTCTTTATGCACATAGCGTTGTAATTTCCGATAATAGTTGGTTTTAAAAGTACCTTGAAAAAGCATTTCCAAGTCATCAGAATCTTTCCAATTGGCTTTGAATTGCAAATCGGTTTTTACTTTTTCATAAAAAGGAGTTCCAGGCAGCGGATAAGAAACCGAAACCCCAATATTGTCTGGAACTAATTCTTTTACCATCGCGATGGTTTTGGCAATATCGTCTTGGGTTTCCCCTAAATAGCCAAATTGTAGAAAGAAGGCTACTTGTACTTTCTTAGCTTTCAGTAGTTGTGTGGCTTCGTATATTTGGGCTACAGTGGTTCCTTTATCCATGGCATCTAGGATTTTTTGAGATCCACTTTCAGCACCCACCCATACTTCTCGGAGACCCGAAGCGACTAAGGCATCAATGGTGTCTTCTTTTAGCAATAAATCAACACGACTTTGAATATAGTAGTTGATTTTTAGATTTCTTTTTTGCAATTCGACCTTGAATTCTTGGACCCAATTGGGTTTCAATCCGAAAATGTCATCACACATCCAAAAGCGATCTATGTCGAAAGTCTTTTTCAAAAACTCGATATGATTGGCTATGTATTCAGGAGAATGAGAATTGTATCGGTTGCCATAAATAGGCTTGGCGCACCAATTGCATTTAAACGGACAGCCGCGAGTTGTAGCGATATTTAAAGTAAAAGGATGTTTGCCTTGGGCCCAAATAGATTTATAGGAATCCATAGCAACCAAATCCCAAGCTGGCAAAGGAAGGCTGTCTAAATCTTGAAATACGGCTCGTTTCGGATTTGTTATGATGGTGTCGTCTTTCTGAAATACGATTCCAGAAATTATGTCAATTGGATACTGGTGATCTAGGGCTGTGATCAACTCTAATAGGGTCAATTCCCCTTCGCCTTGAATGCAATAATCAGCTCCTTTCCCGAGGTAATCAGCATAATGATCGGTGGCATCTGAGCTACAAACAATCACAGTACAGTTGTGTTTTTTTCCGATAGCGATCATTTCAAAACAAGCTTCTCGCATCGTAGTGAGGCACATCTTGGTAAGGTAATTGAATCCGTCGTCATAAATCACCAAGTATTTTGGTTTCTGAAGCAATAAAGCGGAGGTTATGGCATTTGGGCTATTCAATAAATTGGTGTCAAAAAGGCCTACTTCGTAATGGTTTTCTCTCAGCAAAGCGGCCGCATACAAGGTTCCCAACGGAGGAAAAGGCATTTTGTTTTTCCACTGTTTTGGGTCTAGTTGGTAGTAATAGGAATGCGAAAAAAGAATGCTAGACATATTCTTTTGTGAGTTCAATATTGTGATTTTTTTTGATGTCTTCGTATTTTTCATTCAAGGCCGTAAGCACTCTTTTTTGGAAATTTAAGGGATGGTGTTTGGAAACGTCTTTGGTCGATTTCAAAGCGATTTTAAAATCAGCGGGGGCAATTTTTTTGAATTTCAATTTCCAAAACGCTACGGTTATTTCCCGAAACCAAAGATCTAAATAGCTGCCTAATTTGGTTTGAAAAATAGCTTCTAAACACATGGTTATATTGGGTTTATTGGAATTTTCGACGCTTTCTAAAGACGGAATAAATTCACCAAAAATATCCGAAACCCAAAGGTTGTGTTCGTAAAAATCTTGAAAAGCTTTTTTTCCTTGGAAAGGTAACAATGTCTTGATTTCTGTAGCGGTGAATCGATTCTTCTCATTGATTTCGAGATTGCTTGTTGAAATAAAATAGTTCACACAAAAATACTTTCTAGAGTTCAACAAGAATATCTTTTTATACAACATCAGTAACGTTCTGCAAACCCAGACTCGATTGGGAGTTGCAATAACAAAAAAGTCAAAGTCGCAATCTTGGTCATAGTAACCCTTGGATAAAGAACCCGAAACTCCGACTGCTTCCACAAAGGGGAACTTTGCAATAAACGCGGCTTTTTCTTTCGCTTTGACCAGGACTTCTTCGGCCATCTTGTTGCCGTTTTTTCGTTTTTGAATATGAGCAATATCTTCACCTATCAGGTAATAGTCCTCAATTTTTGAAATGATTTTTTTAGAAATCAACTCGTCTAATTCGCTCTGCACTTTTTCTATATTTTTATTGGGAGAAAAACTACAAATTTCTTCCAACTTCAATGGGTAGTTGAATATAGAAAAGTACAATATGGTTTTCAGTGTGTCCAAAAGTGTTATTTTGATGTCTAAAATTAGTAAATATTATAATACTACTAAACGTTTTGTTGCCATGTACACCAATTGTACACCTTATTTTTCGACCGGTTATACGATTTGGAGCTAAATTTGGGCAACAATAACCCGTTTTGTAGAACGTTAGCACATCAGTAGTGCAAACTTGTCACGGGTTACATTTTGATAGACATTTACTATGAATGGAATGTTTAGCGTCAAAAATAGATTTGACTGTAACAAAAACTTAATTTGGATGTCTATTGGTACATAAAATTTGCATATGAATTTCTCAAAAACTCTTTTGGTGCTTTTTATTATTATGGGATGGCAGGTACTGCAGGCGCAATACAATCCGTCTATTGAAAAAAGAGTTTATACCACAAAAGCCATAACGGAGACGCAAGAGCCGACGATTGACGGTCTAATCAACGAATCGTGTTGGGATACCGTTGAATGGACTACTGATTTTATTGAACGGGAACCCGAAGAAAATGCGAAACCTAAAGAACAAACTAAGTTTAAAATTCTGTACGATAAAAATTATCTTTATTTTGCTTTCAAATGTTACGATAAAGACCCTAAAGGGATTGTCAAGAGAATGTCCCGACGGGATGGTTTTGAAGGCGATTGGGTTGAGGTGAATATCGATAGTTACCACGATAAGCGTACGGGATTTTCCTTTACTTCCTCTGTTTCTGGGGTGAAAGGAGATGAGTTCATTTCAAACAATGGAAACAATTGGGATGATAGTTGGAATCCGATTTGGTATTTAAAAACCAATATTGATGCCGAGGGATGGACAGCCGAGCTCAAGATTCCGTTTAGTCAACTTAAATTCGGAAACAACCCAGAACAAATTTGGGGCATTCAAGTGCAAAGAAGGTATTTTCGAGCCGAAGAACGTTCGGTATGGCAACGCATCCCACAAGATGCACCAGGTTGGGTTAGTGAATTTGGAGAACTACGAGGATTGAAAGACATTGAACCTCAAAAACAATTGGAAATTCAGCCTTTCTCCGTTTCGCAATTAAAAACATATCCTGAAGAAAAAGGAAACCCGTTTCGCGATGGTAATGAAATGAAAACTACGTTAGGGTTGGATGCTAAAATTGGTATCACGAACGACTTAACTTTAGATGCGACCATCAATCCTGATTTTGGTCAAGTAGAAGCCGATCCTGCTGCGATTGCTCTGGATGGGTTTCAAATATTTTTTCAAGAAAGACGACCGTTCTTTGTAGAGAATAAGAATATTTTCGATTACCGATTTGCCGACAATCAAGACAATTTGTTTTATTCGCGCAGAATTGGGAGAAGTCCACAAGGAAGTGCAAATACAAAGGCAAACGAATTTGCTGACCAACCTCGAAACACCACAATTCTAGGCGCTCTTAAATTTAGCGGAAAAACCAAAAAAGGCTGGTCAGTGGGGGTTTTAGAAAGTGTAACGGATAAGGAATTTGCAACCATTGATAACGGATTAATTCGTAGAAAAGAACTGGTAGAACCATTAACCAATTATTTTGTAGGCAGAGTTCAAAAAGATTTTAACGATCGGAATAGTTATATAGGAGCCATTTTCACAGCAACCAACAGAAATTTACACCAAGAAGAACTAACCTTTTTACGCAAAGCTGCCTATACTGGAGGAATTGATTTTCAACACAATTGGAAAAATCGAAAATATTATTTCAATGCCAATATGGTAACCAGCTATGTGCAAGGGAGCAAAGAAGCCATTGGAAATACTCAAACTAGTTTGACACATTTATTTCAAAGAGTAGATGCAAGTCATGTCAGTGTTGACCTCAATCGAACGTCTTTAATGGGAACTGGAGGAAAATTAGAGATCGGGAAATCAAGTGTCGGGCATTGGCGTTACACTGGTTTTTTAGTTTGGCGATCGCCAGAATTAGAGCTTAACGATGTTGGATTTTTACGACAAGCAGACGAAATCAAACAATATGCAGGCGTGTATTACCAAACCTTAAAACCCTTTCGGTATTTCAGAAAAATAAATGCCAATGTAGAACAATCTTCAGCGTATGATTTCGAAGGTAATGTAAATAGAATTCAATACACTAGCAGTATGTTTGCTAATTTGAAAAACAATTGGAATGTGAATACTCAAGTGGTATATAAACCTCGACTATACTCTAATACGGTTCTCCAAGGTGGACCAAGATTTCGGTATTCTGAGGAATTCTTTAAGTTCTTAAATTTCAACACCGATTCTAGAAAAAAAATAAGTTTTTACGGAGGAATCTACCATTCACAAGGAAAAAACGACTCGTTTTCTTATTTAGAATACGATGGTGGCATTACCTACCGTCCCATAAATTCCTTTTCAATTTCAGTAAGTCCAAATTACGCCATTAATAACAGTAAAACGCAATATGTTACGGAAACGCAATTCAATACAACACCGCGATACATTACTGGGGAATTAGCACAACGAACGTTTAGCACAACCATTCGAATGGATTACACCATCAATCCGAATTTAACCATTCAATATTACGGACAGCCTTTTATTTCCAGAGGTTTGTACAAATCTTTTAATAGAGTTACCAACCCTACTGCCAAGTATTATGGCGATCGTGTCGCTCTTTTTGCCCCCAATCAGATCAGTTATGCTAACGATACCAAAACGTATTCGGTAGATGAAAATGCGGATGGAACTACCGATTACAGTTTTGGTAATCCCGATTTTTCTTTTGTTTCTTTCAACTCCAATTTGGTACTTCGTTGGGAATATATTCCGGGTTCTGAGATTTTCCTCGTTTGGTCGCAAGGAATTGTTGGAGATGCGAATACCAGAGACAATTTGTTTGAAGGCATCAACAGTCAAATTTTCAATCGAAAACCTGAAAATATTTTCTTGATTAAAGCCACTTATCGTTTTGTCCTGTAAGCATTAATGCGCTTCTAGCCAATCGTTCCCCATTCCTAATTCTACTTCTAAAGGAACGGCCATGGTAAATGCATTTTCCATTTCGTGTTTAATCATGGGTTGAATTTTTTCTAACTCGGAATTGTGTACGTCAAAAACAAGTTCATCATGTACTTGCAGGAGCATTTTGCTTTTCCAGTTTTCAGATTCTAATTTTTTGTGGATGTTGATCATGGCAATTTTAATGACATCGGCAGCACTTCCTTGAATCGGAGCATTCACGGCATTTCGTTCGGCGCCGCCACGAACAATGGCATTTTGCGAATGGATGTCTTTTAAATACCGGCGTCTTCCTAAAATGGTTTGCACGTAGCCGTTCTCGCGTGCAAATTCAATTTGTTCCTGAATGTAGGATTTTAATCGTGGATATGTCTTGTAATAGGCTTCAATCAATGCGGCACTTTCGCTTCTGGATAGCGAAGTTTGATTGCTCAATCCGAAAGCGGAAACGCCATAAATGATTCCGAAATTTACCGTTTTAGCATGACTTCTTTGTTCACGAGTTACCTCGTCCAAAGGAACGTTAAAGACTTTCGAAGCAGTCGATTTGTGAATGTCTTCATGATTTTGAAACGCTTTAATCATGTTTTCTTCGCCGCTTAAAGCCGCAATTATTCGCAATTCAATTTGAGAGTAATCCGCAGAAAGTAAGGTGTAATTTTCATCACGAGCGATAAAAGCTTTCCGAATTTGACGCCCGCGTTCGGTTCGAATCGGAATGTTTTGTAGGTTCGGATTGTTGGAGCTCAATCGACCCGTCGCGGCTACAGTTTGCATATAGTCGGTATGCACGCGTTTCGAAACGGCATCGACTTGAGAAGGCAAAGCTTCTACGTAAGTATTTTGTAATTTTACTAGCGAACGCCAATCTAAAATAGCGGCTACTATTTCATTATCTTTTGCTAGATAAGAAAGAATTTCTTCGCCAGTGGCGTATTGTCCGGTTTTGGTTTTCTTTTGCTTGGCACCGCCAATTTTGAGTTTGTCGAATAAAATATCGCCGAGTTGTTTTGGTGAAGCCAAATTGAATTTCTCGCCCGCAATCTCGTAAATTTTAGCTTCCAAGGTTTTGATATCAGTATCTAATTCTTGAGATAATGATTTTAAAAAAGCTACATCCAAGCGAATGCCTTCGGTTTCCATAGCAGCAAGCACAGAAACTAATGGGATTTCAATTTCGTCAAAGAGCTTTTTAGTTTCGGTGGACACTAAAATGGGTTCGAAATACCCTTTTAATTGCAAGGTGACATCGGCATCTTCAACAGCATATTCTTTGATGTCTTCCAGCGGTACTTCGCGCATCGATTTTTGGTTCTTCCCTTTTTTGCCGATCAAATCTTCAATGGATTTTGGAGCGTATTTCAAATAGGTTTCCGACAAAATATCCATGTTATGACGCATGTCGGGATTGATGAGGTAATGCGCAATCATGGTATCGAATAAAGTTCCTTTGACATGAATGCCATAATTGGAAAGTACTTTCAAATCGTACTTTAAGTTTTGTCCCACTTTTTCAATACTTTCATTTTCGAAAAAAGGACTAAATTTCTCCAACAACGTTTTGGCTTCTTCTTGGTTTTCTGGAAATGGAACATAGTAGCCTTTTCCTTTTTCATAAGAAAAAGCCACTCCAACCAGTTCGGCATGCAAGGCATCCAAACCCGTCGTTTCCGTATCAAAGCAAACCGATTTTTGTTGAAGTAAATTTTGAAGTAATAATTTCACGCCTAAATCGCCTTGAACACTTTGGTACGTGTGCTCGGTATTTTCTAAAGAAGTGTAAAACTGATGTCGTGTTGTTTCGGAAATATCGTCAGCAATAGCACTTCCGAACAAATCAAATTGGTCTTCGTTTTTAGGTTGTGGTTTTCGGTACAATTTAGTTTCATCTACCGCAGGCGTTGTCGATGCTGTTCCTCCTTTTTTGAAAATAGTGTCAAATTGTTCGGCCATTCTTCGGAATTCCAATTCGTTGAAAAGGGCGTCCGTTTTAGCGACATCCGGTGTTGACAATTCATAATCGCTTTCGTCAAAAACTACGGGGCAATCCAAAAGAATCGTGGCTAAGGTTTTAGACAACAACCCTTTTTCTTTGTTGGCTTCAATTTTTTCCTTCATTGCCCCTTTTAACTTATCGGTATTGGCCAATAAGTTCTCCATAGAGCCAAATTCTTTCAAGAGCTTTTTTGCTGTTACTTCACCAACTCCTGGTAATCCCGGAATATTATCGGCGGCGTCGCCCATCATGCCTAAGAAATCAATAACCTGTTCTGGACGTTCGATTTCGAATTTTTCCAGTACTTCAGGAATGCCCCAAATTTCGATACCATTCCCCATTCGGGCGGGTTTGTACATGAAAATGTTTTCAGAAACCAATTGTGCGAAATCTTTATCAGGGGTTACCATAAAGACTTGGTAGTTTTGTTTTTCGGCCTGTTTAGCAATGGTGCCAATTAGATCATCGGCTTCGAAACCCGCTACTTCGATAATGGGAATGTGCATCGCTTTTAAAAGTTCTTGAATATAAGGAACGGCAATTTTGATTGCGTCGGGTGTGGCATCCCGATGGGCTTTGTATTCGGGATAGATTTCGTTGCGAAGATCGCTTCCACCTTTGTCAAAAGCCACCGCCAAATGATCGGGTTTTTCTCTTTTAATAACATCCATCAGAGAGTTCATAAACCCCATAATGGCAGAGGTGTCCAATCCTTTGGCATTGATTCTAGGGTTTTTTATAAAAGCGTAATACCCTCTAAAAATTAAGGCATAAGCATCGAGCAGGAATAAGCGTTTTTGAGCAGACATAACATTCAATTTGTTGGTAAAAATAAGGAAATGAAACTATAAATCGGGGTTTCGGAGATTCGTTTTTTAACGAAATTATAACCTCGTGAAGTAGTAAAATTGATTTACTTTGGTACGTCAAAGAATCCAGTACGCCCATGAACATCCTTATTGTTGAAGACAGCCCGGAATTAGCCATTGAAGTAAAAGACTTTCTTTCGGCGAGTGGTTATGTTTGTAAGATTGCAAAAGATTGCGCTACCGCATTGGACGAAATTAGTAGCAACGATTTTGATGTGGTATTGCTTGATTTGGGTTTGCCTGACGGAAATGGTTTTGAAGTTTTAACAGCCATACGAAAAACACAATCCAAAACTGCGGTCATTATTATTACAGCTCGAGGCGAATTGGACGATCGTATCAACGGCTTGCAATTGGGCGCCGACGATTATTTGACTAAGCCGTTTGCCTTGACAGAATTAGGGGCGCGTTTGTTCGCCATTATTCGAAGAATGCACGGTTTTACAGTAAATGATCTAAAGGTTCACGGCTTTACTTTGCAATTGCAAGATTATAAAGTGAGTTTTGAAGAGGATCCCATCAACTTAACGAAAAAGGAATTTGATATTTTTCAGTATTTGGTATTGAATAAAAACCGGGTCATTACCCGATTGCAACTTACGGAACACATATGGGGTGATATTTTGGAAGTTAATTCGGATTCCAATTTCATTGATGTGCACGTTCGAAATCTTAGAAAAAAATTAGAAAAGCACGCGCCGATAAGTTGGTTTGAAACGGTTCGCAATGTGGGCTATCGAATTAATGTCTAAAAGAACCAAATGAAAATCAAACACCAACTTGCCATTTTCAATGCGCTAACTCGTTTGTTAGTGATTTTGGTTTTGTGGTTGATGTTGCCGGTGTTAATCGAAAAAGTAGTATTCAAGCACATCAATAAAGGGCTGATTGAGAAGAAACAGAAGTTTATTGAACATATCGATAAAGAGGAAATCAACGATTTTATAGTGCGTAAGGATTCTTCCGAAACGTATGCAAGTTTTTCCACCTTACACAATGAGTTTTTGCAACTGTCGCGACTGCCTCATGCCCTTGGTAAATCGAAAACGGAATTTATTACCGAGCCCCGAATAATAGAAGAAGAGGAAAACGATTACCGGATTCTACAGTATCAATTTGATTATGAAAATGAAGGGTATCAGCTAGAAATTGGTAGTAGTTTGAGTGAAATTCAAGATCTTACTTTTACCATTCGCTTTTTTATTTTGATTGTTTTAGTGATTATTGTCGTGGTCACTTTTTTAATGGATACTGCGTATATTGACTATCTTTTGAAACCGTTTTATAAAATCATTGATACAAAAATCCGACGAGTGAACGAACCGGATACTTTTGATCATACTCCGATAAATTCACATTCGGCTGATTTTCAGGAATTGGATACGGTGTTAAATCAAATGATGGATCGAATTAGCGGCCTCTTTAAAAAAGAAAAGCAGTTCATCGCCAATGTTTCACACGAATTGTTGACTCCCATTGCCTTATTGAAAAACAAATTTGAAAACCTACTGCAAAATGAATCACTTAACGATAGCGCGGTAGATAAGATAGCCAGTTCTTTGAAAACATTAGATATGCTGAAAAAAGTCATTAGCAATTTATTGTTGATTTCAAGAATTGAGAACCACCAATATGAAGCCAACGAAATTATCGATTTCAAATTATTGGTGACTGATTTAGCTCAAGACTTAGAAGACCGAATAGAAGCGAAAAACTTAAAGTTTCACAATCAATTGAAAGAAGATTTTCATTTTAAAGGGAACGCAACATTACTTCATATTTTGCTTTACAACTTATTGGTAAATGCTATAAAATTCAATAAAGAGAACGGAAGTATTACCCTATCAGATAGTTTTCAAAATCAATCTTACTGTTTGTTTGTTTCTGATACTGGGATTGGGATGAATGAAATGCAATTGCAAAAAATCTTCAAACGCTTTACCAGAATCAACGAAGAGAAAGAAGGACATGGATTGGGTTTGGCTATTGTTGAAAGTATTGCGGTTTTTCATCATATTACTATTGAAGTTTCCTCAGTAACAAATGAAGGAACTACTTTTCTTCTGAGATTCCCAAATCATAGAAAAGCTAATTAAAAGTTAAAGTCAAATTAGCCCGTATTTCTTCATCTAATCTTCATTTTAGGATAGTAGTTTTGACCTATAAAATAATTGGAAAAATTAATATTTAAAATCAAAAATCATGAAAAAAGTATTGTTATTAGTTGCTTTGTTTTTAGGAACAACTGTTATGGTAAACGCTCAAACTGAACCTGCAAAAGCAGCTCCAGCAAAAGAAGTTAAAGCTCCTAAAAAAGCTAAAAAAGCAAAAGCAGAGAAAAAAGAAGCAGCTCCTGCAGCAGCGGCTACTCCAGCAAAAAAATAATTAAAAAAAACACTGTTTCGCTAACATAAAATGAAGTACCGATTGTAAAAGGAAGTTAGTAAATAGGATTTTTTTAATTGACAAGAAAGAGGACAAAGGGATTTGTCCTCTTTTTTAATTATTCTAAAATGAGTTTGAGATGAAGGTTTCGTTAAATTTTAATTAACAATAAGCCGTCCCGCTTTATTAATTTGTTATTTTGCCTAAAAATAGTGCTATGCTTTTTCGTTTTCTAATTGTTTTATTGGTCTTGCTTTTAATAGAGTTTTATGCTTTTCAAGCAGTTAAAACCTTGTTTAAAACGAAAGGGTTGATTGCGGCGTATCAAGTGCTAAGCGCTTTGCTATTCGTATTCATTGTTTATTCCTTCACAAAATTCGACCGATCGGTAGGACAAACTCAACAAACCATGATTACGATGGGATTGTTGCTGCTAGTTTATATTCCAAAAATTGTCATCACGTTAGTGTTGTTGGGAGAAGATATTTACCGAGTGATTATGGGATCGGTAAATTATTTTGTTGAGAATGATAACGGCGACTTTATTCGTTCTAGAAGAAAATTCGTAAGTCAACTAGCGGTTGGATTAGCGGCAGTTCCTTTTTTGTCTTTAATCTATGGAATGACCATTGGGAAATACAATTACAAAGTCATCAAGCAGCGAATCTTTTTCGCAGACTTGCCAGATGCGTTTGATGGTTTTACGATTACTCAAATCTCCGATGTACATAGTGGCAGTTTTGACAATCCTGAGAAAATTAAGTATGCGATTGATTTGGTGAACGAACAAGACTCGGATATGATTTTGTTCACGGGAGATATCGTAAACACACATGCCAAAGAAATGCATCCTTGGATTGAGGTCTTTAAAACAATTAAAGAACACAAGTACGGGAAGTATTCCGTTTTAGGAAATCATGATTATGGAGAATATGTGACTTGGCCTTCTGAACAAGCTAAAGAACACAATTTTCAGGCGATTAAGAATCTGTATGGTCAGATTGATTTTAAACTGTTGTTGAACGAACACACCTTTATCGAAAAAGGAAGTGATCGCATCGCTTTGGTGGGCGTGGAAAATTGGGGGCATAATTTTAAACAAGCGGGCGACTTAAACAAAGCAGCACAGCATTTAAATAAGGAAGATTTCAAGATTTTGATGAGTCACGACCCTAGTCATTGGGAGTATGAAGTTAAGAAGCACAATAAGAATTTCCATTTAACATTGTCGGGTCATACGCACGGTATGCAATTTGGAATCGAAATTCCAGGCTATTTCAAGTGGAGTTTGGCACAATATGTTTACAAACAATGGGCCGGATTGTATGAAGAGTTTGGAAGATATGTCTACGTAAATCGAGGATTTGGATTTCATGCCTATCCAGGTAGAGTGGGTATTATGCCCGAAATAACGGTAATTCAACTAAAAAAAGGGGAAAAGTTAGCATAATTCGTTTAAAACGCTATTTTTGTAGTGTAATATGTTAATTACAAGGGTTTAGAAATTAAAATTTTTGGTTTTATGTCAAAATTTGGAGAACTTATTAACGCTCAAGTTCCTGTGCTAATTGATTTTTACACAGAGTGGAACGAATCTTCGGTGTCGATGCATCCTGTAATTAGAGATGTAGCCGCCGCTCTTGGCGATAAAGCCAAAGTGATTAAAATTGATGTCGATAAAAACCAAGAGTTAGCCGATGCACTTCGGATAAAAGGGCTCCCAACCTTAATGATTTACAAAGAAGGTCAAATGATTTGGAGACAATCCGGAGAATTAGACGCCAATACCATCATCGGTTTGGTGCAAGAACAGCTTTAATTTAAAGTTTAGTAACGCATTGTCTTATTGAATTACCTCACAACGAAACCCGTTCTCTTTTAAAAAAGCCAAGGTCTTTGGCAAAGCGTATTCTAAGTTTTGGGAACTTTTTACACTGTCGTGAAAAACGATAATACTTCCTGGTTTAATATTTTTCACAACATTTTCCAAACACTTTTCAGGTGTTATTGTCGCATCGAAGTCGGCGCTCAAAACATCCCACATGATTATTTTATATCCGAGTTCCCTGATTTTTTTTGCTTGATATTTTTTGATTTTCCCGTAAGGAGGCCGAAATAGTTTAGCATTTTGTTCTCCGATTTCAAATTTTGAGATAGCCAAGGAACAACGTTTAAAGTTTTCCAAATAGATAGCGTTTTTCGTTTCCCAACCCTTGAGATGATTGAAGGTATGATTGCCAATGGAGTGTCCTTCATCAAGAATGGTTTGAAAGATAGTTGGGTGTTTTTCAACATTGTCTCCTATACAGAAAAAAGTAGCTTTAGCATTGTAATTTTTTAGTTGTACTAATGTCCAAGCAGTAATTTCTGGAGTTGGCCCGTCATCAAAGGTTAAATAAACTACGTTTTCAGAAGTGGGTAGGTCCCAGACATATTTTGAAAAAATACGTTTGATCAGCCAGTTTGTTTTAATCCAGTAGAAAGCCATAGCCAAATTTAGGTAAAATTTGAAATAAAAAAAGTAGTGCCTTTTAAAGAACACTACTTTTTACTATTTATGGGTAGTTAGTTGCTTATTCGTTGTCTCTGCCAAATCGTTGAAACATCTTATTGTATGAATTAAAAATAGGCTTGTTCTTATTGTAGAAATCCATGTCGCCTCTATCTTTCATAACCTGCAACAAACCGCGGTATCGTTCTATGTCGGTGATGATATCAATCATAATTTCACTTTGTTCCGATGGTTTTAATCCTCTATAGAAGGTGAGATTTTCTTTGTATTTAGTCATTAGTTGCTCTAACAAATGTCGTGCTTTTTGTTTTTCACCTACTTCGTAATACCCTCCAGCGAACGGATCAATTAAAGAATAATATCCAAAATATTCTACCGGCATTTTGGTCATGGCCAAGTCAATAATTTTCTTAGCTTTCTCTTTTTTACCTTCATTGATCAATTGTTCCATCAAGCGCGCCAAGTTAGTTCGTGAGGAAATGCTGTTTTTTCTAGTTTCAGGATCGTGATAAATGGTTCCCAATTCTCCGTTACCCCAATCCCATTTCATTACGATTTTATACATTTTCTCACTATCAATTTGCCCCATATCTAAAGGGCTGCCATCTTTTGGTACCGTAGTTCTAATTGGGACTAATTTATAGACCATTCCGTCCAATTGCAAATAGTCCTTCATCCACAAGTAATCATCATCACCAAAACTACCACCTGTAAAATACACTGGGCGTTTCCAATTGTTGTTAGCAATGACATCCAACATCATCAAACGGTTTTTATAAATTGCTTGCCCTTTGATTTCTATGTCGATGTAAGGAACAATCGAATCATTTTGGAGCGGATTAACCACTTTGTTTTGAATAATCACATTCTTGTCAATTGGAATGCGGACTTTATTGGTTGGATAAAAATGAATTTTCTGTCCGTTTTGCATTTCTACAATAGTGCGCGGATCGTCACTTGCAATAAAATGGATCAAGTCTTTAATATTCCATCTATTTTCTGTTTTAGGATTGTGAATCGCGTAATCCAATTTGTCTCCGACATATTGATCATGTGTAAAAGAAATCGGTAATCCGTCCGCTTCATAGGTTTTCATTTTCATTTGATCGATATACCAGTCCGTCATGAACAGGCTGGTGTTTACAATTTTGATATCGGTTCTTATTTTTTCAATTTCTTGAGCGTACCAAAGCGGAAAGGTATCATTGTCTCCAATAGTAAATAAAATGGCATTGGGTTCGCAGGAATTCAGATACGCTTTTGCCATGGCAATTGAGGTATATTTGTTGGATCGATCGTGATCGTCCCAGTTTTGCGAAGCCATTATGACAGGCGCTACTAATATTGTTCCGGCAATTACAATTGGACCTGCTATTTTTGGTTGCAAATAGTTCTTTAACGTATCGTACAAGGCATAAACGCCAAAGCCAATCCAAATTGCAAAAACATAGAACGAACCTACTAAGGCATAATCTCGTTCCCGAGGTTCAAAAGGTCTTTCGTTCAAATAAATTTTTAAAGCTAGACCTGTGAACAAGAACAACGTCAATAACACATAAAAACTTTTCAGGTCTTTGTTGGCATGATAGATTAAGCCGATTAAACCTAATAGGAATGGAATGAAATAGTACATATTTCTTCCCTTGTTGTTTAATACATCGCTTGGTAAATTGGCTTGAGATCCCAAATGTAATTCGTCGATAAACGGAATTCCGCTTAACCAATTTCCGTCAAGATTATCGTATTTGCCTTGAATGTCGTTTTGTCTTCCAGTAAAATTCCACATTAAATAACGCCAGTACATGTATCCAAATTGGTATTCCACCATGAAACTTAAATTATCCAAAGTCGAAGGTTTTTGAATGATTAGGTATTCTCCGTAACTTTTAAGAAAAGAAATATAGCCTTCTGTGTCTATTTGTTTAGCGGCGTATGCTTTACGGAATTCGGCAATCACATCTACTAATTCTTTTTCTTCAGAATATTCAGGTTTGATTTTAAATTCTGGTTCGTGACTGAAATTGATGTAGTTTTCGATGTGCTCTGTGCTCCACATTCTCGGCAAGATCGCTTTTTGATTATCGTCACTATTTTGCTCGGCATTTTTAAAATTATTGGTGATGATATATTTGCCAGTTTTGTAATCTCTTTCGTAGTTCGGAGCTTTGTCTAAATAAGGGGTTTCTTCATCTAATCCGGCAAAAGAATCGGTATACTGAGGACCGTAGAATAGTGGATTTACACCGTATTGCTCTCGATTGTAGTAAGCCAAAACCTCGGCAGCATCCGAAGGCTTGTTTTCATTGATTACGGTATTGGCATTGGCACGTATTGGCAACATCATCCAAGTAGAAAATCCAATTAGAATGAAAAGAATGCAAAGAATAATCGTATTGTAAAAAACCAACCCTTTTTGTTTAGTGTATTTCAAACCGAAGTAAAAGAAAGCAACAAAAAGTAATGCTACGAATATAGTACCAGAGTCAAAAGGCATTCCTAAATTATTCACCATAAAGATTTCGGTTTTTCCGAAAAAAGCCATGGTTAAAGGCAGTAATAATTTAAAAATGAACAATAAAATAGCCACTACCACAACATTAGCCACAATAAAATTCTTAACGGTAATAGTTTTGTAGTGTTTGAAATAATACAGAAAACCAATAGATGGAATAGTAAGCAAAGCCATAAAGTGAACACCAAATGAAAGGCCGATAATTAAGCTGATAATAAGCAGCCATTTGTTACCTCGTGGTGTATCCATATCTTGTTCCCATCGCAATCCAAGCCAAAACAGCAAGGAAATGAAAAGGGTTGCCATAGCATAAACTTCAGCTTCCACGGCATTGAACCAAAAGCTATCGGAGAAAGTAAATGCCAAAGCTCCAACAAAAGAACCTCCTAAAATTACGATTGCATTATTGTTGTTGATTTCTGAAAAATTAGAGATGAGTCTTTTTAAAATAATAGTAGAAGACCAAAACAAGAATAAAATGGTAAAAGCACTTGAAAACACTGACATCATATTGACCATTAAAGCAATATGTTTCGCATCGCTTGCAAACATGGCAAAGAAAGCGCCCATCATTTGAAATAATGGTGCTCCAGGCGGATGTCCGACTTCTAATTTAGCGGCAGTCGCTATATACTCACCACAGTCCCAAAAACTCATCGTGGGTTCAACAGTAAGGGAATAAGTGACTAGTGCAATGGCAAAAGCAAACCAACCTAAAATGGTGTTCCATTTATTGAAATTAAATGTCGTCATACGAATCGGAATAATTATTTTTTAAGTGGTACAAAGAAACTATTTTTTTGCTTAAGGATTGGTGGATTAACAAAAAATTCTATTCTAAAAGCAATAAGAAATTTGTTTGCGAACGTTTGATTTTAAGGACTTAAAAAAACAAGAAACATTACAACAAAAATATTTTTGATAAAAAATCTATAAATAGTTGCTAAAAATAAAATTTATATTAAATTTGCACTCGCTTAACAGCAATGGAATTGGTCTATGGTGTAATGGTAACACAACTGTTTTTGGTGCAGTCTTTCAAGGTTCGAGTCCTTGTAGACCAACAAAAGTCTCTCAAATTTTGAGAGACTTTTTTTATGGATGCTTTCCAGCACTTTTAAAACAAAAAAACTCTTCAAGAAATTGAAGAGTTTTTTGTCTTTATAAACTTTAAATTGTTTCTAGATTTTAAAGGTAATTACCGGTCTAACAGCATGATTTACTAAATCTTCACTAATACTTCCGTTAAAGAAATGTGCAAACCCAGTTCGTCCGTGAGTACACATCCCGATTAAATCAGCATTAGCGCTATTAGCAAAATTAAGGATACCTTTTTCTACATTGACATCATTGTAGATGTGTAATGAGTACTTAGGGTAATTGAATTCCAACATAAAATCGTGCATCGTTTTTTCGGCAATGTGCGTAGGTTTAAAGCTGTTTGGGGTATTGATCATTACCAGGCTTAAGTTAGAATCAAAAGATTTAGCGAACTCAACCAATTGCTTAAAAGGTTTTTTAATCTCTTCAGAGAAATCTGAAGCAAATACAAAATTCCCAGCTTTAAAGTTGTCGTTTTTATTTTTGATAACTAATACCGGAGCTTCTGAAAAGCGAACTACTTTTTCGGTATTAGAACCAATTAGCATTTCTTGAAAACCACTAGTTCCATGAGATCCCATGACAACTAAGTCTACATTGTTTTTTTTGCTCACAGCTAAAATACCGTCGAATGCTTTTTCAAATTGTATAATTTCGGAAACATTAATCCCTTCCAAATAATCAACATCCATCAATTCTTCAAGGTTGCTAATCGCCTTGTTTTTATAAAACATAATTTCAGGAATTTGGTGCCCACTTCCCATGGCGTCGCCGGCTTGATGAGGCAATTCTAACATGTGTAATAAGATGATTTCACTGTTATTTTGTTTTGCAATTTGAGCGGCTACTCTTAAAGCGTATTCTGCATGTTCGGAAAAGTCGGTTGGAACTAAGATTCTTTTCATAATAATCGTGTAAGAAATTTTATAAAATGGATGTATATATTGATGCAATAAAAGTAATATTTTTTTTTACAACTAACAATGATTTTTGAATTATAAAAAAAACACTATATTTGCACGGTTATTTATTAAAAACTAAATAATGAGGGAAGCAATGCTTCCCTCTTTTTATAAAAAATATGGCATTTAAAGAAAAAGTATATCAATTATTGCAGGAAGGCTTACAGGAAAAACCTTCCATTTTTTTAATTGATTTGACGATTACCGAAGCATTCAAAATAATCGTAACTTTAGATGGTGATTCCGGTGTGGTTTTACAAGATTGTATCGACATCAGTCGGGCCATCGAACATAACCTTGATAGAGAGGAACAAGACTTCTCACTTGAAGTAGCTTCGGTTGGTGTCGGGTCGCCTTTAAAACTGGTCAGACAATACATCAAGAATATTGGAAGAACGTTAATAGTGAAACTTGCCTCGCAAACCATTGAGGCAGAATTAGTAGCTGCAAATGAGGATTTCATAACGTTAGCCTGGGAAGCAAGAGAACCAAAGAAAATCGGTAAGGGTAAGGAAACCGTACAAAAAAGACAAGAAATACCTTATTCAGAAATAAAAGAAGCAATTGTTACAGTAACATTTTAATTAAAAAGTTGGCATGGAAAATTTAGCATTAATCGATTCATTTTCAGAGTTTAAAGACGACAAACTCATTGATCGTGTAACGCTTATGGCGATTTTAGAAGATGTGTTTAGAAATGCATTGAAGAAAAAATTCGGATCGGATGATAATTTTGATATTATTATCAATCCAGATAAAGGCGATATGGAAATTTGGAGAAGAAGAGTAATCGTTGCTGATGATGATTTGGATCTTGAAAATGAAGAAATTACTTTAACTGAAGCTAGAAAAATTGAACCGGATTTCGAAATCGGTGAAGAAGTTTCAGAAGAAGTAAAGTTAATCGACTTAGGAAGAAGAGCTATTTTGGCCTTGCGTCAAAATTTGATTTCGAAAATCCACGAGCATGACAACACCAATCTTTACAAACAATTTAAAGATTTAATCGGAGAAATATATACCGCGGAAGTGCATCATGTTCGCCCAAGAGTAGTGATCTTAGTAGATGACGAAGGAAATGAAATTGTATTGCCGAAAGAAAAACAAATTCCATCCGATTTTTTCCGAAAAGGAGATAATGTGCGTGGAATTATTGAAAGCGTCGAATTAAAAGGAAACAAACCTCAAATCATTATGTCTAGAACTTCTGAAAAGTTCCTAGAAAAGTTATTCGAACAAGAAATTCCAGAAGTTTTCGACGGTTTAATCATGGTTAAAAAAGTGGTTCGAATTCCAGGTGAAAAAGCAAAAGTTGCCGTAGATTCCTATGATGATCGTATCGATCCAGTTGGAGCTTGCGTGGGAATGAAAGGTTCTAGAATTCATGGTATCGTCCGAGAATTAGGGAATGAAAACATAGATGTCATTAATTTCACTAGCAATATTCAATTGTTTATCACTAGAGCATTGAGCCCAGCGAAAGTGTCTTCTATTAAAATTAATGAAGAGACCAAAAGAGCCGAAGTTTTTTTGAAATTGGAGGAAGTCTCTAAAGCCATTGGACGCGGTGGACACAACATCAAATTAGCAGGTTTATTAACGGGTTATGAATTGGATGTCATTCGCGAAGGAAATACAGCCGAAGAAGAAGATGACGTAGAATTAACAGAGTTTTCAGATGAAATTGACGGATGGGTTATCGACGAATTTGCAAAAATTGGTTTGGATACTGCCAGAAGTATTTTGAAACAAGATGTGAACGATTTAGTTAGAAGAACAGATTTAGAAGAAGAAACTATTCTAGATGTAATGCGCATTCTAAAAGAAGAATTCAATACCTAATCTAAATACTAAAACAACAACAACACTACTAAAAGGAAATAATAAAAAGGTTTTATGTCTGAAGAGAGAGTAATAAGAATAAACAAAGTTTTAAGGGAATTTAATATTTCGTTAGAAAGAGCTGTCGATTATCTAAAAGATAAGGGAATCGTCATTGATGCCAATCCAAATGCTAAAATTTCTGATAAAGAATATGGTATTCTTCAAGATCAATTCGCAGGAGACAAAGGAAACAAAGAAGCCTCTAAAGAAGTAGGAGAAGAAAAACGCAAAGAAAAAGAAGCGTTACGTTTAGAACGAGAAAAAGAGATTGAGGACAAACGCAAGTTAGATGAAGAGCGTCAACGACTCGAGGTAATCAAAGCGAAAGCGGTCGTTACAGGTCCTAAACAAGTTGGAACAATTGATTTGAATCCCGCTAAAGTTACTCCAACTCCAGTAAAGCCTGAGGCAGTGACTGCTCCCAAAGTAGAAGTTACCGAACCAGTTCAGAAGGAAGTTGCTGCAGAAAATGTAATTTCGGAATCAAAAGTTGAAAAAGCACCAGCAGTTGCGAAAGAATCTGAAAAAGTGACTCCTCAAGAAGCCGTTGTTGACGAATCTATTACCACACAATATCAAAAACTTTCAGGAACTACTTTAACAGGACAAACTATTGATTTGTCTCAATTCGACAAACCTAAAAAGAAAAAAGAAGAGCCTAAAATTACTCCAAATAAACCAGGAGCTCCAGGATCTAACGCGAATTCTAATGCTAATAAAAATAAAAGAAAACGAATTCCGCCTAAGCCAGGCGAAGTAAGACCAGGAGGAACAGGTGCGCCAGGAACACCAAATCCTAATCGAATTACACCTAATGCAGGTGGTGCTGCTCGACCAGGTTTCGTAAAAGGAAACCGTCCAGCTATCATTGCAAAAGTTGAGCCTACGGAAGAAGAAGTAAAAAATCAAATTCGGGAAACTCTTGAAAAATTACAAGGGAAAGGTGGTAAATCGAAAGCAGCAAAATACCGTAGAGATAAAAGAGACACGCACCGCCAGAAATCAGATGATGAACAAAGATCGATTGAAGAAGGCAGTAAAACTATCAAAGTAACCGAGTTTGTTACTGTTGGTGAGATCGCTATCATGATGGATGTGCCTATTACGAAAGTCATAGGAACTTGTATGTCGCTTGGAATTATGGTTACCATGAACCAACGATTAGATGCAGAAACTTTAACTATTGTAGCTGATGAATTTGGGTATGAAGTAGAATTCATAACCACAGAATTAGAAGATGCTATTCAATTAGTGGAAGATAAAGAGGAAGATTTAGTAACCAGAGCTCCTATTGTAACCGTAATGGGTCACGTAGATCACGGTAAAACATCTTTATTAGATTATATTCGTAAGGAAAACGTAATAGCCGGAGAATCTGGTGGAATTACACAACACATCGGAGCCTACGGAGTAACGCTTGATAATGGTCAAAAAATCGCATTCTTAGATACGCCTGGTCACGAAGCCTTTACAGCGATGCGTGCTCGTGGTGCCCAAGTAACCGATATAGCTATTATCGTTATTGCCGCCGATGATGATATTATGCCTCAGACTAAAGAAGCAATAAGTCATGCTCAAGCCGCTAATGTGCCGATCATTTTCGCTATCAATAAAATTGATAAACCGAATGCGAATCCCGAAAAAATAAAGGAAAGATTAGCAGGTATGAATTTGCTAGTGGAAGATTGGGGTGGTAAAATTCAATCACACGATATTTCTGCAAAATCAGGAATCGGAGTAAAAGAATTACTGGAGAAAGTATTGTTAGAGGCTGAAATTTTAGATTTAAAAGCCAATCCAAATAAATTAGCGTCTGGAACTGTTGTCGAAGCTTTCCTAGATAAAGGTAAAGGATACGTATCTACAATTTTGGTTCAAAACGGATCATTAAAAGTAGGAGATTATATGTTGGCTGGGAAGCATCATGGTAAAATTAAAGCCATGCATGATGAACGAGGAAAAATACTTACCGTAGCTGGTCCTTCAACACCAGTTTCTGTTTTAGGATTGGATGGAGCCGCTACAGCAGGAGATAAATTCAATGTTTTTGAAGACGAAAGAGAAGCCAAAGCTATTGCAGCTAAACGAACGCAGTTAATGCGGGAACAATCTGTTCGTACGCAACGACACATTACTTTGGCCGAAATCGGTCGCCGTATCGCTTTAGGACAATTTAAAGAATTGAACATCATTCTAAAAGGGGATGTGGATGGTTCTGTAGAAGCGTTGTCCGATTCGTTCTCAAAATTATCGACGGAAGAAATTCAAATCAATATCATTCACAAAGGAGTTGGTGCCATTACGGAAACGGATGTAATGTTGGCTTCTGCGTCAGATGCAATTATTATCGGGTTTAACGTACGTCCAGCTGGTAATGCCAGACAATTAGCAGACAAAGAAGAAATTGACATCCGTAATTATTCAATTATTTACGATGCCATCGATGATTTGAAAGATGCTATGGAAGGTATGTTGTCGCCAGAAATGAAAGAAGAAATCACGGGTACTGCAGAAATTAGAGAGATTTTCAAAATTTCGAAAGTGGGGTCGATTGCGGGTTGTATGGTTACCGATGGTAAAATTGCGAGAAACTCTAAAATCAGGATTATCCGAGAAGGAGTTGTGGTATTTACTGGAGAACTTTTGGCCTTAAAACGATTTAAAGACGACGTTAAAGAGGTGTCGAAAGGATATGATTGCGGAATGCAAATCAAGAACTTTAATGATATTGAAGAACGAGATATTGTGGAAGCATTCCAAGAGATTGCAGTTAAGAAGAAACTTAAATAGTCAAATAAAAAAGCCTCCAATTTGGAGGCTTTTTTTATGTTTAGACACTAGGTATTATTATTTGTTTGGCTTAATCAAAAAGGCATTCGGATACTTTTTTTTGAGGTCAAGTAAGTTGCGCTCGGCCTCAATTCTTGATTTAAAATTACCAACCCAAACCTTATATGTTGGTGTGCTGAAAACAATCGTACCATCGTAATTTTTGAAGTCACGTCGAAAATCACCTAGGGTTTTTTTTGACGTTTCACTATCTCCATTATAAATTTGAATTTTGTACCGATCATTTACAGTTATCGAGGAATTAATTTTCCGTTTTTCATTTAACAGTTGTTCGAATTTTGGGTCTTGCGTAACGGTTAAATTCGACTCTTGAGCCGATAATTTTAGACTACAAAAACACAAGGGAATAAAGAGCAAAAGGCCTCTTTTAAATGTTAATATTCTCATAAAGCGGTGATTTTTATACAAATGTAGTATTTATTGAATTAAACAAAACAACAAATATTATTTAGAATTAATATAAATTGATATTTAAGACTATTTTAAGGTTTTGAGAATACTTCATATATTGTATTTTTGTGCAAGTTTTAAAACAAAGCATGTTTTTTTTACTGATTTTCAGAGAAAGAAAAGATGCCAATTTTAGTCGATAATCATTACAAAATATGAAAAAAGTGGGTAACCATAATTCGATTTCAAGAATTTTTATTTTTAGTTTAGCGTTCTTGCTAACGTTCTCCTTAACTTCATTAGCTCAAAATCCAGCCCCAGCAACTGCACCTGCGCCAACGGCCGCAGCGCCAGCAGCAGCGACTTCTGGAGGTGATGCTGTAAAAGGAAAAGAACTATTTAATTCAAATTGTGCGGCCTGTCACAAGCTAGATGCTAAGATGACTGGTCCAGCTTTAAGAAATGTGTCTCAACGTTTGGAGATGTCATGGATTTACAAATGGGTAAAAAACAGTTCAGCCATGATCAAATCGGGCGACCCAGAAGCAGTGCGAGTGAGTACTGAGTTCAACGGGGCTGTTATGACGCCATTTCCTCAATTGTCTAACGCAGACATTGATAATATCATTGCTTATACCTCGGAGCCAATTCCAGCTCCTGCAGCTACGCCAACCGCGGGTCCTCCGGGTACAGGAGCAACTGCTGACGCAGGAGGAATTTCCAATACTGTAATACTTGGTGCCTTGGCTCTAGTAATGTTAATGTTGATTGTAATGTTGTTTTTGGTAAACAATGTTCTTTTGAAAGTAGCAAAAGCTAACGGTATTGAAATCGAAAAGAAAGAGCCTACTATTCCGATTTGGAAAGCCTTTGCTAGAAATCAGTTCTTGGTATTAGTAACTTCAATCTTCTTGATTTTGGCTAGTGGTTATTTTGTTTACGGTTATTTAATGCAGATCGGAGTCGATCAGGATTATGAGCCGGTACAGCCAATTCATTATTCGCACCGAATTCACGCAGGTAGTAACGGAATCAATTGTAAATATTGTCACTCAGCTGCGCGTGTTAGCAAAAACGCTGGAATTCCTTCTTTAAATGTATGTATGAATTGTCATAAAAATATTGCTGAAGTTTCGGATACTACTGCAACTCCAGATCATTCAAAAGCGTTTTATGATGGCGAAATCAAAAAATTATATGCTGCTGTTGGTTGGGATGTAACTACTCAAAAATACACAGGCAAAACGCAGCCAGTAAAATGGGTTCGTATTCACAATTTACCTGACTTTGTGTATTTCAATCACTCACAACACGTTACTGTTGCTGGGGTAGAATGTCAGACATGTCATGGTCCGGTTCAAACGTATGAAGTGCAAAGACAATTTGCTCCTTTAACTATGGGTTGGTGTATCGATTGTCATAGAAAGACTGATGTTAAAATGGAAGGCAACGAATACTATGCAAAAATTCACGAACAACTATCCAAAAAATACGGTGTAGATAAATTAACTGCAGCACAAATGGGTGGTTTAGAATGCGGTAAATGCCACTATTAATCGAATTATTAAGAAGCTAAATATTTATATATAATATGTCATCAAACAAAAAATACTGGAAAAGTGTTGAAGAGCTAAACGAAAATAGTTCTATTGTTGAGGCACTTAGAAATAACGAATTTGTTGAGGAAATTCCAACTGATGAATTTTTAGGAGATGGAGAGACTCTAGCCTCTTCTTCAACAACACGTCGTGATTTCTTAAAGTACGTCGGATTCACTACCGCTGCTGCTACCTTAGCCGCTTGCGAGGGTCCAGTTCACAAATCTATTCCTTACGTAGTTCAACCTGAACAAATCATACCTGGAGTCGCAGATTATTATGCAACCTCTGTTTTTGATGGTTTTGATTTTGCCAATCTTTTAGTAAAAACCAGAGAAGGTCGTCCTATCAAAGTTGACAACAATACGATGCCGGGTGCAAAATTTGCTGCTAATGCTCGTATTCACGCTTCGGTATTATCCTTGTATGATAGTCTTCGTTTAAAGCAACCTAAAATTGCTGGAAAATCGTCTACTTGGGCTGATGTAGATGCAAAAGTAAAAGCTAGTCTTGCTGATGCAAAAACAGCAGGGAAACAAGTAGTGTTGCTTACAAGTACATTAGCTAGTCCGTCTACTGAAAAATTAATCGGAGAGTTTATTGCAAAAAATCCAAATGCAAAACATGTGGTTTATGATGCGGTATCCTCATCCGAAGCATTAGATGCTTTTGAAACGGTCTATGGTGAAAGAGCATTAGTAGATTACGATTTTTCAAAAGCGTCGTTAATCGTTTCGGTTGGTGCTGATTTCTTAGGTGATTGGCAAGGTGGAAGTTATGATTCAGGTTACGCACAAGGTCGTATTCCGAAAAACGGAAAAATGTCACGTCATTTCCAACTGGAGGCCAATATGACGTTATCAGGTGCTGCTGCTGACAAACGGATTCCAATGACGGTTGCTAATCAGAAATTAGCTTTAGTTAAAATATACAATGTTATTTCCAACTCAGCGATTGCTACTGGTAAAATAGAAAATGAAGATGCTGTTCTAAAGGCTGCTCAGCAATTGAAGGCTGCAGGAAGTAAAGGAGTTTTGGTTTCAGGTATTCAAGACAAAAATGCTCAGTTGTTAGTATTAGCAATCAATCAAGCGTTATCAAGTGAAGCTTATACAACCGTAGGAACAAGACAAATCAGAAAAGGGTCAAATGAAAAAATGACGCAGTTTTTAGCGGATATGAAAGCCGGGAACGTTCATACTCTTATCATGAGTGGTGTGAATCCTGTTTATACTCTAGCTAATAGTGCTGAATTTGTGAGTGCTTTGAAAAAAGTATCTCTTTCTGTCGCTTTTTCTTTAAAAGAAGATGAAACGGCTTCGTTAACTACAATTGCTGCTGCTGCACCTCATTATTTAGAATCATGGAATGATGTCACTATCACCAAAGGTTCTTACGCTTTAACTCAACCAACGATTCGTCCTTTGTTTGATACGAAACAATTTCAAGATGCCTTGTTGTCATGGAATGGTACTGCAGGAACTTATTATGATTATTTAAGAGCGAATGCTTCTGCTATAGTTACAGGATCGTCTTGGAATAAAGTGTTGCATGACGGAATATATGTTGGAGTAAGTTCTCCTGCTTCCGGTGGAACTGCAGATTATGCCTCGGCAGCAAACGCATTGGCAAATGCTAAAAATTCTAGTACTGGATTTGAACTTGTTATGTATACGAAAACAGGTTTGGGAGATGGACAACAAGCCAACAATCCATGGTTGCAAGAATTTCCAGATCCAATCACAAGAGTTTCATGGGACAATTACGTTACCGTTTCTAGAGCAGATGCTGCTAAGCTAGGTCTAGAAAATCATAATGTAGCGAATGGTGGTTTAAATGGTAGTTATGCTACACTTACTGTAAACGGGGCAACTCTAGAAAATGTTCCAGTAATAATCCAACCGGGTCAAGCTTTAGGAACCTTAGGTTTGGCTTTTGGTTACGGTAAGAAAGCCGCTTTAAAAGAAGAAATGCAAGTAGGTGTTAACGCTTACTCATTATATAGTAATTTCAATGACGTTCAATCGGTTTCAATTAAGAAAGCCGGAGGAGAACATGAATTTGCTTGTGTGCAATCACAAAAAACCCTAATGGGTCGTGGCGATATCATCAAAGAAACTACTTTGGAGATTTTCAATACTAAAGATGCCGCTATTTGGAATGAAGTTCCAAAAGTATCTTTAGATCACGAAGAAGTGGATGCAACCAAAGTTGATTTATGGGCATCGTTTGACCGTTCTGTCGGACATCACTTTAACTTGTCAATCGATTTGAATGCTTGTACCGGATGTGGTGCTTGTGTAATCGCTTGTCATGCTGAAAACAATGTACCAGTAGTTGGAAAATCTGAAGTACGAAGAAGTCGTGATATGCACTGGTTGCGTATTGACAGATACTATTCTTCTGAAGCTACTTTCGCTCAGGATGATGAGAAAAAAGAAAATTTCAAAGGTTTGTTTGGAGACAAAGGATCTTTAGGTGGTTTCGGTCAAATGGAACAACCAGCAGATAATCCTCAAGTCGCTTTCCAACCTGTAATGTGTCAACACTGTAATCACGCACCATGTGAAACAGTTTGTCCTGTTGCGGCAACATCCCATAGCCGTCAAGGCCAAAACCACATGGCGTATAATCGATGTGTAGGTACCAGATATTGTGCGAACAACTGTCCATACAAAGTGCGTCGTTTCAACTGGTTCTTATACAACAAGAACAGCGAATTTGATTATCACATGAATGATGATTTAGGACGTATGGTATTGAATCCAGATGTTAATGTTCGTTCTCGTGGGGTAATGGAAAAATGTTCGATGTGTATTCAAATGACACAAGCTACGATTCTAAGCGCAAAACGTGACGGAAGAGCAATCGTTGATGGAGAATTCCAAACTGCATGTTCAAAAGCATGTTCTTCAGGAGCAATGATTTTTGGTGATGTCAACGATGATCAAAGTAAAGTGGCAGCGTTAGCTGAAGAAGATAGAATGTATCACTTATTAGAACATGTAGGAACGAAACCCAATGTGTTTTACCACGTGAAAGTTAGAAATACTTAAGATAAATTAAAATCAATTTAAAGGATTATGTCTCATATATACGATTCAAGTATTAGAAAACCTTTAGTTATAGGTGATAAAACATATCACGACGTAACAGTAGATGTCGCAGCGCCCGTGGAAGGGAAAGCCAACAAACATTGGTGGATTGTATTTTCAATTGCATTAGCCGCGTTCCTTTGGGGATTAGGATGCATCGTATACACTGTCTCTACAGGTATTGGAACATGGGGTTTAAATAAAACAGTAGGCTGGGCTTGGGACATTACCAACTTCGTTTGGTGGGTAGGTATTGGTCACGCTGGAACTCTAATTTCTGCCGTATTGTTATTGTTCCGTCAACGATGGAGAATGGCAGTAAACCGTTCTGCTGAAGCCATGACAATTTTCTCTGTAATTCAAGCGGGTTTATTTCCAATCATTCACATGGGTCGTCCATGGTTGGCTTATTGGGTATTGCCAATTCCAAATCAATTTGGATCTTTATGGGTGAATTTTAACTCACCATTACTATGGGACGTATTTGCAATCTCTACTTATCTTTCTGTTTCACTAGTGTTTTGGTGGACAGGTTTATTGCCAGATTTTGCAATGATTAGAGACAGAGCAGTAAATCCTTTCCAAAAAAGAATCTATACTATTTTAAGTTTCGGATGGAGCGGTAGAGCTAAAGATTGGCAACGTTTTGAAGAAGTATCTTTAGTGTTAGCTGGTTTAGCGACACCTTTAGTACTTTCGGTACACACGATTGTATCCATGGACTTTGCTACTTCAGTAATTCCAGGATGGCACACCACCATCTTCCCGCCTTACTTCGTTGCTGGTGCGGTATTCTCTGGATTTGCGATGGTAAATACCTTGCTAATCATTATGAGAAAAGTATCCAATTTGGAAGCTTACATCACGATTCAACATATCGAATTGATGAATATCATTATCATGATCACAGGTTCTATTGTGGGAGTTGCCTATATTACGGAATTATTCATCGCTTGGTACTCAGGAGTTGAATACGAACAATACGCTTTCTTAAATAGAGCAACTGGACCTTACTGGTGGGCTTATTGGTCGATGATGACTTGTAATGTATTTTCACCACAATTCATGTGGTTCAAAAAATTAAGAACTAGTATCATGTTCTCTTTCATCATTTCGATTGTAGTAAATATCGGAATGTGGTTCGAACGTTTCGTAATTATCGTGACTTCATTGCACAGAGATTACCTTCCATCATCTTGGACAATGTTTTCGCCAACTTTTGTAGATATCGGAATTTTTATCGGAACCATTGGATTCTTCTTTGTTTTGTTTTTATTGTATGCTAGAACATTCCCAGTAATCGCTCAAGCAGAGGTTAAAACAATATTGAAAGCAACAGGAGATAGTTATATTAGAGAAAGAGAAGCAAATAAACATTCACATCATGAGTAATAAAGTTATTTACGCCATTTATAATGACGATGACATCTTGATGGATGCTGTTAAGAAAACCCGTGCAGCGCACCATCATATAGAAGAAGTTTTCACACCATTCCCAGTTCACGGATTGGATAAAGCCATGGGTATTGCACCAACGAGGATTGCAATATGCGCTTTCATCTATGGATTGTGTGGTTTGTCCTTCGGAACTTGGATGATGAATTACATTATGATTATGGATTGGCCACAAGATATTGGTGGAAAACCAAGTTTTAGTTACATTCAGAATATGCCTTCTTTTGTGCCTATTATGTTTGAAGAAACCGTATTTTTTGCGGCGCACTTAATGGTAATCACTTTTTACATGAGAAGTAAATTGTGGCCATTTAAGAAACCAGAGAATCCAGATGTGAGAACTACTGACGACCACTTCTTAATGGAAGTTGCAGTCAACAATAACGAAAAAGAATTAGTTAGCTTTTTCGAAAATACAGGAGCAGTTGAAGTTAAAGTAATTGAAAAGCATTAATAATACTATGAAAAGTGTCTATAAAATAACATTTTTAGTTTGTATTTCTATTTTAGTTTCGTCGTGTCACGATACCACGAAGCCAAACTACCAATATATGCCTAATATGTATGAACCGGTAAGTTATGAAACCTACTGGGAATCGAGTGCCTTTAAAAACGGAAAGGAAGGTCAACTTCCAGCTCCAGGAAGTCTCGATCGTGCTTCAGAAGTATACGATTATCCGAATACTACTGCGGGATACGATGCTGCAAAAGCCAATTTGAAATCACCTTTAGATTCAATTTCTCCAAAAGAAATGGACAATGCAAAGGCACTTTTCGAAATCTATTGTGCGATATGTCATGGGAATGCTGGAAACGGTAAAGGGAAATTAGTAACACAAGGTAAATTCTTAGGAGTACCAAGTTATAAAGATAGACCAACTATAACAGCAGGAAGTATTTTCCATGTTCAAAAATTCGGATTGAACTCCATGGGTTCTTACGCTAATCAATTAAGCGCCCACGAACGTTGGTTGATTGCTGCCTATGTGTTGAAATTACAAAGCGAATTATAATTGTAGAACAAACTGATCTTAATAGATATGTATACATTTTCAAGTAAATTAAAAACATTCTCCTTCATCCTCATGATTATTGGTATTCTTGGGATAGGATATGGTTTTTTAACTGCACCAAAAAATATTGACGAAGTTGAAAAAATACTCGCAGCCGATGAGCATGGTGAACATCATGCTAAAGCAGAGGCTGTTGAAGCAATAAAAATGGAAGAAGCTCCAAAAGTAGCCACTCCAGAAGTTAAAGCAGAAGCATCCGCAATGCCTTCAGATACTTTAAAGGTAAAAGACTCAATTACAGCACCTGCTCCAGTTGTAGAAAAAATAGTAAAAAAAGAAGTAAAAGTATCAGAAGCTGACGAGCATGCAGCACATGAGGCACATTTGAAACATGTATTGAAACAATTGCAAAACAAACCATGGGCAGCGCTTTATGTAGCCTGTATCTTTTTCCTATTAGTTTCAATGGGTGTGTTAGCGTTTTATGGAATTCAACAAGTAGCGCAATCAGGGTGGTCGCCAGTCTTGTTTAGAGTAATGCAAGGGATTACCGCTTATTTGCCTGTTGGTTCTGTTATCTTCTTTTTGTTTTTAATTCTATGTGGTTTGCATTTCAATCATTTGTTTCCTTGGCTGGATCCGAATGTAGTGGCAGAAGACAAGATTATTCAGAATAAAGCAGGATACCTTAACTTCCCGTTTTGGATTGTTAGAGCCGCTATATTTTTGTTAGGATGGAATTTGTATCGTTATTTTTCAAGAAAGAATTGCTTGGCTCAAGATGAAGCTACTGACAATGCCTTTTACAAAAAGAATTTCAATATTTCTGCCATGTTCTTAGTGTTCTTTATTGTAACAGAATCAATCATGTCTTGGGACTGGATTATGTCACTTGACCCACATTGGTTCAGTACCTTATTCGGATGGTATGTTTTTGCCAGTTTCTTTGTAAGTGGTATCACTACAATTTGTATGGTAACCTTGTACTTGAAATCAAAAGGATATTTAGAGCATGTAAATACTAGCCACATTCATGACTTAGCAAAATTCATGTTTGGTATCAGTGTGTTTTGGACGTACTTATGGTTCTCGCAATTCATGTTGATTTGGTACGCAAATATTCCGGAAGAGGTTACTTATTTCGTGACACGTATTCAACATTTTAACCTTCCATTCTTTGGGGCAGTTGTTATGAATTTTGTGTTCCCAATCTTAATCTTAATCAACACCGACTTCAAACGAATCACATGGGTTTTGGTTATGGCAGGAACAGTAATTTTATTGGGTCATTACATAGATTTCTTCAATATGATTATGCCAGCTACTGTGGGAGAGCAATGGTTCATCGGAGCGTCAGAGATTGGTTCCGTACTTTTCTTCCTTGGGTTGTTCCTTTTCGTGGTTTTTACAGCTTTAACCAAAGCGCCACTTCTTCCTAAGAGAAATCCTTATATCGAAGAAAGTAAACATTTTCATTATTAATATTTAAAGTAAAAACAGATGACAAGTTTGTTGGTAATTATAGTTTTAGTATTATTAGCCGTTGCATTATGGCAGTTAACGAAGATTTTCGATTTAACTCAAGTAGGTGTGAAAGCGAACAATACCGGCGTTGCAGATGATAATGATAATAAAGTTCAAGGATATTTGATGTTTGGCTTCTTAGCTTTCATTTATATCTTTACTATTTACGGGTTGTTAAAGTGGGGTGGTTTAGTACTGCATACTCCTGCATCAGCTCATGGTGGCGAGGTAGATGCCTTGATGAATATTACATGGATTTTAATTTTTACGGTTCAAACAATTACTCAAGGATTGTTATATTATTTTGCTTTTAAATATCGTGGTAAAAAAGATCAGAAAGCGTTATATTTTGCAGATAATAATAAGTTAGAATTCATCTGGAGTGTCATACCAGCAATTGTATTGGCTGGATTAATTCTTTATGGATTGTACGCTTGGACTAACATTATGTTCATCGATAAAGACGAAGAGGTTATTGAAGTGGAATTGTATGCACAACAATTTAAATGGACTGCTAGATATTCTGGTGAAGATAATGTACTAGGAAAAGCAAACGTAAGATACATTCAAGGAGTAAATTCTTTAGGTGTAGACGCTTCAGATCCGAATGCGCAAGACGATAAAGTAGTGACTGAATTGCACCTGCCAAAAGGAAAAAAAATTCACTTTAAAATGAGATCTCAAGATGTATTGCACTCTGCTTACATGCCTCATTTTAGAGCTCAAATGAATTGTGTTCCTGGTATGGTTACAGAATTTGCTTTTACTCCTATTTACACTACTGCAGAAATGCGTGATATGCCTTTCATGCAAGAGAAAGTGGCCAACATTAATAATATTAGAGCCAAAAAAAGTATTGAATTAGTTGCTAAAGGTGAGGCCGCTCTTGATCCGTACACCTTTGACTATTTGTTGCTTTGTAATAAAATTTGTGGAGCTTCCCATTACAATATGCAAATGAAAATTGTCGTGGATACTCCAGAAGAATATAAAAAATGGTTGAAAGACAAACCTACTTTCGCAGAAGAATTAAAAGCCGAAAAAGCAGCTCCTGCTGCTGATGCTGCTACCAAAGGGACTGATTCCGTAAAAGCATCACAACCAATGACCATGGCTCAAGTAGTAAAAAAATAAAAATTTAAAGAAAATAATATTATGTCAGCAGAAGCTCTAGATCACGCACACGATCACGCCCATGATCATGATCACGAACACCACCATAAAGATACTTTCATAACAAAGTATATTTTTTCTATAGACCATAAAATGATTGCTAAACAGTATTTGATTACTGGGATCATTATGGGGGTTATTGGTGTGGCAATTTCAATTCTTTTTAGATTGCAATTAGCTTGGCCGGAAGAATCATTCCAAGTTTTTAAAATATTTTTAGGCGATAGTTATGCTCCTAACGGTGTATTACTAAACGATCGGTATTTGGCGTTAGTTACAATTCATGGAACCATCATGGTATTCTTTGTATTAACAGCGGCATTAAGTGGAACATTTAGTAACTTACTGATACCCTTGCAAATTGGAGCTCGTGATATGGCGTCTGGTTTCTTGAATATGGTATCGTATTGGTTGTTTTTCCTTTCTAGCGTGATCATGGTTAGTTCCTTATTTGTAGAATCTGGACCTGCTTCCGCTGGATGGACAATTTATCCGCCTTTGAGTGCATTGCCTCAAGCGATAGGTGGTTCCGGAACTGGTATGACGTTATGGTTAGTATCAATGGCTATATTTATTGCAGGGTCATTGTTAGGATCATTAAATTATATTGTAACAGTAGTTAACTTAAGAACCAAAGGAATGTCAATGACTAGATTACCTTTGACGATTTGGGCGTTTTTCATTACTGCGATTATTGGTGTAATTTCATTTCCTGTATTATTATCTGCAGCGTTGCTTTTGATTATGGATAGAAGTTTCGGAACTTCATTCTTCCTTTCCGATATTTATATTGCAGGTGAGGTGTTACATTATCAAGGTGGATCACCAGTTTTATTTGAACACTTGTTCTGGTTCTTAGGACATCCTGAAGTTTATATCATCCTTTTGCCTGCGTTAGGAATTACGTCAGAAGTAATTGCAACCAATTCCAGAAAACCAATTTTTGGATACAGAGCAATGATTATGTCTATTATTGCTATCGCTTTCCTTTCCACAATTGTTTGGGGTCACCACATGTTCATGTCGGGGATGAATCCTTTTCTAGGTTCAGTCTTTACCTTTACAACCTTGTTGATTGCGATTCCGTCAGCTGTAAAAGCCTTCAATTACATTACAACGCTTTGGAAAGGAAACTTACAGCTAAACCCTGCCATGCTATTCTCTATAGGACTAGTTTCAACTTTCATTACGGGAGGGCTAACTGGGATTATTTTAGGGGACAGTACCTTAGATATTAACGTTCATGATACGTATTTTGTAGTAGCGCACTTCCACTTAGTTATGGGTATTTCTGCTCTTTACGGAATGTTCGCAGGTATCTACCACTGGTATCCAAAAATGTTCAAAAGAATGCTTAACAAAAACTTGGGGTACATTCACTTTTGGGTAACAGCTGTTTGTGCTTATGGAGTATTTTTCCCAATGCACTTTATCGGTTTAGCTGGTTTGCCAAGAAGATATTACACCAATACCAATTTCCCATTATTTGATGATTTACAAAATGTTAATGTAATCATCACTGCTTTCGCTATTGTTGGTGGAGCTTTCCAATTGGTGTTTCTGTACAACTTCTTCGTGAGCATTTTCTACGGAAAGAAAACCGTTCAAAATCCATGGAAATCAAACACTTTGGAATGGACGGCACCAATCGAACACATGCACGGAAACTGGCCAGGAGAAATTCCTCACGTTTACCGTTGGCCATACGATTACAGCAAACCGGGTCATGATGATGATTTCGTTCCTCAAAATGTACCCATGAAAGAAGGAGAAGAGCAATTGCATCACTAATCTTTCTAAATCATATAGAAAATGCCTTTCGGATAACGAAGGGCATTTTTATTTAGCGGCAAACAATTTCGTTATATTTGTACCATGAATGAAAATTTAGACCCGACCAATTTGAACTACAATCCAGAAGAACTCGACCTTGAAAAAAAACTGAGACCCTTATCTTTTGACGATTTCTCTGGGCAAGATCAAGTACTAGACAATCTTAAGGTTTTTGTGGAAGCGGCGAATCAAAGAAATGAAGCGCTAGATCATACGCTTTTCCACGGGCCTCCAGGATTAGGGAAGACAACTTTAGCAAACATTTTAGCCAATGAGTTAGGAGTTGGAATTAAGATCACATCAGGACCTGTTTTAGATAAGCCAGGCGATTTAGCCGGATTGCTTACCAACCTCGAAGACAGAGACGTGCTTTTTATAGATGAAATCCACCGCTTGAGCCCCATCGTAGAAGAATACTTGTACTCGGCCATGGAGGACTTTAAAATCGACATCATGATTGAATCCGGTCCGAATGCTAGAACCGTTCAAATCAACTTAAATCCTTTTACCTTAGTAGGAGCCACCACGCGTTCCGGATTATTAACCGCTCCGATGCGCGCTCGATTCGGAATCCAAAGCCGCCTACAATATTATACCACCGAGTTACTGACCACCATTGTGCAACGTAGCGCCGCCATTTTAAAGATGCCCATCACCATGGAAGCCGCCATAGAAATTGCAGGTAGAAGCCGAGGAACACCAAGAATTGCCAATGCACTGTTGCGCCGAGTTCGCGACTTTGCGCAAATTAAAGGCAACGGAAAAATCGACATCGAAATTGCAAAATATTCGCTCAAAGCACTGCACGTGGACGCGCATGGTTTAGACGAAATGGACAATAAAATCTTAACGACAATCATCGATAAATTTAAAGGCGGACCCGTAGGAATTTCCACGTTGGCAACTGCCGTTTCCGAAAGTAGCGAAACCATCGAAGAAGTTTACGAACCGTTTCTAATTCAAGAAGGGTTTATCATGCGAACGCCTCGAGGCAGAGAAGTGACCGAGAAAGCCTACAAGCATTTAGGAAAAATTAAAACCAATATTCAAGGCGGATTGTTTTAGGGCATTCCCTACGGGCGGGCTTTTCACTCTATCTTTTGCGCCGAAACTTGGCACAAAAGGATGCCGTTACAATCCCTAATGCAGTATGAACAACAAACAAGACTATACCCAATTCATCAAATCCGAAGCCCAACGCCTCGGTTTTTTGTCTTGTGGTATTTCCAAATCGGGGTTCCTAGAAGAAGAAGCACCACGATTAGAAAAGTGGCTCAACCAAAACCAACACGGTCAAATGGCCTACATGGAAAACCATTTCGACAAACGCCTCAATCCTAATTTACTCATGGATGATGCCAAAAGCGTAGTTTCATTGTTACTCAATTATTATCCCTCCGAGAGCCAAATCGAAGACACGTATAAGATTTCCAAATACGCCTACGGACAAGACTATCATTTCGTCATTAAGGATAAACTAAAGGAGCTACTTTATTCCATTCAAGAAAATATCGGAGCGATTTCCGGAAGAGCTTTCGTCGATTCGGCGCCAGTGCTCGACAAAGCTTGGGCCGCCAAAAGTGGTTTGGGTTGGATTGGTAAAAACAGCAATCTGATTACTAAGTCTATCGGCTCGTTTTATTTCGTTGCCGAACTTATTATCGATTTAGAATTGGAATATGATCACGCTACCACAGACCATTGCGGAACGTGTACGGCTTGCATCGATGCTTGTCCAACAGAAGCGATAGTGGCCCCATACGTGGTGGATGGCAGCAAATGCATTTCCTATTTCACCATCGAGTTGAAAGAAAATATTCCATTAGAAATGAAAGGAAAATTTGACGATTGGGCTTTTGGTTGCGACATCTGTCAGGATGTTTGCCCTTGGAACAAATTTTCAAAACCTCACAAGGAACCCTTATTTCATCCTAATCCAGAGTTGCTATCGTTAACCAAAAAAGACTGGCAAGAAATTACCGAAGAAACATTTCGAAAGGTGTTTAAAAATTCAGCTGTGAAGCGAACAAAATTAGAAGGATTGCAGCGCAATATTAAGTTCTTGCAGTAGATTCTCGCTCAATCACACTGGTTGGTAGTTCAATCGTCTTTGGAGGTACTACTATGCCATCCTTGTGTCCCAGCATTTCTTCCAATAAAACTGAAAAAGCCACAGCGCCCATTTCATAACTGGGTTGATCTACAGTGCTAAGATTGGGAGTAATGACTTGCGACATGAACCAATTGCTAAATCCAATAATTGCTATGTCCTCTGGAATTCGTATTTCATGTTTGTTGCAGTAAGTTAAAACACCAACGGCTACTAAATCAGTAATCGCAAAAATGCCGTCAACATCGGGATGCTCTTGGGTGATTTGTTCCGCAAACGCTAAACCTTCTTCAAAAGTAACCTGTTTACAAGTATATACTAAGCTGGAATCGTAAGATATTCCATTTTTTTCCAATGCTTTTTTATAGCCAAGAAAGCGGTCAATAGCATTTTGAGGATTTACAGGGCCCCGAATATGGGCGATTTTTTTACAGCCTTTGTCAATCAAATGTTGCACCGCTTCCATCGCTGCTTTTTGGTCGTTAATCAGTACTTTAGAGCTTGGAATTAATTTTGAAATCTTATCAAATTGCACTAAGGGAATGTTGCGATGGAGAATTTCTTTGATATGGTCGTCATCGTTAGAATCGTTAGAAAGCGCCATCAATATGCCGTCTACTCTCTTATTGATTAATAAAGCGACTTGCTTTTTCTCTAATTCTAAGGATTCATTCGATTGCAAAATAATAACCAAATAGCCATTTTTTTCGGCTTCGGCAATAATGCCATTCACAACACCAGAGAAAAAATGATGCACAACTTCCGGAATGATTAAGCCGATTGTCTTGGATTCTTTCGTGCGCAGATTTACGGCAAAACTGTTTGGAGTATAATTTAATTTTTGAGCTAAAGCAATCACAGCATGTCTAGTTTTAGCACTAACATCAGGATAATTTTTCAATGCTTTGGAAACGGTAGTAATCGAAATACCAAGAGTTTCAGCAATTTCTTTTAGCGTAATATCTTTCATCAAACAAATATGAGAAAATTAAATGATACTTTCGAAAACGTTTTCGGTGTTTTCGAAAACGTTTTCGGTGTGATTACAATATTTTTTAACACTTTAAAAAGTAATTTCGAAATAAATAAACATAATATTTATTAATCAAACAATTTAAACCATGAAAAAAAGTACTTTATTTTTGAAAAGGCTCGGGTTGATTCTGGCAGTGATGCTTTTCAACGTTGCTTTTTCACAAAATGCAACACTGTCGGGAAGCATTTCGGATGCGAAAGGGAATCCAATACCCGGAGTTAACTTAACCCTTCAAAATACTTCAAAAAGTACGGCTTCAGATGCAGACGGGAAGTATTCTTTTTCTAATCTTTCTGATGGACCCGTGGTTTTGGTTGCTTCTTTTGTAGGCTACAAAACAACAGAAACCAAAGTAACGATAAACGGGAATACACAACAAAATGTTTCTTTAACTGAAGACTCTAAGCAGTTGGAAGATGTTATCGTAACGGGTGTTGTCAATCCAAGAGCTAAAATTAAATCCAGTGTCTCCATCACGTCACTAGATGTGAAACAAATCGAGCAATCAGCACCAAGGTCTACCGCTGAAATTTTCAGAACCATTCCCGGAATTCGTTCGGAATCAACCGGTGGTGAAGGAAATGCGAATATTGCAGTTCGTGGGGTTCCAATTTCTTCAGGCGGATCGAAATATTTGCAATTGCAAGAAGATGGGCTTCCAGTTTTATTATTTGGAGATATCGCTTTTGCGACCGCTGATATTTTTACAAGATTCGATGGAAATGTTGCTAAAATTGAAGCCATCCGCGGTGGTTCAGCTTCTACATTGTCTTCCAATTCTCCAGGTGGGATCATCAACTTTATCAGCAAAACTGGTAAAATTGAAGGAGGAAGCATGAGTACTAGTTTTGGTTTAGATTACAATAACTTCAGAACAGACTTAGACTACGGCGCCCGAATTGGGGATGGTTTGTATTTTCACGCAGGTGGTTTCTACAGAACAGGTGAAGGCGTGAGACAAACCGGTTTCAATGCCAATAACGGTGGTCAAGTAAAATTCAACATTACGAAAGAATTTGAAAAAGGTTCTATTACCGTATATTCTAAGTTTTTGAACGATAGAGCAGCAGCATACATGCCAATGCCAGTCAAAGTAACAGGAACAAACTCCAACCCAGATTGGGGTAATGTAGATGGCTATGACGCTACGAAAGGCGCGTTACAGTCGATTTATTTGACACAGAATGTCGGACTTGGTCCTGATGGTCAATTGAGAAGAGCTAAAGTGGCTGATGGAATGCACCCTGTTTCTAAATCAGTTGGTGTAAGTGCTTCTTTCGATTTAGATGATAGTTGGAAAGTAACAGAAAATGGTCGTTATTCTTCGAATAGTGGAGGTTTCATCGCTCCGTTTCCTGCTCAAATCGGAACAGCGGCTGACATTGCAACTTCATTCGGTGCTGGTTCAACGTTGACTTATGCTGGAACAGGAACGGCTTCTTCACCAGAAACTCCGTTTAGCACTCCAAATGGCTTGGTGGCCAGAATTCATATGTTTGATACCCAATTGAATGATTTCAATAATTTCATGAACGACCTTAGAGTAACCAAAAAATTCGATAAGGTAGGAGTAACGGCAGGATATTTTAAATCAATCCAAAATATTTCTATGTCTTGGTTGTGGAATTCTTACTTGCAAGAAGTATCCGATAACAATCCACGTTTAATCAATGTTACTGATGCGACAGGAAACTTGCTTTCTGAAAATGGATTGTATGCTTATGGAACTCCAGCTTGGGGGAATTTAGCTAGAAATTACGACACGCAATACGATGTGTCAGCTCCTTATGTTAACATTTCTGTGGATGCAACCGACAATCTTTCTTTTGAGGGTGGATTGCGCTATGACAAAGGAAAAGTATCGGGTTCATTCGCTGGAGGAACATCTTCTGCATTTGATGTAAACAATGACGGAGTAATCTCAGTTCCAGAACAAAATGTATTTGCAGTCAATACTGCCAAAGAAACCACTGTTCATTACGATTACAATTACACATCTTATTCTTTGGGTGCCAATTATTTGCTTTCTAGTCAAAAATCAGTTTTCGCTCGCTACAGTAGAGGAGGTTCTGCCAAAGCAGATCGTATCTTGTTCTCAGGATTGAATTACTTGGATGGAAGCAAAATCAACGCCTTAGATTTCTTAACGCAAGGCGAATTAGGATACAAACAAAAATTTTCTAAAGGGTATGTATATGCGACTTTGTTCTATTCAAAAACGGATGAACAAGGAGGTTACGAAGCAACAACTAATAAGATTACCAAAAACAATTACAAATCTCAAGGAGTTGAATTGGAAACGTCGTATAATGTAACTGATGGTTTCAATCTTAGAGGCGGACTTACGTATACCAAAGCCAAAATCACTTCAGGTGCTGACAATGGTAACGATCCTAGAAGACAACCGAAATTAATGTACAATTTCATTCCAACGTATAAATTCGGCGCCAAGAAAAACACCCTTGGATTGAGTTTTATTGGACAAACAAAAGCATTTACACAAGATTCAAACGAATTAGTAATGAATGGATTTGTGATCGTAAACGGCTTTGTAGAAGTGCAAGTTACGAAAGGATTGTCTTTAAATTTGTCAGGAAATAACTTGCTAGATACTTTAGCTATTACCGAAGCAGAAGAAGGAAAAATCACCGATAACACGGTAAATTATGTGCGAGCTAGACCATTCCCAGGAAGGTCAGTATCCATGGCATTGACTTATAGATTCTAATTTAAAAGTTCATATTTTGTTTTGTTTAGTCAGCAATTCCTGTATTTTTATGATGCAGGAATTGTTTTTAAAAACAAATAGTATTCTCCTAAAATCCTTGTACTGATGTATCAAAAACCAAAGCTTTCTTTTTGGCAAATATGGAATATGAATTTTGGTTTTTTCGGAATCCAATTCAGTTTTGGTTTGCAACAAAGCAACATGAGTGCTATTTACAAGTACTTGGGAGCTAACGAAGCGAGTTTGCCTATGTTGTGGCTCGCTGGACCCATAACGGGTTTGGTTTTGCAACCGATTATCGGTGCCATTAGCGACGGAACTTGGTCGCCAAAATTCGGAAGAAGAAAACCTTTTTTCCTGATTGGAGCTTTATTGTCAAGTATTGCATTGATAGCCATGCCTTATTCCACATCGATTTGGATGGCAGCAAGTTTGCTCTGGATTTTAGATGCTGCGAATAATATTGCGATGGAACCTTACCGTGCCTTCGTAGCCGATAAATTGCAAAACGAACAGCATTCTTTTGGTTTTCTAATGCAAAGCTTTTTTACCGGATTGGGAATCACTTTAGCCAATTTTACACCAGCAATTTTAGTGGCTTTGGGCTTCTTCGCCTTTACCGATAAAATGAGTAACGGAATACCAGTTTATACCTACTGGGCCTTTTTTATTGGTGCAATAGCCGCTATCGGGTCGGTATTGCTTTCCGTAATTACGACGAAAGAATATCCGCCAACCGAAGCAGAATTGCTACAAATGAGCAAAATGAAACAAGGTAATAACATTTTCAAACGAACCTTTTTAGATATTAAAGAGGCTTTTGTTACGATGCCTTTAACCATGAGACAATTGATACCCGTAAAGTTTTTTACTTGGTATGCGATGTTTTGTTATTGGCAATATATTACATCAACCTTGTCTATTTCAGTTTTTCATACTACAGATCAGGCGTCTGAAGGATTTTCAAAAGCACAATTGCTGACCGGAAACTTAAACGGAACATACAACATTGTCTGTTTCTTAGTTGCTTTTGCCTTAGTGCCTCTGGCTATAAAAATTGGAGCTAAGGGCGTTCATTTTGTAGCTTTAATTTTGGGAGGTATCGGACTATTAGTGATTCCGTACTTAAATAATGTGGATGTCCTATTTCATATTTACAATCCTTTTGGCGGATCTATTGCCATCAGTACGATTTATTTGTACTCGTTCGGCTTGGGAATTTCTTGGGCTTCGATGATGGCAATGCCGTATCAGTTGTTAGCGGGCTCCATTCCAAAAGAAAAACGAGGCGTTTACATGGGTATTTTCAACATGTTTATTGTGATTCCAATGGCCATTCAAATTTTTACAATGCAGTTTTTTGTCTACGATTTGTTAGGTAAAAACCCTATCAATGTCATTCGTTTGGCAGGATTGTTTTTGATTATCGGGGCGATTTTCACGCTATTCATTACAGTAAAAAATAAAAATCAAATAGTAGACTAATGCCAACAGGTAGTTATCAAAAAGCGATTGATTTGCTTCGGCAATGCACCACACCAGCTGGTTTTATGGCTAGTGCTGAAAACGTCTCCAATTATAAAAGAGTTTGGGCACGCGATGGTGTTATTTGCGGCTTAGCGGCTCTTGCCTCTGGTGAAAAAGATTTGATTACGACATTCAGAAACACACTAGAAACGTTAGCGAAATACCAGCATGAACTCGGCACTATACCCTCGAATGTTCAAATAACGGATGCAGAAGCCGAAGTAAGTTACGGAGGTTTAGCAGGACGCGTTGATGCCGTTACTTGGTTTATCATAGGGATTTGTCAATATGGGCATAGCACTAAAGACGTTGAATTTGTAGCCCAATACCAATCCCACATCCTCAAAGCATTACGTTTGTTGGATGCTTGGGAATTCAACAACAAACATTTACTCTATGTGCCACTTTCTGGAAATTGGGCCGACGAATACATCACGGATGGTTATGTGCTTTACGACCAGTTACTGCGCTTGTGGGCGCTTAAGAGTTATCAGTTTTTTAATAAAGATTTGGCGATTACTTCTAAAATAAAAAAGATAGAATCACAAATAGAAACCAATTTTTTGCCCAATGCTACTGCTGAAAAATACCACGAAAAGGCCTATCAAGAGCATGAGTTCGATAAATTCATGCCTTGTTCTTTTTCTCCATCGGGATATAAGAAACCTTTTGATGCCTTTGCAAATTCATTGGCGTTGTTGTTGAATATAGGCTCCGATGCTTATCAACTAGAATTGCTACACTACATGAATCAATTACAACAAAGTTTGCCAATGAAATTGCTTCCTGCTTTTTGGCCACCAATTGAGAAAGGCGATGCCGATTGGAATCTATTAAAGAATAATTGTAAATATGAATTTAGGAATTACCCCAATGAATTCCATAATGGTGGAAGTTGGCCTATGGTCAACGGATTTTATGGCTTGGCATTATTGTGCAAAAACAAACCAGAGGAAGCCATAGATTTATTAAAGCAAATCAATAATGCAAACGCTCAAAAGAACTTTGCCTTTTATGAAAATTTCAATTCGATTAGTGCCGAACCAAATGGAGTTCCGTTTTGTGCCTGGAGCGCAGCTGCTACAGTCTTGGTGCACCAAAGTTTAACCGTTAATTTTAAATTACTCGTTTAATGGATCATTCTATAGACATTATTTGTGTTGGAGAAGTTTTAATAGATTGTATTGGACATGAAATCAATACACTCGCGAATACTAAAGATTTCCATCGCTATTTGGGTGGTTCGCCAACAAATGTAGCGGTAAACTCAGCCCGACTCGGTCTAAAAACAGCGTTAGTTGCCACAACTGGTAACGATGGATTGGGAAGTTTCATCGCAGAAAAATTAGAACAGAATAAAGTCAACACTACACATATTCGGCAATCAATTGCCAAACCCACTTCAGTAATTTTTATTGCAAGATCGGAAACTACACCTGATTTTATTGCCTATCGAGAAGCCGACCGAGAAATTTTGGAAGATCAAATCCCGGATACGCTGTTGATGCAAGCCAAATTATTTCACACCACCTGTTTTGCTTTAAGTCAAGAACCCGCTCGGAATACCATTTTAAATCGAGCTCACAAAGCAAAATCACTTGGATTGCAAATGAGCATTGATATTAATTACTCTGAAAAAATTTGGCCCAACCGTTATGAGGCACATCAGGTCTTGAAAGATTATTTGTCGAATGATCCATTGGTTAAAGTTAGCGAAGACGATTGCCAGCGTATTTTTGGCACCATCAAAACCGAAGCGGAAATATTCGACTATTTTCACAAACAAGGGGTCAGCACTGTTTGTCTTACTAAGGGCAAAAATGGAGTTACACTATCGGATCATCAGCAAGGACTTTTTTATCAAGAAGCGATTCCGCTACAAAATATTAAAGATGCTACTGGCGCTGGTGACGCTTTTTGGACAGGGTTTCTATTTGCGAGATTACAACATAAGAGCTGGGATGAATGTCTTACTATTGCTCAAAAATTGGCCAGTATTAAATTGCAGAATGTTGGGAGATTGCCTGACAATATAGATTTCCACAAAGAGTTGTTATAGCTTGATGAACTAAAAATTTTTTGCCTTTTCTTTCGTAGTTTTTCAAATCTCCTATTTTTGTTGAAATCATTTTTATGAAAAGGAACGTATTTTGGAGCATTTTATTAACTGTACTATGCGCTAAGGCAACGCAAGCGCAACCTTTTGTGGATGTGGCCACAGTAAGGTATCAATCATTCTCTTCCGAATACAAAAATCCTACTTTCGGTAGGAACAAAACCGATTTGTATAGTGTCCAACTCTTGCTTCCAAAGTCTTTGAAAAGCGGCAACACCATACTATTCCGAATTGCAGCCGAGAACATTCATTCGGAAATAGTCTCCAATAATTCTTACGCTTCCCAAGTCTCCAGTTTTTCACTAGCTTTTGGTTGCCAATGGTTGTCTTCAAACCAACTTTGGAAAACTACAGTGCTAGGTATTCCGAAATTGGCTTCCGATTTTAAGGATGAAATTGCACCAAGAGATTGGCAATATGGCGCTTTAGCGATAACAAAGTACCAACTCAATCCTAAAGTGCAACTTAAAGCAGGATTTTATTATAACCGCGAAGCCTTTGGAAATTTCTTTATTCCGCTTTTTGGAGTGGATTGGAAAGCATCTGAGCGGCTGAATTTTTACGGTATATTGCCTTCAAATTATACGATTGAATACCAATTTCTTCCGAAAAAAGGATATGCCGGAGTGGCTTTTACAGCACCCACACGGTCTTTCCATTTGTCGAAAAGCCAACAAGAGGATTATGTTCGCATGGATGAAGTTACGGCAAAGTTCTTTGCGAATTATGAACTTTGGAATCATGTGGTTATTCTTGGAGAAGTTGGGTATTCCTTAGGGAAAAGCCCCTTGCAATATGCAACTGGGACAGATAGGTTGTCGCAACAAAATCCAATCTATACTCCTTTGAAACGGTATCCAATTTTTGAAATTGGGTTAGCGTATAGAATTCGAGAAGACATGAATTCGACTCAAAAAACACAATAACTGATTGATTTATTGGCATAAAAAAACCCGAATAGTTACTATTCGGGTTTTTTGTGGTACCTCCAGGGATCGAACCAGGGACACATGGATTTTCAGTCCATTGCTCTACCATCTGAGCTAAGGTACCTTTCTTAAAGCGGTTGCAAATATAGAATGATTTTTAATTTATACAAAACAAATATTAAAAAAAATCTATTCGTAACTTCGCGACTTCAAACCACGACTCATGCTTCTAGCTCTTGATATTGGAAATACACGAATTAAAGCCGCTGTCTTTGAACACAATACCCTTGTGGAGGTGGTTTCGTTTTTGGAAATAGATTGGCAAACGGCTATGATATCTTTTTTAAATAAATACCCCAAGTGCACCGATTTAGTGGTAGCTAGTGTAGGAAATATCTCGAAAGAGCAGTTTTCAGCTTTTGAAAATCGACTGAAAGTACATTTTATTTCCCGTTCAGATCAGTTTCCTTTTCGTAATTTATATGGTACACCCAATACTTTGGGAATCGACAGAATGGTCTTGGCCACAGGAGCCGTATTTGAGTATCCAAAACAAAATCGATTGGTCATTGATGCGGGAACTTGTATTACTTATGATTTCATTACCGATGACGATCAATATCTTGGGGGCGCCATTGCCCCGGGGATTAGACTGCGTTATGAAGCGATGCATCAGTATACCGCGAAATTGCCTTTGTTGGCAAAAAGTATTCCCCAGCATTTTATTGGAAATACTACCGAAGAAGCAATGCATGTTGGGGTAGTACAAGGGATGGTTCATGAAATTGATGGTTTCATCGACCAATATCGGCAACAGTATTCAAAAATTATAATAATTTTAACGGGTGGAGACGCCAATTTTTTGGCTAACCAATTAAAAAATACCATATTTGCCAATTCAAATTTTCTTCTGGAAAGCTTGAACCAAACTTTTCAATATAAAATCAAACATGATTAAGAAATTCATACTTCCCTTTTTCTTTCTTTTAGCACTAACTTCTCAAGCGCAACAAGCAACTTCATCACCTTATTCGTATTACGGAATTGGAGATGTTCGATTTAAAGGAACCGCGGAAAACAGATTAATGGGAGGTGTATCCGTTTTTCCAGATAGTATCCATGTTAACGTGCAAAATCCAGCCTCTTACGCTAGTTTGTTGTTGACAACTTATACTGTTGGAGGCTCATTTAATGCTACAAAATTAAAAACAGCCTCTAAAAGCGAAAAAGCACAACGGTCCACTCTAGATTATATGGTGATTGGAATTCCTTTTGGAAAATCAGGACTTGGATTGGGGTTGATACCTTATTCTGCAGTAGGTTACCGTATCGGAAATGTGGATGCCGATCAAACAAAACATCGCTACGAAGGTTCCGGTGGATTGAACAAAGTATTTGTAGGATATGGTTATAAAATCCGAAAGAACTTTAGTATTGGAGCGGATTTTCAATACAACTTTGGAAAAATTGAAACAACAAATACCAAAAAACTGGTAATTGCCCAATACGGAACTAAAGAATTAAATACTTCGGAGTTGTCGGGAATTACCTTAAATTTAGGATTGCAATACCAAAGAAAAATAAATGCCAAATTGGATGTGTATGGTAGTTTAACGTATTCTCCAGAAACTAGTTTGAAATCTAAGAATTCAAGAATTATTTCGTCAGTAGTTTATACTGATTTCTTGACAGCGGAAAAAGATCGTATGGGTGAATTACTTTACCAAACGACTTTAAAATCTCCAAGTAAAGTTTCGTTTGGAGCCGGAATAGGACAAAATAAAAAATGGATGATTGGAACCGAAATCACCATGCAACAATACAGCAAATTCGGGAATCGCTATAACGACCTAACGAATGTAACGTATAAAAACGCAGTCAAATATAGCTTTGGAGGGTATTATATTCCGAACTACACTTCGTTTTCTCGCTACATTGACAAAGTTACCTATCGCGCAGGTTTCCGATATGAAACTACTGGAATGGTCATCAATTCCGAATCGATTCGAGATTATGCTTTAACAGCAGGTTTCGGTTTACCTTTAGGCGGAGCATTCTCTAATTTGAATTTAGGTTTAGAATACGGAAGAAGAGGAACAGCAAAAGCCTTATTGGTGCAAGAAGATTATACGAACGTCGTGATTAGTTTGTCTATGAATGACCGTTGGTTTGTAAAACGTAAATACGAGTAAATCGAAATACCTCGATTTTCTCCAAAAGCAACAGCATGAAAAACCTCAAGACAACGGCGATGGTGCTACTCTTTACTGCATTTACAGTACAGTGCTTCGTGTCTTGTGAAAGCAATTTCAAAGAGGTTCAAAAAATCAATTACTCCGAATTTATTCCGAGTGGTGAAGCAGAAAATTTCAATTTAAAATACACCGATTCTGGGCGCATCAAATCAATCTTAGTTAGCCCGAGAATGCTAGATTATTCGAGCGTTTCTTTCCCTTTTACCGAATTTCCAGATGGCGTTCATGTAACGATGTTCGACAACCAAGGAAAAAAAACATTCATATCATCAAAGTATGCCGTGACATTCAAAGGAACCAATTTAATTGATTTGCAGAAAAATGTAAAAATCACCAACGAAACGGGGCAGATGCTTGAAACAGAACAGCTCTATTTCGATCAAAAAAACGAATGGTTTTTTACCGATAAAAAGTTTAAATTTACCGATCCAAAAGGCGTTTCCTTCGGAGAAGGTATCGATTTTAGCAAGGATTTTAAAATCGTAAATTCACAGCGTATCAACGGAGCAATCGATCAAGCGGATTAAAAAATAACTTATGAATTACTTAAAATATACTCAATACGTTTACTTGGTGTTTAGCGCTTTTTTTATTTATGACGGAGCCACCAAATGGAATTCCGAACAATCGCCCTGGTTGTCTTTCCTAATTGCCGGAGTTTGTGTTTTCATGTTTTTCTTCCGAAGAAGTTTTGCTAAGAAATTTCAAGACCGAAACAAAAACGCTTAAACCATGGAGATTAGTATTATCATTCTATGCCTAATACTAGCCGCACTTTTCTCGGGAATGGAAATTGCTTTCGTTTCTTCCAACAAAATTTATCTCGAGATTGAAAAAAAACAACAAAATTTCATCTCACAAGTCCTAACCAAACTTACCGAAAAACCTTCTAAATTTATCGCTTCAATGCTCATTGGGAATACCATTGTTCTGGTAATCTATGGGTTTTTTATGGGCGAATTACTTATGAGATGGATTGAACATTTGGGATTTAATTTCACCAATTTGTCCAACATCTTAATCCAAACAACACTTTCCACACTTCTGGTCTTGATTACTTCGGAGTTTTTGCCAAAAGTGTTTTTCCAAATTTACGCCAACAGTTTTATCAAGTTTTTTGCGCTGCCGGCCTACATCTTTTATGTATTGTTTTATTACATTTCGACTTTCATTTTGTGGATTTCCGATTTTATCTTGAGAAAATTTTTCAAAACTGAAGGCGATCAGATTCCATTGTTCTTCAGTAAAATCGAGTTGGGCAATTACATCACGGAGCAAATGAGTACCGTGGAAGATCATGAAAACATGGATTCAGAAATCCAAATTTTTCAAAATGCGTTGGAGTTTTCCGGAGTCAAAGCCCGCGATATCATGACGCCTCGAACTGAGATTTCTGCTGTTGAGATTCACGACTCGGTCACCGAATTGAAAAACAAATTCATCGAAACCGGCTATTCCAAAATATTGGTCTATCAAAATTCGTTGGACGATATTCTAGGCTATGTGCATTCCTTCGAATTGTTTAAAAAACCACGAAGTATTAAATCGATTTTGATTCCGGTGGAGTTTGTTCCAGAAACCATCTTTATTAAGGAAGTCTTGGATTTGCTAACCAAAAAAAGGAAAAGCGTCGCCATAGTTTTGGATGAGTACGGCGGAACTTCTGGAATTATTACCGTAGAAGATATCGTCGAAGAACTTTTTGGAGAAATTGAAGACGAGCACGATGAAGTAGAAACTTTAATCGAAAAACAACTTTCGGAAGATGCCTATTTGTTTTCCACGCGACTAGACGTAGAATATATTAATCAAACGTTCAAACTTAACATTCCCGAAAGCGATTCTTATGGCACTTTGGGCGGATTCATAGTAAATTACACCAAAGAAATACCTCAAAAAGGAGAACAAATTACGATCGATAAATTCCATTTTACCATCGAAGAAGCCACGAATAAGAAGATCGAATTGGTGAAATTAGAAGTTCAAGAATAAAATTTCAAAAAAAAATCAAAAATCGTGTAAATTATAACCACACAACTATGGTTATTAAATAGATAATTGTATTTTCGCAAACTGAATTAAAAATTAACAATACTAAAAATGGCAGTTTTACAAAAAATTAGACAACGTTCGTTACTTCTAATACTCGTTATTGGTTTTTCATTATTAGCATTTATTGTGCAAGATTTATATAGAAAAGGCGGTTTTAACGAGACTTCAAAATATGTAGGAACCGTTAACGGGAAAGATATTGCTTTTGAAGACTTTAGAGTAAAAGTTAGCAACGTTGAAAAAAGTGGACAACAAGGAATGACTCCAACGCAGGCGGTAAATCGTGTTTGGGATCAAGAAGTTTCCATCGCATTGTTGTCGGCTGAATTCGATAAATTAGGAATTCGTTCTTGCGAAAAAAGTATTTTGGAAATCTTCAAAGCAGATCAAAATATTGGTCAAAACCCAGCTTTTCAAACCAATGGTGCTTTTGATATTGCCAAATTTAAAGAATACTTCAAATCCAATCCAGAGCAAGCGCAATTGTTGAAAGACAGAGAAAAAGATGCTGATTTGAACGCAAAATATCAAGTATACAACACGTTGGTAAAAGGCGGAATGTACACAACAGAAAGTGAAGGAAAGTTGAAATATGAAATGGAATCTAACAAAGTGAACTTTGATTATGTTGCTGTTTTGTATTCCTCTATCAAAGATGCTGATGTAAAAATCACGGATGCTGAAATCACCGAGTACATGAAGAAAAACGAAAAGAAATACAAAGCGGAAGAAACCCGTGAAGTAGAATACGTTTTAATTCAAGATAAAGCGTCTGCTGAAGACGAAAATGAAGTAAAAACTAACGTTAATGCTTTGTTGAATCAACGGGTGGTTTACAATCAAACTACAGGAAAAAACGATACCATTCCAGGATTCAAAGGAGCGGCAAATACCGTTGAATTTGTCAATGCTAATTCGGATATTCCTTACGATTCTACGTACGTAGCCAAAAAAGATTTGCCAGCAGATGTCGCAGAAGCATTATTCAATTTGCCACAAGGTGAAATCTACGGACCTTATATGAGAGGCGATTATTACTGCATCTCAAAATCTATGGGTAAAAAAGCGGGTGTGAACGCGAAAGCAAGTCACATTTTGATTAGCTATGAAGGAACGCAAGTGCCTAATAAAAAAGAGAAAAGAACTAAAGAACAAGCGAAAGCTAAAGCAGAACAATTGTTAGCGCAAGTGCAAGCTAATCCATCTAGCTTTATGATGTTGGCCATGATGAACTCTGATGATTCTTCGGCTCAACAAGGTGGCGATTTAGGCTATTTCAGTCAAGGGCAAATGGTGAAACCGTTCAATGACTTTGTTTTTAGCAACCCGGTTGGGAAAATTGGTTTGGTAGAAACCGATTTCGGATTCCACATTATTAATGTTACTGACAAACAAGATGCCGTTCGTTTGGCAACCATTGCGCAAAAAATCGAACCATCAGAAGCAACTTCAGATAAATTGTATACTCAAGCAGTGAAATTTGAAATGGATGCTAACGACAAAGATTTTGAAAAAGTTGCGAAAGCCGCTAAATTGCAAGTGAATCCATCGGTAAAAGTGAAAGCAATGGACGAAAGTTTCGGAGCTACTGGAAACCAAAGACAAATTGTAAGATGGGCATTTGATAAAGAAACCAATGTAGGTGATGTAAAACGTTTCGAAGTGGTGAACTTAGGAAATGTAATTGCTAAATTGAAAAAAGTAAACGAAAAAGGATTGATGGCGATTGATGATGCGCGTCCAAGCGTAGAACCACTTTTGAAAAACAAGAAAAAAGCGGCTATGATCACCGCAAAAATGAAAGGAAGTTCTTTAGATGCCATTGCAAAAGCTTCTGGAGTAGCGGTACAACAAGCGGTTGATTTGACCGTAGAAAACGCAAACATTCCGAATGCAGGATTCGAAAGAAAAGTAGTGGGAACTGCATTTGCAATAGGCGTAAATAAAGTATCGGCTCCAATCGAAGGAATCTCTGGAGTATATGTGGTGAAACCAACTGTAGTGACTAAAGCACCAGCGTTGCCAAAGTATACCGATTATGTTGCCAAAGTAAAATCGCAAGTAGCAGGATATTCTGGCCGAGTGATTCCAGCTTTGAAAGAAGAAGCAGAAATCGAAGACAACAGAACCAAATTCAATTACTAAGAATTGAATTCAGAAATAAAAAAAACCCGACTCAACAGTCGGGTTTTTTTATAGAATCATGTCTGCATATGGAATCACAGTATGGAACCCTTTTTCCTGGAAATATATTGTCGGATCTTCTTTAGAATAGGCTAGAATAAAATCGCCACCCCAAGCGCCAAGGCTTTTTAACGTGCCTTGAAAATCGGGAAATAATTTTTCTTTTACAGTAGGCAATTCTAGAAGCGCACTTAAAATTTCTTCGTGTTCTTGCAGAAGCGACTGAAAACTAAATCCGTCGTTGGTTTGAAGTAAAGCGGTTGTTATTTTATCCGTTTGTAGGATGATGTTGTCTACAGCGGTTCTTTTTTGTTGGTATGATGCGATGGCGTTTTTGCTACTTTGTTTTTGATTGAGATAAACAAAATACAAATGGCGACGACAATCCGGCTCAAAAGCAATGGGTTTTACGTAAGGTTTTCCAGAATCTAAGCGGTATAGAATGGGCGTATCGTTCTGCGCACAAGCAATGTCGTAACCACTTCCTCCAAAACTGTTTTTGAGTAGCGCAAAAGCGTCTATTTCGAGCCATTGGGCTATGTTGTTGATGAGTGTAGAAGAAGTGCCCAAACCCCAAAATTTCGGAAACGACAAATGGGTGCTAATGCGATAGCCTTCGTTCTGTTTTAGGAAATTGGGATTCATAAGTCCGGCTTCGTGAAGAATCGCCACTAAGGTATTTTTTACCGGTTGCCCTTCAAAGAAAGTTTTTTTTTCGATTTCGGAAAAAAGGAAGGTGTCGTCAAACCAAATGCTGCCGTCAGCATCATAACTTGTCCACTGAATTTCTTGTCGATCGCCCGTTTCGACGATTAAATCCTGTCCGAATTTCGTGGGCAAAGCCAAAGCCATAGCGCCATCTAAAACGACATATTCGCCAGTCAGCAGTAATTTTCCGTTGCTATAGAATGTTTTTTTCATGGGTTGTGTTTCGTTAGGAAGATTTGGATTTGGAAACCGATATGCCTAGCCCCGATTGCAGCAAGTATCCTCGCAGAGATACTGCGGAAAGCGGGAAAAAGCTCCTAAAGATTCTTCCTCAAATTTTCAATAAACGCTACGGCACTCGAATGCGAAACGACTTGGTCCTTAAAATGATTTTTAACGGCATGACGTTCTTCGGTGGTGGCTTGAAACTGGTTTAAGATATTGTTCAAATGCATTTTCATGTGGCCTTCTTGGATTCCGGTAGTAGTTAGAGAACGCAATGCGGCAAAATTTTGCGCCAATCCAGCAACGGCCACCACTTGCATTAGTTCTTGAGCGGAAGGTTTTTCTAACAGTTCCAAAGCAAATTTTACTAAAGGATGTAACGAGGTTAGTCCGCCAACGGTTCCTAAAGCTAGCGGCACTTCGATCCAGAACTTAAAAATCCCATTTTCAATGCTGGCGTGTGACAAGCTGGAATAGTTTCCGCTTCGAGAAGCATACGCGTGCACGCCGGCTTCTACGGCTCTAAAATCGTTTCCGGTGGCCAGAACCACAGCGTCGATTCCGTTCATAATGCCTTTGTTATGTGTGACGGCGCGAAAAGGTTCGACTTCGGCAATGTTCACGGCTCGAATAAATTTCTCAGCAAACTCTTGTGGGTTTTCTATTTTTTTGTCGGCCAACTCTTCTACTTTGCAAGAAACCTCGGCCCGAACCAAACAATTGGGGACGTAGTTCGACAAGATGCTCATGACTACTTGGATGTTCCTTTCGTTTTCTGAAAAGGCATCGTATTTTTGGGCTTCTTCTTTTAAAGTGCTGGCTATTTGTTCTAAGCACGAATTGATAAAATTGGCGCCCATGGAATCTTTGGTTTCAAAAGTCACGTGCAGTTGAAAGTAATTCGCTAGTTTTTGAGTTTGATTTCGGAGCTCAATATTTAAAATTCCGCCGCCTCTTTTTTGCATGTTTTTGGTAATACTTTCGGTGGCAGCGAATAATTTAGGTTTTAGTGCGATGAAGAAAGTTTCTAGTTTTTGAACTTCTCCAAGGTATATGAAATGGACTTGACCAATTTTTTCCGTGTTCCAAACGGTGGCTTTGAATCCGCCTCTAGTAGACCAAAACTTAGCCGATTTCGCGGCAGCAGCCACTACAGAACTTTCTTCGATAGCCATTGGAACGGTGTAGTTTTTTCCGTTGATCAGAAAGTTGGGCGCTACGCCTAGCGGTAAATAGAAATTGGTGATGGTATTTTCGATGAATTCGTCATGTAATTTTTGCAGTTGTTCGTTTGAATTCCAGTAGGTTTTCAAAAGGGCAACGGTCTCGGTTGGATTAGAGAAATACTTTTGGGCAATCCAATTGATTTTTTCTTCTTTCGAGAGTTTGGAAAATCCGGAGATGGCTTCGTTCATGAGTGATTGGTTTGAATCAAATAAGGTGTAAAGATACTGTTTCAAACATTTATTTACTACAAACTACACTACTTTGAAGTATAAAAAAAGTGCATCAAAACTGCATTTAACATAAAAAACTGCCGTTAATTGTAAATTTTTCACTAAAATTGACAGTTTTTATATTCAAGTACATCTATGAAATCAAATCACTTTCTCGCGATCTTCCTTTTGCTGTGTTTATCAGCAGTTTCCCAACAAAAAATTACCGTCGAAGACATTTATACAGGAGCCTATCGCGCCAAAGGAATGGACGAATTGCAATCCTTGAAAAACACGAATCAATACACGGTGCTGAACTTTGATCGGCCGTCGAAAACCATGCAGATTGACTTGTATGATTTCGCCACTTTGAAGAAAGTATCCACTTTGATCGATACCAAAAATTTCAAAGAACTGATGGATGGAATCGATAGCTATACTTTCAGCGGCGATGAAAAAATGATTTTATTGGCTACGAATTCGAATCAAATTTTCCGACATTCTTTTACTGCAGATTTCTACCTTTACAACACCACGACTAAAACCCTGACCAAGCTTTTCGATCAAGTGCAAGAGCCGACTTTTTCTCCCGACGGAACAAAGATTGCTTATGCCAAAGAAAATAATTTGTTTGTCTACAATTTGGCAACTCAAAAATCGACAGCGATTACTTCTGATGGAAAGAAAAACACCATCATCAACGGAATTACAGATTGGGTTTACGAAGAAGAATTTGCTTTTGTAAGAGCGTTCGATTGGAGTGCCGATAGTAAAAAACTAGCTTACATTCGCTTTGATGAAAGTGAAGTGCCCGAATTCTCGATGTCGATCTTTCGCAAAGATTTGTATCCAACGATAGAAACCTTCAAATATCCAAAAGCGGGTGAAAAGAACTCCTTGGTTTCCTTGCATCTTTTTGATGTCGCATCTTCGGCTACTAAAACAGTTGCTTTGGGAAATTATTCTGATTTTTATATCGCTCGAATCAAATGGACTAACGACGCCAATGTGTTGTGTGCACAAGTATTAAACCGTCATCAGGATAATTTAGACTTGTTGTTTATCGACGGCACGACAGGTAGTTCTAAGGTGGTTTTGAACGAAAAAGACAAAGCGTATGTAGATGTAACGGATAACTTGACTTTTTTAAAAGACAACAGTTTTATTTGGACGAGTGAAAAAGACGGTTTTAACCACATTTACATGTACGACAAAACTGGAAAACTAAAAAATCAAGTAACGAAAGGATCGTGGGAAGTGACCAACTACTATGGTTTTGACGAGAAGACGAAAACGGTTTACTACCAATCCGTAGAAAATGGTTCGATCAATAGAGACGTTTATAAAATCAATTTGGACGGAAAGAATAAAGTACGCTTGACTTCTTTAACCGGCACCAATAATGCTACGTTTAGTCCAAATTTTCAATACTTCATCAACTCCTATTCTAGTGTAACGCAACCTCCAGTGTATACTTTAAACGAATCAAAATCGGGCAAACAAATTCAAGTAATTGAAAATAATGAAGCTTTAGCTACCAAGTTGAAAGCTTACAATTTGCCTTCCAAAGAATTCTTCGTGTTAAAAACAGAAAAAGGCAATTCGTTGAACGCCTGGATTTTGAAACCCAAAGATTTCGACGCTACCAAAAAGTATCCCGTTTTTATGTACCAATATTCAGGTCCAGGTTCGCAACAAGTGAACAACGATTGGAATGCAGCCGATGATTATTGGTTCATGATGTTAGCACAACAAGGCTATATTGTAGCTTGCGTTGACGGAAGAGGAACAGGTTTCAAAGGAGCCGATTTCAAAAAATGCACTCAAAAAGAATTGGGAAAATTCGAGGTGGAAGATCAAATTGATGCCGCCAAAGTACTCGGAAATTATCCTTATGTGGATAAAAACAGAATCGGAATTTGGGGTTGGAGTTATGGTGGATTCATGGCGTCCAATTGCATCATGAAAGGAGCCGATGTTTTCAAAATGGCGATAGCGGTTGCTCCGGTGACCAATTGGCGTTTTTACGACAGCATTTATACCGAACGTTATATGCAAACGCCTCAAGAAAATGCTAGTGGATACGATGACAATTCACCCATCAATCATGTTTCAAAATTGAAGGGGAAATTCCTTCTAATTCACGGTTCGGGCGATGATAATGTGCACGTACAAAACTCGATGCAAATGATGGAAGCATTGATTCAAGCCAACAAACAATTCGATTCGCAAATCTACCCCGACAAGAATCACGGAATTTACGGCGGTAAAACCCGAATCCAATTGTATACTAAAATGACGAATTTCATAAAAGAAAATTTATAATTAACTCTCAAACTAAAACCAGATTAAAATGACAGAAACGCAAGTAAAAACAGGACATCCAAAAGGACTTTGGGTATTATTTGGAACCGAAATGTGGGAACGTTTCAACTTCTACGGAATGCGAGCTATCCTGACTTTATTCCTTGTAAATTCATTGATGATGAAAGAAGAAGACGCTTCCTTAATTTATGGAGGATTCTTAGGGCTTTGTTATCTGACCCCAATGTTGGGAGGCTTTGTTGCCGATCGTTTTTTTGGAAACAGAAATTGTATTTTGTTGGGTGGCTTGATGATGGCTATCGGACAGTTTTTGTTGTTTACTAGCGCTAGTGTTTTTGGAACTAATCTAGGATTGGCGAATACCCTAATGTGGACGGCTTTGGGAATCATTATTTTTGGAAACGGATTCTTCAAACCAAACATTTCTAGTATGGTGGGAAGTTTGTATCCAAAACAAGAAAAAAGCAAATTGGATACAGCGTTTACGATTTTCTACATGGGAATCAACTTAGGAGCTTTCTTAGGTCAATTAATTTGCCCAATTATTGGAGACGTAAAAGATGCTAACGGAATTCGGGACATCCACGCGTTTAAATGGGGATTCTTGGCCGCTTCGATTGCCATGTTGATTGGAACAGCCGTTTTCTATGTTCTTAAAAACAAATATGTAGTGACTCCGGAAGGCCGTCCATTGGGTGGATTACCCTCTAAAAACGAAGCTTCTGATTTTGAAGAAGGCGAATCTCAAAAAGCAGTGTTTTCTCAAAAAGCATTACTGGGTGCTGCCATTGCTTTTTTAACTTTGGGCGTTATCATTCACTTTGTGTTTGATCAAAATTTAATTTATACCTTGATTTATTCGAGTGGTTTGACCTTAGCCGGATTGATTGTTTCTGATTCGTCGCTAACCAAAGTGGAGCGCGATCGAATTTTTGTAATTTATATCGTGGCCTTTTTTATCATATTCTTCTGGGCAGCCTTTGAACAAGCAGGTTCGTCATTGACCTTTATAGCCGACAATCAAACCGACAGAAACTTCTTCGGTTGGAACATGCCACCATCCATGGTTCAAATTTTTAACGGATTGTTCGTAGTGGCTTTTGCCGTGCCGTTCAGTATGTTGTGGGATTATTTGAGAAGCAAAGGAAGAGAGCCGATTTCTCCAATGAAACAATCTATTGGATTGGCTTTGATTGCCTTGAGTTATTTTATTATCGCACACAACGTAAAAGATTTAGGAAATAGCGGTTTGTTAGCCATCAAATGGTTGATTTTATTGTATTTAATTCAAACTTGTGCCGAGTTGTGCTTGTCGCCAATTGGACTGTCCTTAGTAGGTAAATTATCTCCAAAACGTTTCTCTTCTTTACTTTACGGAGTGTTCTTTTTATCGAATGCTTCCGGATATGCTTTAGCAGGAACTTTGGGTTCGATCATGCCAGCAACTGGAGATAAATTTGTTAAGGCAAAAGAATTAGGAATCGATTTGCAAGCAGTTTTAGACAAAACAATAACATTATCTCCAGAGCAATCAGCTTTGTTAGCTAAAAATCAAATCACGGATCACAACCCGATTTTTGCTGGATTTGAAATTCACAATCTTTTTGAATTCTTCATGGTGTTTGTGGTATTAACCGGATTGGCTGCAGTAATCTTATTTGCTTTAACGCCAGTCTTGAAAAAAATGATGCACGGTGTTAGATAACAGTAACGATACTTCGTTAGCACAAATACAAAATTTCAAAGGCAAGTACCCCAAGCAATTGTGGTACTTGTTTTTTAGTGAAATGTGGGAGCGTTTTTGCTTTTACGGCATGCGCGGGATGTTGGTGATTTTCATGGTCAATAAACTGATGATGGATGATCAAGTAGCCAACCTGCAGTATGGCGCCACACAAGCGTTTGTATATGCGTTTACTTTTGTTGGGGGCTTGTTTGCTGATAAAATTTTAGGCTACCGTAAATCGTTGTTTTGGGGTGGTATTTTGATGATTGTAGGAAGTGTGATTTTATCCATTGATCCGAAACAATTTTTCTTTATTGGAATTAGTTTTACCATTATTGGAACGGGATTTTTCAAACCCAACATCTCCACTATGGTCGGAAAGTTATACAAAGACGATGATAATCGACGAGACGCTGGTTTCTCCCTTTTTTATGCCGGGGTTAATTTAGGAGCTTTGATTGGCGGTTATTTGTGTATTGCAGTGGCGAATGGGAATTTACTTTCCACCGTAATTCCAGAACCGTTGCGTTGGAATTTTGCCTTCGGGTTCGCAGCGGTAGTAATGGTCATTAGTTTGTTGACGTTTATTCAAACACAAAAATCGTTAGGCAGTATCGGAATTTCACCGATGTTGAATCTGGAAAGCTCTAAAAGAAAAACGTATGAATACAGTACCTACGCTGGTTCTCTTTTAGTGATTCCAATTGTAATCCTGTTGGTTTCCAATTCACGATATACGGATTTGTTCATGTACATTATCGGACCTTGTTCCTTATTGTATCTGTTTTACGAAATGAAAAGCTTCTCTGTAAAAGAAAATAAGAAATTGTTGGCAGCGCTAGTTTTCATTTTATTCTCGATTGTTTTTTGGGCGTTTTTTGAACAAAGTGGCGGGTCGTTAAGTCTTTTTGCCGCTAACAATTTAAGTAAAACGGTTGTTGGAATTCCATTAGATCCAAATGGCGTAAATAATTCTGCTAATTCCTTTTTTGTCATCGTTTTTGCCGCATTAGTTGGAATGGTTTGGCTTTGGATGAGCAAACGAAATATAGAACCGAATACTTTAATCAAATTCGGATTGGGCTTCTTGTTTTTAGCTGGCGGATTTTACGTCTTCTATTATACGAAGTTTTTTGCGGATGCCAATGGAGTAACTTCTTTGGATTTATTTACGTTCGGCTGGTTCATTATTACTTTTGGTGAATTGTGTTTGTCTCCGATAGGCATGTCCATCATGACGAAACTTTCTCCAGCCAAATTGCAAGCAGTGATGATGGGAATGTGGTTTTTAGCCAGTGCTTATGGGCAGTATTTTGCAGGTCTTTTAGGGGCCAATATCGCTAGCGCTTCCGAAAATGCGTCGAATATAGACAAGCTTATTGTGTATGCCGATGGCTACAAGCAATTGGCCATTTACGCTTTGATTGCAGGACTACTTTTAATTGCTATTTCTCCTTTTGTGAAAAAATTAATGCAAGATGTAAAGTAATTGACATTTTAGTGCTCAATTCTTTTATTATATTTGAAAAAAAATTGTACGATGAAAAAAATAATAATGGTAGCCTTGCTACTAATCGGATCAGCAAGCTTACAGGCACAAGAACTAACCTGGGAAACCAATTTAGAAAAAGCTTCTCAAGTGGCCATGAAAACTAAAAAACCCCTTTTGTTGTTTTTTACCGGTAGCGATTGGTGCGGTTGGTGTATTCGTTTGCAAAATGAGGTTTTAAAAACACCTGAATTTGCTGCATGGGCTAAAGAAAATGTGGTTTTGGTGGAAGTCGATTTTCCAAGAAGATCGCCACAACTTCCAGAAATTCAAAAGCAAAATATGGAACTGCAACAAATCTTTGAAGTTCGAGGATATCCAACAGTTTGGATCACAAATCCAACCAAAGTGGATGGCAAAATCAACTTAGATAAGTTAGGAAGTACGGGATATGTTGCTGGTGGACCGGCAAAATGGCTAGAAGGAGCCAATCAAATTTTAGCTCTAAAAAAATAGCACTCAACGCATTCTAAAGAATCCCTTTTCATTGGTATTATGAAAAGGGATTTTTTGTTTCCTACAAGTCTGTTCCCATAAATGCAAATAGGATTTGTAATTACTAGCATCTGCTACGATTATTTTCGGTTGGCATGTTTGTAAAAGCCTGTCTAAATTGACTTTGGGTGATTGCCGGAAAACTAAGATATCGGGTCTTACATTTCTTGGATACGATCCCAAACTATCCACAATTACAATTTTTTTCGAGTTGAAATAGGCCAAATTCGCAATGGGTTTTGTGGCTTCAATAGCACAAAAATTAGCTACTAAATAAGCGGATAACGGATTGTTCTTCGGGATTAAACCATCGGTATACAAAGTTACCTTTTCTCCTAGTCGCTCCGCGATGAGTGTGGTTCTTTTGGCATTGAAAACAATCCATTCGTTCTGCTGTTGGGTATTCCATTTCGAAGTAAAGTAACTAATTTGAAGGAATAGTAAAGCCAATAAAACGCAAACAATTCTCTGAAAATTCGGTTTCTTGAAACAAAAAACCATAGCAAAAACAGCTAGGTACAAACTAATCATCATCCACTTGTTGCAGGGAATATCTTGGATGATAAAACTTTCTACAGACGCAATATGATGGATTATGCTGTTTAAGATTGTGATAGCTTGTTCTAAGGCGTCTATCAAGAAAGTTGGAATCTTATTCCAAAATGCCAAAACAACAACCAAAAGACCTAAGCCCATAATCAGACTTAGAAATGGAATCACCACCAAATTTGTCACAAAAAACAATCCTGGAAATTGGTGAAAATAGTAAAGGCTCAAGGGTAACGTTCCAATTTGTGCAGCAAAAGAAACCGTTAAGATGTTCCAGAAATAAATTACCAATTTCTTTTTAGGTTGCCAAAGATTATCCAACATCGGCTGCACCCAAAGAATGAAGAATAGAGCAATATAACTCAACTGAAAGCCTACATCAAAAAGGAATGAAGGTTCGAAAAGTAGAATCAAAAACAAGGAAACTAATAATGTATGAAAGATATTGGTCTTTCGTTTCAAATGCAACCCAATGGCTACAAAGGAAAACATGGTAACCGAACGAATTACCGAAGATGAAAGTCCGGCAAGAATTGCAAAACTCCACAATGCCACTAACGTTATACCGAGTTTGAAATAAGAATACTGTTTTTTCTTTGGCAAAAAACGCAGCAAAAAATTCAAAAACAAAACGATAAAACCCACATGCAATCCCGATACCGACAAGATATGAACCGCGCCAGCAAATTGATAATCGTGGACAATTTCTGAGGAAATTTCTTGCTGTTGTCCTAGTAGCAAAGCGCCCAAGACAGCAAGTTCATTCGGTTTGAAATGATCGTTTTCCAAGTTCTTTAGAATCGTACGCCGGATGATATCGGAATAGTAAAAGGCGTCTTTGACGAGAATCGGACTGACGTTTACCTCGGAGGCATCCACATAAACTTGCGCAAGAATGGATTTGTTTTTCAAGTATTTTCCGTAATCAAACTGATCTGGATTCAAAGGCGGGGAAGGCAAAACAACGTTGCTTTTGATTTGTAGTTTTGCGCCAATAGGCAGTTCGCCTATCGTTTCTTTATTGCAATTCACCAAAATGCTACCCTTACAACTTTGGTGATCAATTCGTTGCACTAGCGCTACATAACGAAAGTTGAATGTTGAACTTTTTAATTTTTCACGCAAAACCACCTCTAGCGTTGGAGTTGCTTCCTTGTTAGTTAGGTAGTGGATGTAGTTGTTTGCTTGATTGGCGCCCAAGTGCAACGTGTACGTACTCATTCCGATACAAAACGAGAGAAAATAGGTCGCTACACCAAAAGTAGCCTTTTGAATCCATTGTTTTTGAGCAATGTAAAAAGCAACGCAAAAAGCAAGCGTCGAAACACCAAGTAAAATAAGGGTGCTATTGAGATTAAGTGCGCCAAAATAGGCGAACAAAATTCCAAATATGAACCCAAGAGTAATTCTTGCCAAAGGGAATTGCCATACTTTCATATACCTAAAGTATTCAATTTTAGGCAATAACCCAAAAAATTATTCTAAAATTCGGTTGGCTTGTTCAAAAGTTTTTCCGTAATAGGCTTCTTTGGTCGAAGAGATTATTACGCCTTTTTGAGTGGAGGAGTGAATGAATTTGATTTCGTCATCCGTCACTTCTGTCACCATGCCTACGTGATTAATAACATGTTTTCCGTTGGTTTTAAAAAAAATCAAATCACCTTTTTGAATGTCATTTTGATCTAATTTGCGGCCAATTTTTGCCATGTCTACGGAAGAGCGTGGCAAGATAATGTCGAATTTCTTGAAAGTGCTGTACATCAAACCAGAGCAATCAAATCCATCAGGAGTGGTTCCGCCGGTTCGGTAATTCGACCCTAAATTCTCGGAAGCTGCATTGATCAATTGCTTCACCAAATAACTCGAATTATCAACTGTAATTACATAATCATCATCGTTTTTATCATTGATGCGATTCCCGACAACTGCTTTTTTAGGCTCTGGAGCCTTAGTGGAATTTTTAGTAGAGCTGTTGGAAGCGATTCTGTTATTTTCGGGTTTTTTATAAATTCCACGTTTTTGAGCTTCCGATTTAGAAGTAATAATATTCGAAGTGGGTTTGCAACTTACTAGTAAAGTCAGCAATAGAAGTAAAGAAAGAAATAGTTTCAAAAGTCTTATTTTTTAGGTAATGGGTAGTATTGGTAACGCAATTATTACAAGCTTCGTACAATGAGCTGCGCAGTTTTTTTACTGGCGCCAACGCCGCCTAGTTTTTCTTCTAAGGATTCGTAGGCTTTTAAAAGTTGCTCTCGTTGTCTTGGATCTAGCAGTTTTTGCAATTCAACTTTAATGGTTTTTGTGTTGCAATTTTCCTGAATTAGTTCGGTCACCACTTCTCGATCCATAATTAAATTTACCAAAGAGATATATTTCAAGGTGATGATGCGCTTGGCAATTTGATAAGAAGCCCAACTCCCTTTATAACAAACCACTTCTGGAACTTTAAACAAAGCGGTTTCCAAGGTAGCAGTTCCCGAAGTCACTAAAGCAGCGGTCGCATGACTCAATAAATCGTAGGTTTTATTTGAAAGGAAATGCACGTTTTTGTTTTTTAGGAAAGGCTGATAAAAGGAATGCTCCTGACTTGGTGCGCCTGCAATCACAAATTGATAATCTGGAAAATCTTGCACAACACTCAACATCACTGAAAGCATTTTGGTGATTTCTTGTTTCCGACTGCCGGGAAGAATCGCAATGATTGGTTGGTTGCCCAAATGGTTTTCTTTTACAAAATCAGCTTGTGAAACTTCTTTTCGGTTGTGAATCGCATCAATCAACGGATGGCCAACAAAAGTCACGGGAAATTGATGTTTATTTTCGTAAAAGTCTTTTTCAAAAGGCAAAATCACATACAAATAATCAAAGTCGCGCTTGATGGCTTGAATACGATTTTCTTTCCAAGCCCAAATTTGAGGGGAAATATAATAGTGTGTCGGGATTCCACGCTCTTTAGCCCATTTCGCAATGCGCATGTTGAAACCCGGATAATCGATAAAAATTAGTGCATCAGGTTGAAACACCTCAATGTCTTTCTTGCAAAAGGTGATGTTGCTCAAAATGGTTTTCAAATTAAAAATCACTTCAATAAAACCCATAAAGGCCAATTCACGATAGTGTTTTACTAAAGTTCCGCCGGTTTGTTGCATCAAATCGCCACCCCAAAAGCGGATGTCGGCCTTTGGATCTTCTTCATACAAGGCTTTCATTAAATTCGATCCGTGCAAATCGCCCGAAGCTTCTCCAGCTATAATGTAGTATTTCATTGATTTCGTTTGATCTTGTTAAACAAGCAAGGTAACAATGGTTAATAAAATGGTTCCCAAAATAACGCCTCTTGCCATCAACTCTAAGTTTAATTTCAATAAAATAAAAAACAAAACCAAGTTCAAAATGGCACCCAACGTAATGATTTTCCCTAACAAACCTTGCGATTTGAAGATTTGAATGCCACTGATAAAAGTGTAGTTTGTAAAAAGTTCAATGAAAATGAAGCTTCCTAAAATAGTAGCTACTATGCTAATCAATGTTCCGTAAAGCAGATCAAATTTTCTCATTCAAATTCCAAGTATTAAGTTGTTGTATCGTGTGGTGCGCCGTCATGTCAAATTGAATCGGAACTACCGAAACGTATCCTTTTTCCAAAGCCCACTCATCGGTATCCTCGCCTTGATCTTCGTTGACAAATTCACCCGTTAACCAATAATAATCTTTCCCTTGCGGGGTGACTCTTTTGTCGAAACGCTCCATCCAAAGTGCTTTGGCTTGCCGGCAAATTTTGATGCCTTTGATTTCCTGTTCTTTCAGTTTGGGAAAATTTACATTCAGAACAATTCCTTTCGGCAGTCCGTTTTGCAAAGTTTCTAAGGTAATTTTCTTAATAAAAGATTTTACCGGTTCAAAATCAGCATTCCAGTCGTAATCCAACAAGGAAAATCCAATCGCAGGAATGCCTTCGATACCAGCTTCTACCGCCGCGCTCATTGTGCCTGAGTAAATGACATTGATTGAAGAATTCGAACCGTGATTGATTCCGGAAACACACAAATCGGGTTTGCGTTTCAAGATTTCATTGACGGCTAATTTCACACAATCAACAGGTGTTCCCGAACAATTGTACTCGGTTACAACCGCATTTTCTGCCGAAACTTTATTTAAATACAACGTGTTGTTGATCGTAATGGCGTGTCCCATGGCGCTTTGCGGCTTGTCGGGTGCCACTACAACAACCTCTCCAATTTCCGACATTACGGCAATCAAAGCGCGAATTCCTGGCGCGGTAATTCCATCGTCGTTCGTTACTAAAATAAGCGGTTTTTTCATTTTTATTTGAAGCTATTTCCTGCTATCCACTGTATTCTCGTTTTAGAAAAACTAAGGCTAAAAAGCCTTGTTTTTCTAAAACGAGAGATGCCGTTCCTATCAGGGCTAGGGCATCAATTTCCGAACAACAAGCTCGAAAAAGGATTGTAAATATTTGTCGCAAAAATAAGCATTTTTAACAGGAAGTTGTTAAATTAGCATCTTTAACAAAAAATTAGCCTCGCAAATCAAACGCCACCTCGTTTTTTGTTTAATTTTAGATGCAAAAAATTAATGCACACTTTAATTCAATTTATGAAAAGGAATTACAAAGTACTACTAGTTGTTGTCGCTATCTCATTAGGATTATTTGCTTTTACCAGTACACTAAAGCCTAAAGGCGATCCCGAAAAAGACAAAATGTTGTTAGAGTTACTAACGTTTGTCATCGAAAGAGGGCACTATGATCCGGCGGTTATAGATGACAAATTCTCTAAAGGAATTTACAAGGATTATATCGAAGCTTTAGATCCTTCGAAACGATTTTTCTTACAATCAGACATCGATGAATTTGCTCCTTTTGAAACGCAACTCGACGACCAGATTAAGAACAAAGACCTATCGTTTTTCAATTTAACCTATAACAGATTGATCCAACGAATCCAAGAAAGCAAGCAATTCTACAAAGACGTATTGGCCAAACCCTTTGATTATTCGGTACAAGAAAACTTCAATACCGACTATGAAAAATTGCCATATGCTCAAAATACAGCCGAGTTAAAAGAGAAATGGCGTAAACAAATTAAGCTTTCGACACTTTCCTCCTTGACCGATAAGTTGAAAATGCAGGAAGACAAAAAGAATGGCGTAGTAAAAGACAAAACGGGTGACGACGCTAACAAATCAGTTGGAGATGGAAGTTTTGCTGACAAACCAGCGGAACCAGCGGATACCGGTGTACCCAAATCCTTCGAACAACTAGAAAAAGAAACCAGAGAAAATTCCCTAAAATCATTAAATGAATATTTTGATTTCATCAATGACTTGGATCAAAATGACTGGTTCTCGGTATATGTAAACGCTATCGCCACGCGATTTGACCCACATACCAACTATTTTCCACCCGATGAAAAGGAACGTTTCGACGTGAGTATGAGCGGAAAATTAGAAGGAATTGGGGCCCGTTTGCAAAAGAAAAACGACTATACTGAAATTTCTGAATTGATTTCTGGAGGTCCGGCTTGGAGAGGAAAAGAACTAGAATCGGGCGATATCGTTCTGAAAGTGGCGCAAGGAAACCAAGAGCCTGTTGAGGTTGTAGGAATGCATTTGGACGATGTGGTTAAGAAAATCAAAGGACCAAAAGGAACTGAAGTGCGTTTGACCGTTAAAAAAGTAGATGGAACCATCAAAGTAATTTCGATCATTAGAGACATCGTTGAAATTGAAGAAACCTACGCTAAATCGAGTGTTGTTGATAAAAACGGCATCAAATACGGCATCATTTACTTGCCAAAGTTCTACATCGATTTTGAGAACAACGACAGCAGAGATGCCGGAAAAGATATGGCGGTTGAAGTAGACCGATTGAAAAAAGAAGGCGTACAAGGAATTATCATCGACCTTAGAGATAATGGCGGTGGTTCGTTGAAAACGGTAGTGGATATTGCGGGATTGTTCATCGAAGAAGGACCAGTGGTGCAAATCAAATCGGCCGGTAGAAAACAAGAAGTGCTTTACGATAAAGACAAAAGAATTCAATGGGATGGCCCGTTAGTAATCATGCAAAACAGTTTCTCGGCTTCGGCATCTGAAATTTTGGCAGCAGCGATTCAAGATTACAGACGAGGTATCATCATTGGTAGCAAACAATCCTACGGAAAAGGAACCGTTCAAAATGTAATTGATTTGAACCAGTTTGTGAGAGGAAGTACAATGGGCGACTTGGGAGCGTTAAAAACTACTACTCAGAAGTTCTACAGAATTAACGGTGGTTCTACGCAATTAGAAGGGGTGAGTAGCGATGTTGCCATTCCAGATCGTTATGCTTATTTGAAAATGGGTGAGCGCGATATCGATAACGCGATGCCTTGGGATAAGATTGAACCAGCGGATTTCAAATTTTGGGACAAACAAAGTAACTTTGATGCTGCGATAGAAAATAGTAAAAAGCGTATTGCAGAGAATCCAAAATTCAAATTGATTGATGAAAATGCAAAATGGATTGACCAACGTAATAAAGAAAGTGTTTACAGCTTAAACATCGACCAATTCAAAGCAGAACAGAAAGCAATTGAAGAAAAAGCTAAGAAATACAAATCGATAGCCGATTATAAAAATTCACTAAAATTTAGCTCGTTACCTTACGAAGAAGATGCTATGAAAACCGATGTGTCACTGAAAGAAAAACGTGAAAGATGGCACGAAAGCTTGTCAAAAGACATTTATGTGGAAGAAGCCTTGAATGTTTTAGACGATTTGCAACCCAAAGTTTTAGTGAAGAAAAACGTGGTTTCGAAATTGAAAAAAGATAAAGTGGTAAAATCGTAAAAGATTTTAAAGTCATTTGAAAACGCCTTAGGAATTTAGATTTCTAAGGCGTTTTTTGTTGGGAGCAATGCTTGAAAAGCTGTCGTAATTCTTGCTATTCCAGTTTCTAAATGAGGCAAAATAACCGTTTTATATTTAAATACTAAGTCAAAACCGTCGAATTCTAATTGGCAACAGAAGCTACGAAGTGCATTGGTTACATTTATCCAATAGTATCATAAATAGGATATAGCAATGCACAAGATCCCAACTTCTTTTAAAGCAACCATTAGATTTTTATTTTTCTTACTTCTTATTTCGAATAGCGGTTATTCACAATGCGCTGGGGAAGATGCTACGGTAGCGATTTGCGATTATGCCAATCCTGCGAATCAGAATGTTAATTTATTTTCGCTACTAAATGGAACGCCTCAACCCGGAGGAACGTGGGTTGATCCTTTACAAACAGGTGCACTAAATACCACTACCGGAATTTTAAACGTGTGGGATATTCACATCAGCGGTATTTACACCTTTACATACAACGTCAATAGCAGCGCTGGTTGTAGCGATACTTCGGCCACTATAACGCTTACAGTTGGGGGCTATTCTGGAGTCACTAGTCCTAATGCTTCGGCATGCAGTGATGACGAGGAGGTAAATCTCTTTCAGTTTTTCGACGGTAGCGTGCCCAATCCGCAGTTGAATGGCTATTGGACAGATGACAGTAGTACTGGTGCATTAAATGGAAGTATTTTCAATGCCAAATTTGCTGGGGTTGGAGTTTATTCTTTTACCTATGTCATGCCAGCAGTTGGTTCATGTCCGGCGATGTCATCTACGGCAATTGTTACCGTATATAGGGTTCCGTTTCCAGGGATTCCACTGCGAATGCTGCTTTGCGACACGGTCGATTTTTCGCAATTGACCAATTTCGATTTATTCAATTTGCTAATTGGACCAGATCCAAACGGGCAGTGGAGTGAAGCTGGAACTTCGGAATTGTCAAACCCTTTTGACTCGTTCATCGATATTCAGCATCTTTATAATACGTTTGGAGTGGGTCGATTCAATTTTGCCTATACAGTCTTTCCCACCAACCCCGTTTGTCAAAAAAAAGTTGCTGGCGTTGAAATCATCATTGAACACTTACTCGATTTTACAGGAGCGACTTTTGTGGTCAATTCGGATATCTGTGAAAACGAAATCGGATCAGCCTCGTACACGGCAGTTTTAAACCAAGGCCCATTGCCAATACCCGATGGCACCTATAAAGTGGAATATATCATAACAGGTCATTCCGGAATTATCATCGCCACCGCTAATTTTCTTAATGGCGTTTTGAGTTTTCCAATAAATCCCAATTTTTTTCCTTCAGTAGGCGCTTATACCGTCACCATTACCGAGATTTATGATGTGACTAGTTTCAGAGCGTGTGATAATATTATCGATGTGTCAGATGTCTTGAACATTTTTCCGATCCCAAAAATCAACGCAGCTACTTTAACCATCAATCCTATTTGTAAAAATTCGGATGTGACTGTTCAATTTTCAGGGACTAGTAATTTAACGGATGGGAATTACGAAATCACTTATGCTTTGACGGGCAGCAATATTCTAACTGCTCAAGTGATTACAGTAACGGCAACCAATGGTTTGTTTAGTTTTCCAATTGCTGCTTCGCTTGTGCCGAACATTGGTAACACCACTATTCGAATTACCCATATCAAAAACCTGCAAACCGGTTGTGAAAACAATGCTACGTTAGGTAAAGTATTTGTCATTAACGGACTTCCCAATATTCAAAATTTTACTATTGTCGTAAATGATGTTTGCAAAAATCAACCCGTCCTAGTGCAGCTTTCGGGTTTGAATACATTAACAAACATCGATATTCATTATGATTTATCTGGAGCCAATTCAACTTTACATCAAACTGTAAATCTAGCAGTATCTTCGGGGAATGCGAGTTTTACGATTCCTGCAACACTTCTCTCTACAATAGGAACTACCACAATTACTATTACCGATTTGATTAACCACATTACTTCCTGCGGTGTCTCGTTAAGTAATGCTTCGGATGGCTTTACCATTCTCGATATTCCCAGTATGCCAATCGCTACTAATGCCACTTTTTGTAAAAATGAAAATGCCACTGTCGCGAATTTAAACCCCAATGGCAGTCAGTATAATTGGTACACTTCTGAAACTGATTTATCGCCATTGCCTGATGATACAACACTACTTTCTGGAAATTATTTTGTTGCGGAAATCAATCCAACGTCCGGTTGTAGTTCCGAGCGATCTCAAATTGAAGTGACCATTCAGGACCAAGACGCGCCCACTTTAAATGAGAATGGGCAAAATTTCTGTGGATTAGAAAAACCAACGCTTCAAGATTTGACAAATCATGCCAATACTACCAACGCCATAGTTTGGTTTGATGCTCCAACTGGAGGGAATGCCTTACCAAATTCGCAATTGCTACAGGATGGCGCTACTTATTATGGCTATGGTTTTTCAAATGCAACACAATGTTACTCCGAAACGGAATTATCCGTTACTGTATCGCTGTTGCAGTGTGAAGGAGTTGCTTATGATTTCTTTATACCGGATGGTTTTTCGCCAAATACAGACGGTGCCAATGATACTTTTAGAATTACTGGAATTGAATTTATCTACCCTGATTATGTCTTGGAAATATACAATAGATACGGAACGCTACTTTTCAAAGGAAACAAAAACAAACCCCAATGGGATGGGAGAAGCTCCCAAGAAGCCAATAGTATTGACGGAATTGCTGCTAACGGAATCTATTTCTACATTCTCTACTACAACAAAAACAATAAAGCTCCCAAACAAGGACGCCTTTATTTGAATCGATAATAAAAACAATCTAGCAATGAAAAGACTACGGGTAAGTTTCTTTGTCTTATTTTTCTATACTTACGGATTTGCACAGCAAGACCCGCAGTACACGCAGTATATGTACAATATGAGTATTGTAAATCCAGCGTATGCAAGCAGTAAGGGACAAATTTTAAACTTAGGGACTTTATACCGAACACAGTGGGTTGGCGCAGTGGGGGCTCCAAAAACCCTTACCCTTTTTGCCCATCTGCCCGTGAGTTCAAAAGTACAATTAGGATTTTCAGTAATCTCTGATGATATTGGCGACGGCGCTAAAAAAGAAAATAACTTTTATGGCGATTTCACTTATCTCATTCCACTACACAACAACCACCGATTATCTTTTGGTTTAAAAGCGGGCGTTACTTCTTTGGAGTCGAATTTTAATGTGTTTCGATTTGAAACGGGAGATACTTCCACCGATTTGGCTTTCACAGAAAATATAAACATCCGAAAGCCGAATTTGGGAACTGGCGTTTATTATTCCTCCAACGACTATTATGTAGGAGTTTCCGTTCCCAACTTATTAGCATCGCGACACATCGAAGAACGTAACGGTATTCGGGCTTATGGCTCTGAGTACAGCCATCTTTTTGTTACTGGCGGTTATGTATTTACTTTGAATTCCGATTTTAAAATAAAACCAGCAGTGATGGCCAAGTTCGTTAAAGGAGCGTCTCCAAGTTGGGATGTCACCACCAATATTCTTTACGCCAATAAATTAGAAGCGGGTGTTGCCTACCGTTACAAAGACGCAGTTAGCGGTTTGGTGAATTTCGCTGTAACTCGAAATCTTAAAGTGGGCTATGCTTACGATTATACCCTTTCTAATTTGGGACAATTCAATTCTGGAACCCATGAAATTTTCTTGTTGTATGATTGGTATTTAATCGGAAAAGGTCATGATTTATCACCTCGATTCTTTTAAAATGAACACTATGAAAAGATTGCTTATCGGGATACTTTTATTTTCAATTCAATTTTTGAGCGCGCAAGAGCAAGACTTAAAATTGGCTAGAATATACTTTGATCGAACTTATTACAGCCAAGCCATTCCATTGTATGTGGCGGCTATTGCAGAAAATCGATCGCTGGAAGTGGTTCGTAATTTGGCCGATGCCTATTACTTTACCAATGATTATGAAAATGCCTTGAAATGGTATTCCTACCTAGTGCGAACCTACAAACAAGATATAGACGGCGAGTATTCTTTTCGGTATATCCAGACTTTAAAAACTTCTGGCGCTTATGTTGAAGCGAATACGTTTCAGAGGAATTACTTTTCGGAAACAAACAATCCCACGGCTATAAACCAACTAGCGTTTGACATTGATGAACTAGAAAATATCAGTGCGATTGGCAACCGGTTCGAAATTAAGAACTTGCCGATTAATACAAAATACTCTGAATTTGGCGGAGTTAAAATGAATGATTCTTTGGTGTTTTCTTCCGTGAAGGATAATAAAAAGTTGTTCCACAAAGTATACCGTTGGAACAATGAAAACTATTTGGATTTAAATTCGATTCCGCTTGCAAATCTAAAAGCAGAAGATGCTATTGTCACTTCATTTTCGAACGAAATCAATACGAACCTGCACGAAGCCAATGCTGTCTTTACGAAAGATGGCAAAACCATGTATTTTACACGAAATAATTTTAAAAAGGGGAAACGAGCCAAAAACAAAGATAAAATTTCAAAGCTTCAAATTTTTAGCGCAGCGTTTGTAGATGGAAAATGGACGAAGGTCACTTCACTTCCGTTCAATAATGATGATTACTCTACCGAACATCCCGCGTTGAGTTTGGATGAAAAAACACTATATTTTGCTTCTGATATGCCGGGTACTTTGGGTTCTTTTGACCTTTTTTCGGTCGCAATTAATCAAGGAACTTTTGATACACCCAAGAACCTGGGACCAGTTATCAATACACCTAATAAAGAACAATTTCCATTTATTTCAGAGGATAATAAGTTGTATTTCTCTTCCAACGGTCATTTTGGTTATGGTATGTTAGACGTATTTGTATCGCAAATTAAAGACGAAACATTTTCCCGACCGCTGAATGTTGGATTACCGGTGAATTCTGGGTATGATGATTTTGCCTTTGGGATTGATGTCGAAACGAAAATGGGGTATTTTTCTTCCAACAGAATTGGAGGGAAAGGCAGTGACGATATCTATGAGTTAAAAGAAATCAAGCCACTCATAATTGAAGGTTGCCAACAAATTATTGCCGGAATCATCACCGATGTTACTTCGCAATTGCCACTTGCCAATACTTTGGTAGTATTATTAAATAATGAAAATTCGGAAGTTGAAAGACGAGTGACTTCTTCTGATGGAAAATTCAGTTTTTCGGCAGCTTGTCTCACTAGTTATAAGGTTGTGGCATCCAAAGAGGGGTATTCCAAAAATTCTAAGATATTGGTTTTGCAAAAAGAGCGCAACAAAATTAACGATGCTTCGATGGCGCTAAAATCGGAAAAGGTTCGAATGGAAGAGGAAAACGAAGCTTTGTTAAAACAAAATAAAGAAAAAGAAATCGCTTTAGAGAAGTTGAAAAAAGAGAAAGTAGCCAACATTCTTGCCAAAGAAAAAGATGTCGTGCGTGATAAGGATCGTTTGATCATTAAAACCGACCCGATTTATTTCGATTACGATCTTTGGTACATCCGTAAAGAATCGAAAGTTATCTTAAATAGGGTAGTTGAATTGATGAACAAATATCCGGAAATGGAAGTCGAAATTGGTTCTCATACTGACGTTCGTGGAAACAATGCGTACAATCTTGAATTATCGTCGAAGCGCGCCAAATCAACGAGGGAGTATATTTTATCCAAAGGAATTTCGGCCAGCAGAATCTTTGCGAAAGGCTACGGCGAAACCGTTCCGATATTGAAGTGTGTTCCTGAAGAATCATGTACCGAAGAGCAGCACGAACTAAACAGAAGAAGTGAATTTGTGATTAAAAACTTATGATCGAATAGTTGGAAGTAAAGCTGTTTGAATTTTATGAAGTCTTACCATTCATTCACTTTATTGGCATCCATTTTCAAAAAGATGAATAGCAAAATAGTGAAACCCCATAGTCCGGAACCACCATAAGAGAAGAATGGCAATGGCACTCCAATGGTTGGGAAAATTCCAGCAACCATGGCAATGTTTACAAAAAAGTGAATGAACAAGATACAAGCTACACAATAGCCGTAAACCCTGCTAAATTTGGTTTTTTGCCTTTCCGCCAAGTAGATAATCCTAAAGATTAAACCCACAAATAAAGCAATCACTAATAAGGAACCAAAGAATCCCCATTCTTCACCAACAGTAGTGAAAATATAATCCGTGTGTTGTTCGGGAACGAAGCCTCCTTTGGTTTGCGTGCCTTCCAGGAATCCTTTCCCAAACCAGCCTCCAGAGCCAATGGCAATCTCCGATTGGTTCGTGTTGTATCCGATACCTTTCATGTCAACGGCTTTCCCTAGTAAGATATTAAATCGGTCGCGGTGGTGTTGCTTGAAAACCGATTCGAATACATAATCCACTGAGAATACAAAACCGGAAATTAAAACCATTACGATAGCGCTAGCGACAATATTTCGATCTACTAATCGACTTCTATAATACACCAAACAAGTTACCCCTAGAGCCATTAAAACCACAGCCCAAGGTTTAAAAACTAAAGCCAATACAAACAATACAATCGCAATAAAACCGGTCCAAAGATACCAAGGCGGTAATCCTTCCCGATAAAGTACAAAAACAAAGACTGTAAAGATTAAGGCACTCCCGGGATCGTGTGGTACAATTAATAAGATTGGAAGAAAAATAACGCCCAGTGCTTGTATTTGGCGGTTCATGTCTTTTAGATTGACTTGAACATCGCTCAAATATTTAGCCAACGCTAAAGCAGTTGCCGCTTTTACAAACTCGGAAGGTTGCAATCCGAAGGAACCAAACGAATACCAATTCGCTTGTCCTTTAATCGTTTTTCCAAATACAAACAAACCTGCCAGAGACAAGAGCCCAATGATATAAATTATACTGGCAAATTTTTCGTAAAATTTTCCTTCCACCGACAAGACTACAAAAATCAACGGAATCGTCAAGCCAATGCTCAACAATTGCTTTCCGTAGAATTGAGACAAATCGAAAATATAATTGTCTTCCGATAAAGAAAGTGAAGAAGAATAAATGTTCAACCAACCCATGATAACCAATAGGATGTATATAAAAACACTGATCCAGTCTAAATTATTGGTGACACTTTGGTTTTTCATCTTTGTTAGTTTTCGATATCAGCTTCGGGAACAACTACTTTTGGTTTGGTCAAAAGCAAACTGTCGGTTTTCTTGTTGCCTGTATATTTGTTGTATTCACCTTGTAGGCTTCCTTCTAACATTCTTTTTTCTAAATCAGTTCTAGTGATTTTCTTTCTCAAGTATTTTTCAATCATCAAACTGGTAATGGGTCCAGCCCAACGTGCTCCCCAATACCCATTTTCTACCAAAACGGCAATCGCGATTTTTGGATTGTCTTTCGGGGCAAAAGCCACGAAGATGGAGTGATCCTGAAGTTTCACGCGTTTGCCATTAATTTTAGCAAAATTCTCTGCGGTTCCTGTTTTTCCACAAATCGCGATGCCTTCTACTTGAAGGGCGTGTGCGGTTCCTAAATTGTATACGTCATACAACCCTTCAATCATCGGTTGGAAATACTTGCGATCAACGGTAGTGACGTGCTTGGTTCGGAATTTCTTATCGATAGCTTGCCCTTTAATCTTCTTGATAATATGAGGCGTGTAATAGAACCCGTGATTTGCTACTGCCGCCATCATATTGGCCAATTGAATCGGTGTCATTAAAACTTCTCCTTGTCCGATGGCATTGGATACAATTGCCGTACTGCGCCAGCCACCATTCGGGTATATTTTCTTGTAGGTTTTAGAAGTTGGTGCTTTTCCTTTTCGGCCCGTAGGTAAATCATAGCCCATGAATTGGCCCAAGCCAAAACTTTTTAAGTGGTTGCTCCATACGTCAACTCCGTCCGCAGGATTAGCAAATTTGTTGATGGTTTTCATGTAAACGGTCCCAAAGTAGGCATTACAAGATTCGTAAATTCCGTTGTGTAATTGTTTTGGTCCGCCGTGACAGTGGCATTTCATAAAGCGACCTCGGGCATAACTAAAACCATGATTACAAACTACGGTGGTTTGTTCATCGATGACGCCTTCTTGAAGCGCGATTAATCCGGTTAGAATCTTAAAAGGAGAACCTGGCGGATACTCGGCCAACAATCCTCTATCATACAAAGGTTTGGCAATCGAATCTCGGTATAACATCGTGTAATTTTTTGATCGTTGACGACCCACTAAAATCGCCGGATCATAGGAAGGAGCCGTTACCAGAGCTAAAATCTCACCAGTGGAAGGTTCGATCGCTACAATACCACCACGTTTGTTCACCATTAATTCTTCGCCATACTTTTGAAGTTCAGCATCAATACTTAAGTTGATGTCCTTACCTTGAACGGCAATCGTGTCGTATTGTCCTTCTTTGTAGGAACCAATTTCACGGTTGTATTTGTCTTTTTGAATGTATTTTACACCTTTGATACCGCGAAGTGTGGTTTCGTAGCTTTCTTCAACACCTTGTTTTCCTAGCAAATCGCCACTGTTGTAGTAAGGGTTTTTCTGAACTGTTTTTTCATTGGCTTGCGTGATGAAACCAAAAACATTAGCGCCATAAGGAACTTGATAATCTCTCAAAGATCGTTTCTGAATGTAGAAACCTTCAAATTTTCGAATTTTTTCTTGAAACGCTGCAAACTCTAATTTGTTCAATTGTGGTAAAAAAACAGAGGGCAAACGCGGACTGTATACTTTCGCTTTGGCGATTATTTTGATGAAATCGACTTTGGTAATGTTCAACAATTTGCAAAACTCTAACGTGTCGATATTCTTCATGTCTTTCGGAATCACCATGATGTCGTATGACGGTTGGTTGGCCACCAAAAGTTTTCCGTGCCGATCATAAATATAGCCACGTTCCGGATAGTCGTATTGGATTTTAATAGCATTGTTGTCCGACTTTAATTTGAAAGAATCGTCAACTACTTGCAAGTAAAAAAGCCTAACGATCAGCAGAATAGTTGCAATGATAATGACAGTTGGCAAGAGTACTTTTCTCATCGTTTGCTGGGCTTAATGATGTAGATAATAATCACGCTGACCAATAACGTAAAAAGGGTGCTTAGGACTGTCTTTAGCAAAATTTCTAAGAGGAAAGTAATGCGGAAGATTTCTAATAAAAACAGCGTAAAGTGGTGCAGAACTACGGCAATCAGAAGAAACGAAAACCTTTCCGGAGTTAGCACATCGTTAAGTTTTACAGTTTGGTATTCGTAACTTAACCCGAACGAAAATTTAAAAATATAGGGTCGGTAATAGGCCAACATTAAGCAAGCGATGGCATGAACTCCGCCAGAATTGCAAAACATATCCAATATAAAACCCAAAAGAAAACTGGCTAACAAAAGACCGGTCTTATTTCCGTTTACAGGATATAAAATAATGAACAAAATATACGGATACGGATTGATGTACCCAAACAAATTCATATTGTTGAAAATGAGGATTTGCGCCGCCAAAAGCAGCATAAACCGAGCGATATTGACTAAGAGCGCACTATTCATCTTCTTTCTTCTCTAAGTTTAAAATCTCTTCGCGGTCTTTGCTTTTCAAGATATACACATGGCCTAGATTCGTCATGTCATTGAAAAGTTTCACATCCAGTGTATAGTAATTCGTTTTGTTATCGATGTAGATTTTTTCAATGGTTCCAATGCCAATATTCTCTGGAAAGATTACGGATTGGCCACCAGTTACGATGGTATCGCCTTTTCTAACCGAAGCCAAACGGGGCACATCAATCAATTGAACAAACCCTGTGCTTTTGCCATTCCAAACTAGCGAACCAAAGTGATTCGATTTCTTAATCTTAGCATTAATGGCCGATTTCACATTCAAGATACTAATGATGGTAGCATAATTCTTTGAAGTCTTGTCGATAATACCAATAATACCCGCACTATTGATGACGCCCATGTCTGGTTTGACACCGGCTAGTTCACCACTGTTGATGGTCAAGTAATTTTCGTAAACGTTGTAAGAATTGTGGATGACTTTTGAAACAATAATATCTGCAGCGCGAACTCCTTTGACTGAATCTAATTTTGGAAGTGCAGTAGTATCTTTCTCATTAAAAATAATACTTTTTAAGCGGGCGTTTTCTTGCGCCAACTCTTCGTTTTGTTTTTTCAGACTCAAGTATTCGGATACCGAATTGATTTCGGCATACACGCCACCACTAAGAAAATTGGCAGAACCAATCACTTGACTTCTATGGTAGGAATGTGATTGAACCGTAAAAACAAATGAAACTACTAAAAGCAGCAAAAACAGCAATCGATAGCTGTTTTTAAATATAAAAATAAATATTTGCTGCATTTTTTAAGGGTTCAGTGTTCCGCGTTCCGTGTACTGTTTCTTGGTATCAGTCTTCTAAAAAGAATAGTATAAAAGACTATTTAATTAAAATACTTCTGAATTTTGGGATGTTTTTCAATGCCATACCCGTGCCTCGTACTACGGCTCTTAAAGGATCTTCTGCAATGTACACTGGCAAGTCGGTTTTTTGAGAAATACGTTTGTCCAAACCACGCAACATAGATCCACCACCGGCTAAATAAATTCCGGTGTTGTAAATATCCGCTGCTAATTCTGGTGGCGTCTGGGATAACGTTTCCATTACCGCATCTTCAATTCTTTGAATGGATTTGTCTAGCGCTTTTGCAATTTCTCTGTAAGAAACATCCACTTGTTTTGGTTTTCCAGTTAACAAGTCACGCCCTTGAACCGACATGTCGTCTGGAGCTGTTTCCAATTCTTCTAAAGCTGCACCTACGGTAATTTTTATTTTTTCTGCGGTACTTTCTCCAACAAAAAGGTTGTGTTGGGTTCGCATGTAATATACAATGTCATTCGTGAAAACGTCACCGGCAATCTTAACCGATTTGTCGCAAACAATACCGCCTAAAGCGATAACAGCAATTTCGGTTGTTCCACCACCAATATCTACTATCATGTTTCCTTTTGGTTGCATGATGTCAATACCAATACCAATGGCAGCAGCCATTGGTTCGTGAATCAAATAGACTTCTTTTCCGTTCACGCGTTCGCAAGATTCTTTTACAGCACGCATCTCTACTTCGGTAATTCCAGAAGGAATACAAACCACCATACGTAATGCGGGGGTGAACATTTTTTTCTTTAAAGCAGGGATGCTTTTGATAAACATGCTGATCATTTTTTCAGAAGCGTCAAAATCAGCAATAACCCCATCTTTCAATGGTCGAATGGTTTTGATGTTTTCATGAGTTTTACCTTGCATCATATTTGCCTCTTTTCCTACGGCAATTATTTTACCTGATACTCGATCACGAGCAACTATGGATGGACTATCAATGACTACTTTGTCATTGTGAATGATAAGAGTATTAGCGGTACCAAGGTCTATCGCGATATCCTCGGTCATGAAATCAAAAAATCCCATAAGTCATTTAAGGGTTATAAAGTTTATATAAAATTTTAACGCACAAAGTTAAACAAATTAATGTTTAAAATGACGTGTTCCTGTAAATACCATTGCAACTTTATTTTCATTGCAATAGGCAATACTCAATTCGTCTTTTATCGAACCTCCGGGCTGAATTACGGCTGTGATTCCTGCTTCTTTTGCCAATGCCACACAATCTGGAAACGGGAAAAAGGCATCGCTAGCCATCACCGCTCCTTTTAAATTAAAACCGAAGACTTGCGCTTTTTCCACCGCTTGTTTTAGTGCGTCTACGCGAGAGGTTTGACCGGTTCCAGCCGCCAATAACGTTTTGTTTTTTGCAAAGACAATGGTGTTTGATTTGGTGTTCTTACAAATTTTGGAAGCAAATAATAAGTCGTCAATTTCTTGTGCGGTTGGTGCTGTAAGGGTAACGGTTCTTAAGTGTTCTTTATTGTCAGTGATGCTGTTTTTATCTTGAACTAAAAGCCCGTTCAAACAAGAACGAACTTGTTTTTGAGGCAAAGTAACTTGGTTTTGAATTAAAATAATTCGATTTTTCTTTTCGGATAAAATGGCTATCGCTTCGGCATCATAGCTTGGTGCAATCACCACTTCGCAAAAAAGAGAATTGATTTCTGTAGCCGTAGCTACATCGATAGGTTGATTGGCAATCAAAACACCGCCAAAGGCTGAGGTTGGATCGCAGGCTAAAGCTGCTAAATAAGCTTCTTTCATCGTGCTTCTGGTAGCCAACCCACAAGCGTTGTTGTGTTTCAAGATAGCGAACGTAGGTTCTTCGTCTTCAAATTCTAAAATGAGAGTAACTGCCGCGTCTACGTCTAGCAAGTTGTTGTACGACAGTTCTTTCCCGTGCACTTTTTGAAACATCGCATCAAAATCGCCAAAAAAGTAGCCCTTCTGGTGTGGGTTTTCACCGTAGCGTAAGATTTGTCCATCAGCAATGCTGGCTTTAAAAATCGTTTCGTCGGTATTAAAATAATTGAAAATGGCGGTATCGTAATGCGAAGAAACATGAAAGGCCTTGGTAGCTAAAAGCCTCCTGTTTTCTATGGTTGTCGCTCCGTTCTGAGTCGTAATCAACTCCAACAACAAAGAATATTCGTTGACAGAGGCCACGATCACAGTGTCTTTAAAGTTTTTAGCCGCTGCCCGAATTAAGGAAATACCTCCGATGTCTATTTTTTCAATAATGTCGCTTTCTGAAGCTCCTGAGGCAACTGTTTTTTCAAACGGATACAAATCGACAATTACCAAATCAATTTGGGGAATTTGAAATTCTTCCATTTGCTGGACATCCGTTTCGTGGTCTTGACGGTTCAAAATGCCGCCGAAAATTTTGGGATGTAAGGTTTTCACACGACCACCTAAAATAGAAGGATACGAGGTGATTTCTTCAACAGGAACCACTGGAATGCCGAGGTTCTTGATAAAATCTTCTGTGCCTCCAGTGGAGTATAAAGTAACATTTTGTTCGTGCAATTGGCGAACGATAGGTTCCAATCCGTCCTTCGAAAAGACCGAAATTAGAGCTGATTGAATGGTTTTTGTAGTGTTCATGTAGTGTGTTGTTTGTGGGTGCAAAAGTAGTTTTTTTGTTCCAAATCTGAATTGCATTTAAAGACTTTTTTGGCAAAATAAAATTCGGAATTTCTGTAACGATTCTGCCACAATACCCACTAATGTCTTACATTTGAATTAGTAAAAACAAGAGAATATGCTGGTCTATTTCCGATTGCTCCAAGAGAGTTTTAGTTTTGCCATGAATGCCCTTCGCAACAACAAATTGCGAACATTACTCTCACTACTGGGTGTCACTATTGGAATTTTCTCGATTATTGCTGTTCTTACTGCTGTCGACTCCTTAGATCGAAAGATTAAAGACAGTTTAAGTACCTTAGACAAAAACACCATTTATTTAACAAGCGTTTGCTTTGGTCCGACTGATATTCCGCAATGGAAAGTAGACCAATTCCCAAAAGTAAGTTATGACGAATACCAATATTTGCGTGAAGCATTAAATAACGTAGATTATTTGTGTTTCCAGTTTTTTACCAATAAAGAAAGTATCAAATACGAAGCAAAAACGGTCTCTGATGTCAATGTTGTTCCCGTAACCTCTGAGTTTGTAGATATTCAACGGCTGGAGTTTTCAGAAGGTCGGTTTTTTAATGAATCGGAATCCAATTCCGGAGTGCCTGTTGTGGTCTTAGGATATGAAATTGCCAATGGCCTTTTTGATGGTTTTGATCCGATTGGAAAAACAGTTCGTATTTATGGTCAGCGATTTACCGTGATTGGAGTGACCAAAAAGAAAGGGGAATCTGGAATGGATTTCGGTGGTGGTGGCGACGATGTTTCGGCATTTATTCCGTCGAATTTTTTAAGGCGAATTTATGGCGATAATAATGATATGATGCTACCCGTAATTATTATTAAACCCGAAAAAGGGACCGATATGCCGGAACTGAAAGCACAAATTGCTCAAAAATTGCGAAATTTCAGAGGCGTGAAATCGGAAGAAATCAACAATTTTTTTGTGAATGTCTTATCAGGATTCACCGATTTGATTGATGGAATCGTCAGCCAAATGAATATTATCGGCTGGATTATCAGCGGATTTTCACTGCTGGTCGGTGGGTTCGGAATTGCCAATATCATGTTTGTCTCGGTGAAAGAACGAACAAATTTAATTGGGATTCAAAAATCATTAGGCGCTAAGAACAAATTCATCTTATTTCAATTCTTATTTGAATCGGTTATTTTATCCGTGATTGGTGGGGTAGTTGGTTTGATATTGGTTTGGATTATTTCGATGGTACTGACCAAAATGCTCGATTTTGAGTTTGTGTTAAGTTTGTGGAATATTATCATTGGAACGGGTCTTTCAGCAGTAATTGGTTTAATATCAGGAATTTTACCGGCGATTTCGGCTTCTCGATTAGATCCAGTAGAAGCAATTCGCACAGGCATGTAGAGTCCATAGAGGTTTGTTTCCACAGAACCCGATGGCTATTTTAAAATAAAAAAGCATGAATGACCATTCTTTTCACGACTTAAAAAAATTTGCTAGAATCTCTGGTTTATTGTACTTGATCGTAATTGCCACCGGGCTCTTTGCTGAAGTATTTGTACGGGAAGAATTGTACGTTCCCCATGATGCCATGGCGACTACAACGAAGATTCTGGACCATGAAATGTTTTATCGAGTAGGTTTTGTTGCCGATCTTTTGAATTTTATTTGCGGTTTGCCCGTAATTCTTTTCTTTTGGGTGCTCTTTAAAAAACAACATCAGTATGTAGTTACTTTAGCGGTGCTTTTCGTAATGATTGCTAATGCAGTTTTTGCTTCCAATATTATGAATCAACTTCATCCGTTACTGATTTTTGGGAATGCGAACTTTTTGGAGTCATTTCAGCCCAACCAGTTGGCAGTACTGTCAACAATAGCGCTGAAAATTCAAACACAAGGCTATGCCATCGGATTGGTTTTCTTTGGCGTTTATTGCGTCATTATTGGCTGTTTAATTTTCAAAACGAACTATATTCCAAAACTATTGGGAATCCTATATGCTTTGGCAGGAGTAAGTTATATCTTGAATAGTTTTGTGATGTTCCTTTCAAGAGGCTTTGATAATCCCTTATTTCCCTATGATTTATTCCCAGCGTTTGTTGGAGAATTTTCAGTAACGATGTGGCTCTTAATTAAAGGAGTCAAGACTAATATAGCCAGTTAATTAACAATAGTGCATCACAAAATGAGTTAAAAAAGAAGTACAAATAGATTAAAGTCAAAAAAAATGGAACACCGTGCTCAATCCATCCGGCCTTTTATAGGATCTAAAAATTACACTATTTCTCGACAATTTTATCAAGATTTAGGTTTTGAAGAAAATGTTTTGTCTTACAACATGTCATATTTTCACACAAAGGAAATTGGCTTTTATTTGCAAGATGCGTACGTTGAAGATTGGATCAACAACACCATGGTTTTTATGGAAGTGGAGGATGTGAGACAATTTTGGATTGCGCTAGCTGCTTTAGAATTGCCTTCAAAATATGAAGGGGTAAAAGTGGTGCCAGTACAAGAACTCGAATGGGGACGAGAATGTTTTCTACACGATCCTTCTGGAGTACTTTGGCATTTTGGAGAATTTAGTAAGTAGCACATTCACTTTTAAGCGAACTTCTTATTTAAAGAAGTTAAATTCATTGCAATAAAAAACCCGAGATTTTCTCGGGTTTTTTTGTTATCTAATTTCGTTGTTCTCTATTAAGTCGATGAACAAATTGATTTTATCTTTCAATTCTTTTCTTGGAGTTATGAAATCTAGAAAACCGTGCTCTAATACAAATTCCGCGGTTTGAAAACCTTCCGGTAAGTCTTTTCCAGTAGTGTCTTTTACAACACGAGGTCCAGCGAATCCTATTAAAGCGCCAGGTTCCGAAATGTTCACGTCGCCTAACATAGCATAAGAAGCCGTGGTTCCTCCAGTGGTTGGGTCAGTACACAAGGAAATGTAAGGAATTTTAGCTTCTGCCAGTTGCGCTAGTTTTGCAGCAGTTTTGGCCAATTGCATCAAAGAATACGCGGCTTCCATCATACGGGCACCACCAGATTTGGAAATCATCACAAACGGTACCTTATTCTTAATGGAGTAATCAATCCCACGAGCAATTTTTTCGCCTACAACCGCACCCATAGAGCCACCGATAAAGGCGAAGTCCATGCAACATACTACCAAGTCTTTTCCTTTTGATTTTCCAACAGCAGTACGAACGGCATCTTTCAAATTGGTTTTTGCCATCACTTCTTTCAAACGATCGGAGTATTTTTTGGTATCCTCAAAATGCAACGGGTCTTTCGAGGTCATCTTAGCGTCTAATTCTTTGAATTCGTTGTTGTCGAATAGAATTTCGAAATATTCGGCACTACCGATACGCACGTGAAAACCATCTTCGGGACTTACCCATAGGTTGCGCTCTAATTCATCAGCATCTATAATTTTTCCGGTAGGTGATTTGTACCACAATCCTTTAGGAACGTCTTTTTTGTCCTCGGTTGCGGTGGTAATTCCTTTTTCTGTTCTTTTAAACCAAGCCATATCTTTTTAATTGATAATTATAAAGTGTTTACGTTGTTCAAGTCGGCAAAAGCTTCTTCTAATCTTTTGTTGAATGTCAATTCGCCTTCACGAACCCATTTTCTTGGATCATAATGTTTTTTGTTTGGAGATTCTGGTCCGTCTGGACTTCCAATTTGCGTTCTTAAATACTCAATATTGTTGACCATATAATCGCGAATTCCTTCAGTAAAGGCAAATTGCAAATCGGTATCAATGTTCATTTTGATGACGCCATATCCAATCGCTTCTCTAATTTCTTCTAAAGTAGAACCGGATCCGCCGTGGAAGACAAAATCAACAGGATTGTGTCCAGTGTTGAATTTGTTTTGAACGTAATCTTGAGAGTTTTTAAGGATTTTAGGAGTTAGTTTCACATTCCCTGGTTTGTATACGCCATGCACGTTTCCGAAGGCAGCAGCAATCGTAAAACGCGGACTCACTTTAAGCAATTCCTCGTAAGCGTAAGCTACTTCCTCAGGTTGGGTGTATAATTTTGAGCTATCCACATCCGAGTTGTCTACGCCGTCTTCTTCACCACCGGTGATTCCCAATTCAATTTCTAACGTCATGTCCATTTTACTCATGCGAGCCAAATAGGTTTTGCAAATTTCAATATTTTCGTGAAGTGGTTCTTCGGATAAATCAATCATGTGAGAGCTGAAAAGTGGCTTTCCAGTTTCGGCAAAATGTTTTTCGCTAGCCTCTAACAAACCGTCTAACCAAGGCAATAATTTTTTAGCACAGTGATCCGTATGCAATATAACCGTGGCGCCATAAGCTTCAGCCAAAGTATGCACGTGTTTTGCTCCGGCAATACCTCCAGCAATAGCGGCTTTTTCATTGGCATTCGACAATCCTTTACCAGCATTAAATGCGGCACCACCATTCGAAAACTGAATAATTACGGGTGCTTTTAACTTGGCAGCTGTTTCCAAAACGCCATTGATAGTGCTCGATCCTGTCACGTTTACCGCAGGAAGTGCAAAGCCTTTTTCTTTAGCATACTGGAATATTTCTTGTACTTGATTTCCCGTTGCAACGCCCGGTTTTATATTATGTGCCATGGTTAATTTATTTTAAATTGAAGATTACAAAAATAATAATTTATAAATTTAGAAAGGATAATTTATTCCAATATTTAGCACCGAGCTCGCGAAATTATAATCTCGAAACCATTTTTTGTTGGAAGTGTCTGCGGGATTGTAGGTTTTGAATCCGAAGTCAAGTCGGAATACGAAGAATCCGAAATCATACCGTAATCCAAATCCAGAGCCTACAGCAATATCTTTTAACGATTTGGTTCCATGAAAAACCGATTTCTCATCGACGATATCGTCAAAAACATTCCAAATATTCCCGGAATCAACAAACAAAGCTCCGTTGAATTTGCCAAAGAAATTAAATCGAAATTCAGCACTCATAGCAAACTTCATATTTGCCTCGTTAAAATCATTGATTGCTGTGCTACTTCCTGGTCCCAAAGAATAGGATTGCCAAGCTCTATTGTCATTCGATCCGCCGGCAAAGTAACTTCGGGAAAACGGAATGTTTGTCGAATTGCCATAGGGAACTGCTAATCCTAAGAAACTTCGGAACGCCAACACTTTTTTTCTACTCAAATCCCAGTGCTTGATGTACTCCACTTCCCCTTTGATATATTGAGAATACTCTACCCCAAAAATGGTTTTTTTGCCATTGTCATTCACAGGTTGCTTTGAAAATTGCGCGATTAATGAAAGCAAGTTTCCAGCGGGTTCTAGTTTCGAGCGAAAGACATGGAAACTCTCGTCATTAATATCTCGTTTGGTCGTTTTGGATATAATAAAACTCGAAGCAAAAATTAAGTTATTCTCCGTCAATCGATTTCTTCGTTCGTTGATGCTGTTGACTGTTTTGCGATCGTTAAGCGAGGTAATGACCGTTGGCGGCGCGCTTAACACACTCGAGATGAAAGCATCCGTCCCTTCATCAATAATAAGATTCCCAGCCGAGTCAAACAATGCCGGATTAAAATTATAATTCCTAGCTAAGGCATTCAAAGTTTTATAAGAGGAATTGTAAACGTTGAAATAGTTTCGCGTATTTACATTTTTCACATATTGAATGTTGAACAAATCGTACCGCAACGACGTGTTTCGATTTAAGGTCCAATTGTACGACATGGCGCCCGTAAAATTTTCCTTATCCAAACCAATGTTTTTTTGTTTGGCAAAACCCAATGTCAATGCTGTTGAAGGAATCATGCTCTTCGGGATGATTTTCTCTGTATTGAAAAACATAAAAATCCTAGGGAAATTTAGTTTCAGATCAACACCAACATCGGAAATATTAAAGAAACGATTGTCAGAATTCGCCAAATCTTTGGAGGCACCAATATTTCCTCGGGTTGCAATTTCAAAGGTTTCCGCTCCATTAAAAACATTCCGAATCGAAAAGGATGCCGTTCCCGAGATCCCAAAATCCTGAATGTTTGAATGTGTAAAATCGACGGAAGCACCAAAGCTGTATTTCTCTCGTTGCGTTAAATAAATATTGGCAATCAACCCATTGGTTATCGAATCGTTTGGATCAATTTTGTATTGAATGGTGGGGTAATTAAAAACTTTTAGATTACTCAAATACCGGGAGGAAAGACTCGTTCGTGTGTCGGAATACAAACTTCCTTTGGCAATAAAGACAGCGTCAGTAATGGCTTTTGGTTTGTATTTCAATTTGCCTTTACTGAACAAATTGAAATTTCCAGAAACCGTTTTAGTAGAATCCCCATGATTGGAGTTGTCTTGCTTGTAGTCGGTGTAAATATTCACCTCGTTTATTTTATACAGTACAAAAGGTTTGGTCTTTGTGGAGTCGCCTTCGCGGTAGGAATAATCATTTATTTTTAGAGTAACATTGGCCTTGTTATTTCGGTTTAAGGTATCAATGTCGAAAGTGACGTAATTTTGTTGAAAGGTATACGCGCCATTATTCCGAAACTGCGCAGTAATTCGATTGCGCTCGGCTTCAAAATCTTTGATGTCGTATTGTTTCTTGGGTCGAATCAAAGTCAAATACAACCGACTATTAAACACCGAATCCAAAACGGGAGACCGAATTATTGATTTCAAGGTGTCAATGATAAACGGCTTGTTAGTAGTAACAAAATATTTGATTTTAGCTTTTCTGAGATGACTAGTGTCTACTGTAGCGCTGGCTGTGGCGTTAAAAAAACCGGCGTTAAAATAATGCGATTTCAAACGAGCAACCGATTTTTGAGTGCTTTTGGAATCAAGAATAACAGGCGGTTCTCCGGTGTCTCGTAAAAAATCGTGAATTCCGGCATACCAAAACGATTTCCCTAATCGGTTCACTTGTTTCGCCGATAGCCATTTGGCTTTTCGATAATACTTATCAGGATGTTTGACGAATTTGGCTTGATAAATCGAATCGTGATTCAGCTTGGCAAGGTTGTACAAATTTAATCGCAACCGATAGCCCAGAATTGAAGTGTTGTTCTTTTGATAGAGTAAATTAGTGATTTCTTCGCTTTTCACTTTTTTGCCATTCACATAGATTTCATTCTTAGTAAGCAGTCTTTTGCTTGAAGGAACTCGTTTCAAAGAATTACAAGCCGAGATCATAATCCCAATTAGAATAAATAATGATATTTTTGTAGCAACGTTTCTCAAGTGATTGGCGATATTTAATTCAAAAGTACATTATTTCTATGGTTAGTAAAAACCAAATAAAATTAATAACGAGTTTGCAACAAAAAAAATTCCGGTTGGCCAATGAGTTGTTTTTTGTGGAAGGTCAAAAAGGAATTCAAGAACTGGTGCAATCGGATTTCGAATTGTATCATTTGTTTGAAACCGAGCCGTTGTTTGAGGGAATTCCGCTGGATAAAAAAACACAAATTTCAGTAGCCGATTTGAAAAAAATCAGTGCTTTAGCCACGCCTAATAATTGTTTGGCCGTATTTAGAATTCCAAAATCTAGACCAATACTGGAAAAAGGATTGCTGGTAGCCTTGGACGATATTCGCGATCCGGGGAATTTAGGAACCATTATTCGTCTTTGCGACTGGTTTGGTATTTCGCAAATCGTATGTTCTTCCGAAACCGTTGATGTCTATAATCCAAAAGTGGTGCAAGCTACGATGGGCTCGATCTCAAGAGTTCAAGTGCATTATGTCGATTTGGAGGCTTTTTTGAGTCAAACCCAATTACCCGTTTTTGGGACTTTTATGGATGGGAATACCATTTACAAGGAGCCGTTACCCAGAGAAGGGATTATAGTTTTCGGGAATGAAGCCAACGGGATCTCAGAAAAAGTAGAAAAGCTCACAAAGCATAGAATTGCGATTCCTCGTTTTGGCGAAAATCCACAAACCGAAAGTTTGAATGTAGCTACTGCTACCGCGATTGTCTTGAGTGAATTCTGTAGAAATCTTAGTGGAACGTAAAGTTTACAAAAACGGCGCGGGTTTTCATGGATTTGATGTTTCCGGTCCACGGACTGTTCGGGTCGCTGTCTCTAATTAACTCATCGTTCAATCCAAATACGCCCCGAATGGAAGGTGAGAATTTGAAGTATTCCAAATACAAATCAATACCAAATCCCACTTCATAATTTCTTGTCCAAGGTTTTACTCGAAACTTCTGTTGCAAATTATCGTCTTTCGATTTAGCGTTACTGGCTAAATTCATGGATGCTGAAAATCCACCCAATAAATAGGGACGAATGTTCCCAGTTCGTACGGAAGAGAATTTCAATAGTAAGGGGAAATGCAGAAACGTGGCAGGCACTTCTCGTTTAGCATCAATCGCTTTTGTAAAACCCGAATACACTAAATTTCGTTGCGTATAATACAAACCAGGTTCAAAACGAAGACTCAAATATTCCATTAATTTTAGATCACCCACCAATCCCACATTGAAACCACCGGTTCGATTAACCAAAATATCAGGTCCGTCCTTAATGTAATCAATTTTATAGTCGTAGAAATTCAATCCCAAATAATAACCCCAATACACGCGTTGTTTGTCGAAATTTTCAAGATTGATTAAAGGTTCTTTACTGAAAATTCCTCGGACACCTTGAGCTTTGCCTTGAAGGAAACCAAAAAGCAATAGGAATAGGACAAAACTATTTGAGAAAGCACGTAATTTAGTTGGAATACACTGCAACATGATTATTTTAAATTTGCTTTAGAAGCGGAATAAATAGTTGCTACACCAAACGTTTGCGGATAAGCTACCACTTCTATAAACCCAATTTTTCGCAAAATATTGTTTAGCGCTTCTCCAAAAGGAAATACGGCTGCAGATGCCGACAAATAGCCATACGCACTGTTGTCTTTTGAAAACAAGCGGCCAATGTTAGGCAGAATATATTTCGTATAAAATGTATAGCCTTGCTTGTAGGGTGTTTTAGTAGGATTCGACGTTTCTAAGATCACAAAAATGCCGTTGGGTTTTAAGACACGAAGAATTTCAGCCAAACCTTTTTCTAAATGTTCAAAATTACGAACGCCAAAAGCCACAGTAATCGCGTCAAAAGTAGCGTCTTCAAAAGGCAAAGCTTCGGAGTCGGCCAACACCATTTCAATTCTATCGTTGAGGTTTTGATGCGCAATTTTTTTCTTTCCTACTTCAAGCATGCCCGCGGAAATATCCAAACCAACAATTTTATCTGCATTAGTTTTGGTCATTAGGATGGCTAAATCGCCAGTTCCTGTAGCAATATCTAGAATTGTTTTTGGGTTTTTAGCGGCTACTAATTGCAGTACTTTTTTGCGCCATTTCACGTCAATGCCAAAGGAAATCACTCGATTTAAGCCGTCGTAACTACCTGAAATGGTATCAAACATTTGGGCGACTTGTTCTTTTTTGGATAAGTTCGAACTTTTATAAGGAGTAACCATTTCTTTCATCGGGATTTTCGACAAAGATAGTACAAAGAAAACAATCTGAAAACCTTATTGAAAGTGGCTTTTTATTTTTTACGACAATACGTTTCGTAGCTAAAATCATAAAGGTGTTTTTCGTCTTTTGGATGGTATTCTTCGGTTGTTAACATCCAGTCTTCCATCGCAAAAAGCGGAAAAAAAGTGTCGGCTTCAAGAGAGGTATGCACTTTGGTCAATTCCATTTTATTGGCGAAAGGCAAAGCAAGTTGGTAAATTTCGCCGCCACCAATTATAAAAGCGTCTTCATTTTTAGGAAGAATTGCTAGTGCTTCTTCCATCGACGCCACGACCAAGCAGCCTTCAGCGACATAATCTTTTTGACGGGTGATAATTACGTGCGTTCGGTTGGGCAATGGTTTGGGAAAACTCTCAAAGGTTTTTCGACCCATAATGATGTAATGCCCCGAAGTGAGTTGTTTGAATCGTTTGAAATCATCCGGCAAATGCCAAATCAAATCATTGTCTTTGCCTAAAGCGAAGTTTTCGGCAATGGCCGCAATCAGTATAAGCATTGTCCTTTATTTTGTTAGTTCCTCGCTGACTTTGGATTCTAAATTTTTGATTTTTAGCTCTTGCTTGAGCACCAATCGCTCAATTTGATCCCGTTCCCAATCTTTATTCATAAAGCGATCGGTGATGAATACTTTTATGAAATGGAGCACGAAGATAAAAATCCAAACAGTAACAGCCCAGATGTACCATAGGTTCGGTTCTCCGAATTTCAAAAGTACATTCGCCACGAATAAAAACAAACTTCCTAGAATAAGCAGTACAAAATGATAGTACAAGCGTTTCTTTTGTTGGATTCTTTTGCGGGCATTTTCATAAAGTTCTTGTTGTTCTTTATCCATAAAAAAATCTTTAAAGGTTGCAGTTGTGGGTAACGTTGTTTTGTTTGTTGCACAAATTTACATTTTAATATTTAAAGTTTATCACTGTTTTTTAGTACCTTTCAGCCACCAATAAATAAAAATGCGCTACTCTCTTTTTTGTTTTCTTTTTTTTAGCGTCAGTGCTGTTTTTGCGCAGGATGCCAAACTACCGGCACCCATGATTGAGCGAGATACCTTGTATCGTGAAGATCAGTTTTATTTTGCCTTTACTTATAATTTGCTTTTGAATCGCCCTGAAGGAGTTTCTCAGAATAAGTTTTCATCCGGATTTAAAGGCGGGTTTCTAAAAGATATGCCGTTCAACAAACAACGGAACAAAGCAGTAGCAGTAGGTTTGGGAATGTCGTACAACAAATATTTCCAGAACCTAATTATCAGAACAGAAAACAATCAAGTCCTTTACAATACGACAACGGCAGGGGTTCCGTACCAAAAAAATAAAATCGACGAAGTATTTGTGGATATTCCGATTGAATACCGTTGGCGTACATCCACACCCGATAGTCATAAGTTTTGGCGTGTGTACACGGGACTTCAATTGAGTTATTTGGTCTATAACAAATCGGTATATCAAGATAGTCAATATCATTTTAATGTGTCCAACAACCCTGATTTGAATAAGTTTCAAGCCGGCGTTTATATAGCTTGGGGATACAACACTTGGAATTTCTATGGCTATTATGGAGTAACTCCTTTGTTTAAATCTTCAGCGAGAGTGAATACCGCCAAAGTAGATTTCAATAGCTTGAATTTTGGACTGATGTTCTACATTTTATAGCCAAAAGTAAAACAATAGCAATTGCGGCATCCATCCTAGTAAAAATCCAACAAATAATTCTATGGAGGTATGGGCTTTCATGGCCAATCTGGAGGAAGCCACTATGCCATTCAAAAGGATTAAAAGCGAAATAAGTACCAACATGTTGCTGTAGTTGTGAATGCTAAGTCCAATTGCAAAAGCGGTAAGGGCTCCAATTCCAATCATGTGAATGCTGGCCTTTGTTCTTAAAAACAACAAAAGAAGTGCACTAAACGTGCTGACCATCCCGCCAAAAAAGAAAAAGAATAATTCAGGAACACGATCTATTGTAATGCTTTTTAAAATCAAAAGGGCCATCAAAAAGAACTGAATCATCAGTGGCATCTTGCGCTGAGATATGTCGGAAACCATGATAGAATCAACTTTTCCGATGATCTTTAAAAGATAGATGAATAACATAGGAATCAAAATCGTAATGAGCACGATTTGAATCAGCATCAAATATTTCTGGAGGCTTTCAAAGTAATTCTCATTATAAAACAAGTACATTAACGTCCCGTACAACGGAATAAATAGGGGGTGCAGTACATAAGAAAAAAGCGGTAGTATTTTTTTCAAAGTGGCAGTAGTATTAACTCAAAAGTTACATTTTTTTGCGCAAACGAGCCACGGGAATATCCAATTGTTCTCGGTATTTGGCAATGGTTCTGCGGGCAATTGGATACCCTTTGTCTTTAAGCATTTCAGCCAATTGATCGTCGGGTAACGGTTTGTGCTTGTCTTCTTCTTCGAGAATGTTTTTCAGAATCTTCTTGATTTCTAAAGTAGAAACTTCTTCGCCTTGATCGTTCATCATCGCTTCAGAGAAAAGTTCCTTAATCAATTTAGTACCGTAGGGCGTTTCCACATATTTGCTGTTGGCCACGCGCGAAACAGTAGAAATATCCATATCAATCATTTCCGAAATGTCGCGCAAAATCATCGGTCGCAATTTCGTTTCATCGCCTTCCAAAAAATACTCCTTTTGATAGTGCATGATCGCGTTCATCGTGACCCAAAGTGTCTCTTGCCGTTGCTTGATCGCATCGATAAACCATTTCGCTGAATCTAATTTTTGCTTGATGAATTGCACAGCATCTTTTTGAGCATTCGATTTGTCTTTGGAGACTTTGTAAGTTTGCAACATTTCCTGATAGTCTTTGGAAACGTGCAGCGTTGGAGCGTTTCTTCCGTTTAAAGTGAGTTCCAATTCGCCATCTACAATTCGGATCGCAAAATCGGGAACCACGTTCTCAGTTATTTTGTTGTTGCCTGTGAAAGATCCACCAGGTTTCGGATTCAACTTTTCTATTTCATGCACCGCCTTCTTCAGTTGTTCGTTCGAAACAGTGTATCGTTGCAACAATTTGTCGTAGTGTTTTTTGGTAAAGGCGTCGAATTGATTTTCGATAATATCAATGGCTAAGGCTACATATTCCGTAGGTGTTTTGTGTTTCAATTGCAGCAACAAACATTCTTGCAAATCGCGAGCGCCCACGCCAGAGGGTTCCAATTCATGAATAATGTGTAGGATTCTTTCCACTGTTTTTTCATCAGTGTAAATTCCTTGTGTGAAGGCCATATCGTCCACTAAATCGGGCGTACTTCTTCGAATATAGCCCATGTCGTCAATGCTTCCTACCAAAAATTCAGCAATGTCGCGTTCATCATCACTCAAAATAAACGTGTTCAATTGATTGATCAAATCCTGATGAAAACTAACCGGCGATGCCAAAGGCGATTCGCGATGGTCGTCATCGTCACTATAATTGTTGACTTGGGTTTTGTATTCCGGAGTTTCGTCGTTGCTTAAGTATTCGTCAATGTTGATGTCTTCCGCTTCAATCGAATCATTGTCGTCAAAATCATCGTAGGCTTCTTCGTTGTCGAATTCGTCTTTTTCAAAATTATCTTCCTCATCTTTCCCGACTTCCAACGCTGGGTTTTCATTCATCTCTTCCTTCAAACGCTGCTCAAACGCTTGCGTAGGCATCTGAATTAACTTCATCAACTGAATTTGTTGAGGCGATAATTTCTGAGATAATTTAAGATTTAGAAATTGTTTTAACATGATTGTTAATTTGGGAGTGTGTTAGTTGGTGTTCAAATCAACAAAGTCTTTTTATTAAAATTCGGCACTGCCTGGCGTTCTTGGGAACGGAATCACATCGCGAATGTTCGACATACCTGTTACAAAAAGCACCAAACGCTCAAAGCCCAATCCGAATCCAGAATGAACCGCGGTTCCAAAACGACGTGTGTCTAAATACCACCACAATTCTTCTTCATCGATACCCAAAACTTTCATTTTTTCGATCAACACATCGTGGCGCTCTTCTCTTTGCGAACCCCCAACGATTTCTCCGATTCCTGGGAATAAAATATCCATGGCGCGAACCGTTTTTCCATCTTCGTTCAAACGCATGTAAAACGCTTTAATATTGGCAGGATAATCGTATAAAATCACCGGGCATTTGAAATGTTTTTCTACCAAGAATCGTTCGTGCTCGCTTTGCAAGTCAGCGCCCCATTCTTCAATAATGTAGCTGAATTTTTTCTTTTTATTTGGAGTGGAATCTTTCAAAATCGAAATCGCTTCTGTATAAGAAACGCGTTTGAAACTGTTTTCCAAAACGAAGTTCAATTTTTCTAACAACGCCATTTCACTGCGTTCTGCTTGTGGTTTTGCTTTTTCTTCTTCGAGTAATCGTCCTTCTAAGAATTTCAAATCATCACCACATTTTTGAACGGTATAGTTCACGACATATTTGATGAAATCTTCTGCCAAATCCATGTTGTCGTTCAAATCATTGAAGGCCACTTCCGGCTCAATCATCCAAAATTCGGCCAAGTGACGCGAAGTATTCGAGTTTTCAGCACGAAACGTCGGTCCAAAAGTATACACCTGACCCAAAGCCATCGCAAAAGTCTCCGCTTCCAATTGTCCGGAAACGGTTAAATTAGTTTCTTTTCCAAAGAAATCTTCTTTGTAATTCACTTTGCCGTCTTCCGTTCTCGGCGTTCCGTCAAAAGGCAATGCCGTTACTTTAAACATTTCTCCGGCACCTTCCGCATCCGAACCCGTAATGATGGGCGTATTCACATACACAAATCCTTTCTCTTGAAAATACTGGTGCACCGCAAACGACAACACCGAACGCACTCTCATAATCGCACCAAAAGCATTGGTTCGCACGCGCAAATGCGCATTTTCACGCAAGAATTCTAACGAGTGTTTTTTAGGCTGCATCGGAAACTTCTCTGCGTCCGAATCCCCTAATATTACTAAGGCCGAAACTTGAATTTCATATTTTTGACCCGCACCTTTACTCTCCACCAAATCACCCGTAACCGAAACTGCCGCTCCCGTTGTAATGCGTTTCAAAGTTTCTTCAGGTGTGTTTTCAAAATCAACGACACACTGTATATTGTTGAGCGTTGAACCGTCGTTCAAAGCAATAAATTGATTGTTTCTAAACGTTCTTACCCAACCTTTGGCGTTAATATTTTGTAGCGTGCTCGCACTGTTTAGTAAGTCTTTAACTTTAGTATGTTTCATTTTAAAAAGATATCGTTATATTTTTCAATTGGCAATTTGAACTGCAAATATAGCAGATTTGTTCTGATTTTTTTAAGGAGCTTTTTCCCGCTATCCGTTGCAATTCCTGCTTAAAAAAAACTACAGCTAAAACGCTGTGTTTTTCTAAACCAGGAGATTTCCACTGCTATCGGGGCTAGGAATCTAGGCTGCTTAGAACGTTTTATTCGTCCTCATAATCCTCTTTCTTAGCGCGTTTTTTTTCAAATGTTAATACCAAAGCAGGCAACACCAACAAATTGGCAAACATCGCAAAAAGCAAGGTGCACGAAATCAAGCCACCCAAAGCAATGGTACCGCTAAAACTCGAAAGTGTGAAAATGGCAAATCCAAAAATCAACACCACCGAAGTATAAAACGTGCTAATTCCGGTTTCCCGAAGCGCACTAAAAACGGATTTTTTTACTTTGCCGTTATTCTGCAATAAGTCGTGTCGGTATTTCGCCATGAACTGAATCGCATTGTCCACAGAAATTCCAAAGGCTATGCTAAAGACCAATATCGTAGACGGTTTCAACGGAATTCCAAAATAACCCATCAATCCCGAGGTAATGCACAGCGGCAAGATATTCGTAATTACCGACGCGAAAACCATTTTCACCGATCGGAACAAATAAGCCATTAAGCCAGCAATCAATAAAATCGCAAAAATCAAAGATTCAATTAAGTTGTCAATCAAGTACGAGGTTCCTTTTTGAAACACCAAGGCTTTTCCGGTTAAGGTCACTTGAAAATGGTCTTTCGGGAACACTTCGTCAATTTTGGTTTGCAAACGCTTTTCTACTTTTGCCATTTCTTCCGTGCCAATATCCTTCATGAAGGTCGTAATTCGAGCATATTGTCCGGTCGAATCCACGTAGCTTTTCATTAAATTGTCTTTGGTGTTTTTCGAAGCATTTTTAGCATACGACAAAATAAACACTTGCTCTTGCGATGTGGGCAAATCGTAATATTCAGGTTTGCCATTGTAGTAAGCTTGTCGTGAATATTTCACTAGGTTTACCACCGAAACGGGCTTCGACAATTCGGGAATCTGCGCAATGGTTTGTTGCAGTTCGTCCATTCGTTTCAAGGTTGACAGTTTCATCACGCCTTTTCTACGTTCCGTGTTAATCATGATTTCCAAAGGCATCACACCATGAAATTCCTTTTCATAAAACAAAATATCTTTAAAAAAGGAAGCGCTTTTCGGCATTTCGCCAATCAAACTTCCCGACACTTTCATTTGAGATACCCCAATAACACTAAAAAGTAGGAGCAAGGCGTAGATGCCGTAAATGCGAGAACGTTTTGTTTTTACAATGGTTTCCACCCAATTTAAAAACGACGAAATGTAATTTTTACTCAAATGGTACAAGTGCTTTTCTTTGGGCAACGGCATGAAACTGTAGACAATCGGAACCACCAAAAGCGTCAGTAGGTAAACCGTAATGACATTGATTGAGGTGACCAAACCAAACTCAAAAAGCAAGTCGTTCCCCGTAATCATAAAAGTAGCAAAACCGGCAGCAGTCGTCAAATTAGTCATCAAAGTAGAAACACCAATTTTTGAAATGACGCGCTGCAATGCTTTCGCTTGGTTGTTGTGGATTTTAATTTCCTGCTGGTATTTGTTGATCAGGAAAATGCAATTCGTAATGCCGATGACAATAATTAACGGCGGAACAATAGCGGTAAGAATCGTGATTTTGTAGTGAAATAAGCCTAAGGTTCCAAACGACCATATCACGCCAAATAGCAAAATGCAAATCGAAATAAAGGTGGCGCGGAACGATCGGAAAAACAAAAAGAAAATTAATGACGTGATAAACAAAGCGGCGCCAATGAAAAGCCCAATTTCACCTTTCATGTTTTCGGCATTAATGGTCCGAATGTAAGGCATACCAGACACGCGAAGATCAACACCCGTGGCTTTTTCAAATGCATCAATTTTAGGAACCAATTGTTCGATGATGAATGTTTTTCTCGCGGCTGTATTGACAATGTTTTTCCTCAAATATACCACCGAGCGAATGCTTCCCGTTTCTTTGTTGTAGAGCAATCCTTCGTAAAAGGGAAGTTCGTGAAAAAGCTGGTATTTTATTTTTTGAAGATAGCTCGCGTCTTTGGTTTGACCAGGATCAATCAGCGAAACCATCTTGAATTGCTGAGCAATCGTATCTTTTTGTAAGGTTTTTAGATTGTCTAACGAAATGACTAATTCTACTGCTTTAGAGTCTTTGAGTTGGGTCATCAAAGTATTCCAAGCCGCAAAGGTTTTGGGTGTAAAAAAAGCGTCGTCTTTAAAACCAATGACGATGAGGTTCCCTTCTTCTCCAAATTTATTTAAGAAGTCTTGGTATTGTTGGTTAACATGGTGTTTTTTCGGAAGCAAATTGGCCTCAGTATAGGTCATGCTTAAATTGTGCCACTGCCAGCCTAGAAAAAGCGTGAGCGCCACAATAACCGATAAGATCGTGATTCTATTTTTAAGTATGATTCGGGCAATTAATTCCCAAAATCCAACTTTTATGGTGTTTTTCATAAACTAGTTCAAGAAGTCGCAAAGGTAATAAAACAAGAGAAATTTAATCTATTCCTAAGGTAGATTTATTGAGGGAATATGCGTTTTTTTGACGGGTATTAATTTTTCATTACTATTTTTTTTGATGTTATAATTTATATATTTGATTTCGCATCTTTGCGCAACGAGAATTGCAAGCAAAACGGAACTATCAGACTATGAAAAATTTCAGAAACACCATTTTTTACATTATCGTTACCGGAGGTTTTTCTGCCTTGATTTATTGGATCTTAACACAAGGAAAGTTTTTAGAACAAGGGCGAAATGTGGTTGCCGTCAATTCTAAAAATTCGCAATGGACGGAGTTTCTCGCGTCGTTGGTGCACAACATTCAACATCCTTTGGCCATTCTTTTAGCGCAAATCATTACGATTATTATTGTAGCTCGTTTTTTTGGTTGGATGTTTCGAAAAATTGGACAACCAACAGTCATTGGTGAAATCATCGCCGGAATTGTGCTCGGACCTTCGCTGTTAGGCATGTACTTTCCCGAATTTTCGAATGCTTTGTTTCCCGTCGCTTCTTTAGGAAATTTGCAGTTCTTGAGCCAAATCGGATTGATTCTTTTTATGTTCGTTATCGGTATGGAACTCGATCTCAAAGTGCTGAAAAATAAAGCAAATGAAGCCTTGGTCATTAGCCATGCGAGTATTATCATTCCCTTTGCGTTAGGAATTGGACTTGCTTATTTTGTCTACTACCGCTTTGCGCCTCCGGGAATTGACTTCTTATCGTTCAGTTTGTTTATGGGAATCGCCATGAGTATTACGGCTTTTCCGGTATTGGCACGAATTGTACAAGAACGTGGATTGCACAAAACCAGAATCGGAACTATAGTAATTACGTGCGCTGCCACCGATGATATTACCGCATGGTGCATTCTTGCGGCGGTAATCGCCATCGTCAAAGCGGGATCATTCGTGAGTTCCTTTTATATTATGGGCTTGGCACTAATTTATGTATTAGCCATGCTGTTCGTAGTGAAGCCCTTTTTGAAACGTATCGGCGATTTATATGGCACCAAAAACAAACTGAACAAACCTGTCGTAGCGATTTTCTTTTTGACCTTAATTCTTTCGTCCTACGTTACCGAAATTATCGGAATTCACGCGCTTTTTGGAGCCTTCATGACGGGAGCCATCATGCCCGATATTTCTAAATTTCGAGCCATCTTTATCGGGAAAGTAGAAGACGTTTCTGTGATTTTGCTGCTGCCGTTGTTCTTTGTGTTTACAGGATTGCGAACACAAATCGGATTGATTAATGATCCTTATTTGTGGAAAATTACGGGTTTTATTATCCTAGTGGCCGTGATGGGTAAATTCTTCGGAAGTGCTTTGGCCGCCAAGTTTGTGGGACAAAGTTGGCGTGACAGTTTAACCATAGGTGCCTTAATGAATACCCGCGGATTGATGGAACTAGTAGTGCTAAACATCGGGTACGACTTAGGAGTTTTAACTTCTGAAATTTTTACCATGATGGTGATTATGGCTTTGGTAACCACGTTTATGACTGGGCCCGCTCTAGATTTGATTAACTTAGTTTTCAAAACGAAAGATATTTACATTCCAGATGAAGAAGGTCACAACGGATCGAAATACAAAATCTTAATCTCGTTTGGGAACAATGAAAAAGGCAGATCACTTTTGCGACTAGCCAATAGTTTGGTCAAAAAACAAAAAGAGACCACAAGTATCACGGCCATGCACTTATCGATGAGTGATGAAATGCATTCCTTCAATCTAGAAGAACAGGAAAGAAAACGTTTTGCGCCCGTAGTCGAGGAATCTAAAATCTTGCAACAAGAAATTACAACCATTTTCAAAGCAACGGTAGATATAGAAACCGACATCGCCGATATTGCCAACCAAGGCGACTATGACTTATTGTTAGTAGGTCTAGGGAAATCTATTTTCGAAGGAACATTGCTAGGAAAGGTCCTCGGATTCACCACCCGAATCATCAATCCCGATCGTTTGATCGACAAGTTTACCGGAAAAGAAGGTTTGTTTGAAAATTCACCATTTGATGAAAGAACACGACAAATCATCTCTAAGAGTAAAATGCCATTAGGCGTACTAATCGATAAAGATTTACAATCGGTGAAACATGTCTTTATCCCGCTGTTTTCTGCGGACGATACCTTCTTAATGGATTACTGTCAAAAACTAATTTACAATAACAGTGCAGAGATTTCGGTTTTGGATGCCAACAATACGGTGAAAACCAATTTCGTAATGCAAAGTGCAATTGGTTCGTTAGAAGAAAAATATCCAGACAACATTGCCATACTGCAAGACAGGGTCATGAAAAAAGAGTTTTTAGCAAAACAAGATTTGATGATTATTAGCTTGGAAAGCTGGAAAAAATTAGTCGATTCACAAAGCGTTTGGTTGAGCAATGTGCCTTCGGTTTTAATATTAAAACCCTAAATTCAAAACAAACGATAACTTAATCGCTAAGTTGTCTTCAAATTTAGGCAATTGGTTGGGGCCATATCTAAAAAACCCAGTCAATCCAAAACCGCTGTAGATTTGATTGAGCTCAATACCCGATTCGTAAAATCCTTTGTCAAGGGTTTTATAATTTAAGCCCGCATGTTGCTCCTTTTTGTCCATTTTTCCATACGCCATTCGAGTGACCAACACTAAAGTAGGCTTTACTTTTCTAAATAAAGTGATTTTTTTGAATCCATGCTTCAGCTGAAACTCGGCATATTGGCTCGAGAAAAATTCATTGAAATACATCGTTTCAAAACTATTTTTCCCAGCAATAGTAATCCGCTGTAAAATCTTGTCCTTCGTTAAATTGTTGGGCGAGGTGTTGTATAAATGCGTTAGCGGAACATCGCCATAAGCATACCCGGCTTCGAGAAGTAAAGAAGTTTTTTGACCATTTAAATATTTCTTTTCAAACTCTGTTCGAAAGTCGATTTTTCCAAAACTGAAATCATTTTGCAACAATGGTGGAAGAGATTGGGTGTATTGAAACGTAAATCTAGGATACCTTTTTTCCGATTCATAACGACCCGTTGGCGTTTGAATGTAGTCGCTGAAAGGATTCCATTGTACCGATACCTGTGCCGTTGTCATTTTATACTTCTTAAAAGCAACACCATTTACAGTGTACGTGTAGTCGAATTTAGGTTCGTTTTCGCTATACATCACCTGAAAGATACTCTCGGTCTTCGGGATGGTTTTAGTTTCGTAGTACAAGCGCCAACTGCGGTAATTGTAAAACGTACTGACGTTAATGGGCCTTGGATCATAAAGTTTGAAAACCCGTTTGTCAATGGCAAACGAAGTGCTTCCTATCTCCCGAATATCGTCGGTGTAAGAGCCGCCGATCCAAGAGTTGGAATAAGGGACAATTCTAGTGGCAAACCCAAGACTATACTTGTACCGTCCGTCTTTGGTGCCGTAGGCGGTGTAGCCATCAATTCTAAATTTTTGAGAAAACTTCTCACTGGTTTTTCCGCCCAAACCTACACGAAAACCTTCGTAATTGTTGTAGCTAATAAGATAGCGCAAGTCTAAATCAAAGGGGCCAAACGGGACATAACCGTTCAATATTTTTCGCCCAAAGAGCAACCGTTTTTCTATGTTTTTCTTGGTAGAGATGCTGTCTAGTGCTACATAAGTTCGAATACTTCGTTCGTCCAAAGGCGCAGTGCGGTAGCGGTTCCAAAACGAGTCTGGCTGGCTTTCAGCATCGGCTTTTACCTCCATATAACTGTAAGGATTTTCGATTTTAAAAAGCGTATTGTAATGCAAGTCGAACGAATGCGTTTCTGAAATTAAATAAGTAGCATCAGAGGCATGTTTTTTTCTGTTTTCTGTAGCCTCTGATTCTTCGGTGTCAAATTGTAGGGTTTCCCCCAACACATGTATGTCGTTGTTGTTTTTTCCTTTGACAATTTTAAAAACTTTATGCGTTGGAAACCAAAGCTGTTGTTCGGGCACATAATCAAATTCGTGCGTGCCACTGATATCCAAAATGCCTTTAATACGCATAACCGCTTTAGCAATACCGAAATTTATCGGATCCACATACAGCACCCCTTCCAGCCCAGAGGCTTTGCTTTTCTTTTTGTTTTTAAAATAAATCATGTAGGTTTTGCGTCCCTGAATCGAAGTACTATCGAGCAGTTTGAATCGATAATCGGTGTAGTAGAATTTTGAAATCGGACTTTTGTAATTGGTTTCAAACAACTCATACTGATGATCATAAATGGAAAAGGATTGCAAATTCAAAGCTAAAATTTCATAAATCGCTTTCTTAAAACCCGACATTTTGGTCCCTAAAATAGTCTCCTTGAAGCCACTGTTGTTGAATTGAAATTGAGATACCTTTTCGGTTTGAAAAACATGCTGGCGGGCTATTATTCTTTTGAACTTGTATTCTGAAGAATCGATGGACTTCAGTTTTTTGCCGATCGATTTTTGAACAAAGACCGAATCAATGCTTCCTTCAATAGAATCCGGATTGGCCGTGATGATTAATTTGTTGTAGGACTTGAACTCAAAACTTTTCAGCTTGCTTTGCGGATTGTTGTGATCGCTCTGTTGAATTACTTTTTTGATTAAGGCTAAAGCGGGATTCTCATTAGCAACTAAAACTTCATTCAATGGATTCGCTACAGGCGTCATGAAAACGGTATAGAATTTTTTTTCTGTAGTAATCGGAATACTAACTTTCGAAAAGCCGATATAACTAATGGTCAGGGAAGTGCAAATTTTCGAGGAAGTGATGTTGAATTTCCCGTCCACATCACTCAAAACGAACTGACCGGTATCCGTAGTGATGGAAGCAAACGGCAAGGTGTTTTTTGTCGTCGCATCTTTTACAATCCCATTGATTTGAAACTGCGCCTGACTGCTGAGCGAAAAAAATACAAAGAGCCAGAGGAAGTGTTTCATAAAGTCTGATTCGTATAGAAAATTCGTGTGATAAAGGTAGGTAAAAATAAAAAATCCGTCCTGTTTTTAACAAGACGGATTTTTTGTTGACTTAAAGCGGTTACACTTTCATGATTTCTGCTTCTTTATGCACTAAGATTTCGTCAATCTTTTTGATGTACGAATTCGTTAAGTTCTGCACTTCGTCTTCGGCAGTTTTACAAATGTCTTCGGAGGTGCCTTCTTTTTCTAGTTTCTTAATTTCGGTGTTGGCATCTTTACGAGCATTTCGAATTCCGATTTTGGCATCTTCAGCTTCCGATTTCGCTTGCTTAGTTAAGTCGCGACGGCGTTCCTCAGTTAAAGGCGGAACGGTAATGATAATGATATCGCCATTGTTCATAGGATTGAATCCGATGTTGGCCACCATAATTGCTTTTTCAATAGGTTGCAACATGCTTTTTTCATAAGGCTGAATTGTAATCGTACGAGCATCGGGAACGTTGATGTTCGATACTTGTGCCAAAGGAGTTTGCGAACCATAATAATCTACAAAAACACTTCCCAACATAGCAGGGGAAGCTTTTCCAGCACGAATATTTAAGAAGGACTTTTCTAAATGCGCAATAGAACCCATCATCGATTCTTGGGTACTGTCTAATATAAATTCTATTTCTTCGGTCATATTTTTGATTTTTAGACTTCTAAGTTTATAGACCATCCAGAGTTCTATACATCTAAAGATCTAGTATTCCAACGATTTATTAAACGTTTACTACTGTTCCTACATTTTCGCCTTTGCAAATTTTCAATAAATTCCCACGTTGGTTCATATCGAAAACTAGAATCGGCAATTTATTTTCTTGGCTTAAGGTAAAGGCGGTCGTGTCCATGACATTTAGTCCTTTTTTAAGCACGTCTTCAAAAGAAATATAATCAAATTTAGTAGCGGTTGGATCTTTCTCCGGATCGGAAGTGTAAATTCCATCTACGCGTGTTCCTTTCAAAATCACATCAGCGTGAATTTCAACACCGCGCAATACCGCAGCAGTATCGGTAGTGAAATAAGGATTTCCAGTTCCAGCACCAAAAATCACAATACGCCCTTTTTCTAAGTGACGTACCGCTCTCCTTTTGATGTAAGGTTCTGCAATCGCTTCAATTTTTAAAGCCGTTTGCAAACGAGTCAACATTCCTTTGTCTTCTAAAGCACCTTGCAACGCCATCCCGTTAATGACCGTGGCCAACATACCCATGTAATCGCCTTGAACGCGATCCATACCATTGCTGGCTCCTGAAACTCCTCTAAAAATATTGCCGCCTCCAATCACAATGGCGATTTCAACGCCTTGATCATGAATTTGTTTGATTTCATCAGCGTACTCGGCCAATCTTGCAGGATCAATCCCGTATTGGCGGTTTCCCATTAAAGCTTCGCCACTTAATTTTAGAAGAATTCTTTTGTACTTCATTACTTTGTTTTGTTGAGTTGTGCAAATATAGTTATATTCTCATTTTGTGAAATAGTCTTTTTAAAAAATCTCAAGGAAGTGGAACTGCATTTTTTAGTTGGTATTTTGTGATAGTTGTCACCTAAAACTAGTTCATTTACCCGTAACTTTGGAATACTAAAAAACAAGAATTATGAAGATAGCTGTCGCCCAAGGAATCCTTCAAAGTCATACGTATGCAAAATACCGTTCTATAGTGACCGACTTATTAGCGAAAGGAATTGCCACCGGAAACGAGTCGACCGAAGCGCTAGTGCATTACACCCAATTGAATGAAGCGCGTATGAATCGGTTGGATAAGAAAATGGTGGTTTCGGAAGAAAACATTCAAAAATTATTGACGCTAAAGAAGCATTACGTTTGGCTGGTCTTAAGTGAAGGTTGGTGTGGCGATGCCGCTCAAATCTTGCCCATTTTAAATAGCATGGCTTCGATGTCCCAACACATCGAATTGAAAATTGCCTTCCGAGATGAAAATGAAGCCTTGATGAACTTGTTTCTAACCAATGGCTCCAAGTCGATTCCCATGGTGTTGGTTCTTGAAAAAGATGCTGCAGAAGTGATTGGGCACTGGGGACCACGACCCAAAGGCGCGACCGATTTAATCAAAAGCTACAAACAACAATACGGTGTTATTGACGAAACCGCTAAAACAGAATTGCAATTGTGGTATTTACACGATAAGGGATTGAGTACACAAAATGAAATGGTAGCGCTTATGTTGCAGTGTGAGCAATTGAATCTTCAAACGAAGTAATGCTCATCGCCTCCGCTACGTCATAATCTCCAATTTTAGTGCGACGCAAAGCCGTTAAATGCGCGCCCGATTGCAGTGCTTTTCCAAAATCAAACGCTAAGGAACGAATGTAAGTCCCTTTGCTACACACTACTCGGAAGTCAACTTCTGGCAAAGCGATTCTAGTAATTTCAAATTCGTGAATCGTAGTTTTACGCGACGCAATTTCAACCGTTTCTCCAGCGCGAGCGTGCTCATACAAGCGCACACCATCTTTTTTTATAGCTGAAAATATAGGTGGTTTCTGATCGATTTCTCCCAAGAATAGCGCTAAAGTTGCGTGGATTAAAGCGTCGTCAATATGCGCAATAGGATAGGTTTGATCAATCTCCGTTTCCAAATCATACGATGGAGTAGTGGCCCCAATAAAGAAGGTACCCGTATATTCTTTGGCCTGACCTTGTAGTTCTGTAATTCTTTTGGTGAATGTTCCCGTGCAAACAAGCAACAAGCCTGTCGCTAAAGGATCGAGGGTGCCCGCATGGCCAATTTTGATTTTTTTCAATCCCAATTTACTTTTCAAAGCCCACTTCATTTTATTGACGGCTTGAAAGGACGTCCAATGCAAAGGTTTGTCGAGGAGTAAAATTTGTCCGTTTTGAAAGTCTTCCGCTGTCATTAAATTACGGACAAAGGATGAATGAAAAAGTGAATTAAGAGCAAGGCAACGCCTACAATAATGCGGTAGTATCCAAATACTTTAAATCCGTGTTTGCTTAAAAAACCAATGAACGTTTTAATCGCTAAAAGCGCCACTATAAAAGCCACCACATTGCCAATAATCAAATAATTGACTTGGTCGTGTGTTAGTACAAATCCGTCTTTATAGTAATCGTAACACTTTTTCACTGTGGCTCCTAACATCGTGGGAACCGCTAAGAAAAAAGAGAATTCTGCTGCTGCTGTACGCGATAATTTTTGTGACATTCCACCCACAATACTAGCGCCACTTCGAGATACACCCGGAATCATCGCCAAACATTGAAACAAACCAATTTTAAGTGCTTTGGCATAAGTGATTTCGGTGTTTTCAGATTTTCCGAACCAATCGTCTACTTTCAACAGTAAGATACCGCCTAACAAAAGGGTAACCGCTACCGTAACGGGGTTTTCCAACAACGCATCGATTTTCTTGCTGAACAACAATCCCAACACCACGGCGGGAATAAAAGCCACCAACAATTTAAAGTAGAAATCCAACGTCTGAAAAAAGCGTTTGAAATACAAAACGACTACCGAAAGAATCGCGCCGAGCTGAATCACAATCGTAAACAACTTGGTAAATTCATCATGCTCAATGCCAAAATAAGTGCTGGCCAGGATCATGTGTCCGGTAGAAGAAATAGGTAAAAATTCGGTAATGCCTTCAATGATGGCCAGTATAATCGCTTGTAGTGTATCCATGGTTGGGTTTCAGATTTTAGATTCAGATTTCAGAGGGGTATTCAGAAAAAGTCGATCTGAACCTTCTAAAAACCAATAAACCTAAGCTTCTTTTTTAGGGGTTTTTAATATGGAATAAATGGTGATTCCAAATCCAATCAACACCATAGTTGGCGCCAATCGAATTCTTCGGAAGTTGAAGATGTCTTCACTAAAAACTTTCGGATCATCGCTTCCGCCACCCGACATCAAAAGGAATCCTAGCGCAATCACCGCAATCCCAATCAATAGAATTTTATAATTGATTTTATCAAAAAGAAACTCTTGTTTTTGTTGTTCGTTTTTCATGTGTACTTTATAAATTCTAAAATCGTAAATCCAATCGCAAATCGTAATTTAATAAAGATCGTCGGTTCGCAAATTCAAATACCGTTGCGTAGCAAAGAAAGTACTCATCCAAGTAATCAAAATACCCACCGTCAAAACGCCTAGCAACACCAAACCAATCATCAATTGATCGTTTAGGATGCCCAAACTTGGGAAGTTCGTATCAATATAAACTAATGTTCCAATTAAAGCTACAATCGCCAATACCGAACCAATCACGCCAAGTCGAATGCTGCGCCAGATAAACGGTTTGCGAATAAACGATTTCGTCGCGCCCACCATTTGCATGGTTTTTATAATAAATCGGTTGGAATAAATTGCCAAGCGCATCGAACTATTGATCAACAGCACCGCTACTAAAGCCAAAATGCCGCTAATAATCAAAATCCACATGCTGACTTTTTTAATATTGTCGTTCACTAAATTCACCAATTGCTTGTCGTAAACCACGTCCGAAATCATGTCGTTGGCTCGAAACCGACTCTCAATCTTCCGAATATTCTCGGCATCAATATAAGCCGCTCGCAAGTGTATGTCGTAGGAATTCTGCAACGGATTCGCACCCAAAAAGGTCATGAAATCCTCACCAATAATATCCGTATGCTGTTTGGCGGCTTGTTCTTTCGTCACGTAGGCACTCGATTTTACAAACTTCGCCATTTTCAATTCTTCACCAAAGGCCGTCATCGTACTATCGGTAGCTTCGTTTTTAAAGAAAACGGTCATCACAATTTCTTCCTTAAAATCATCCGATAATTTTTTGGAATTAATGACAAACAATCCTAAAAGACCCAAGAGAAATAGCACCAAGAAAACACTCAATACTACCGAAAAATAAGAAGAAATCAGTCTGCGTTTTTGAAACTTTTCGAAAGAAGAACTCATAAATGATTGTAATTATTGCGTAAAAATAATAAAGAATTTCTTTAATCATAGTTTATAACGACCAAAGTTTTGACTTTCGTACAATAAACGTAAATTTGCCGTCAGAATTTGTTTTTTTAGGAGCGGCACATTCGCTTTTTCAAAACAACCCTGCTCCCGCTATCCGTTGCAATTCCCGCTTAAGAAAAATTAGAGGTACCCTCTATTTTTCTAAAAACCGGGCGATTTCCACTGCTATCGGGGCTATTTAGAGACGTGTACTGCGCCATTGACGTTACACTTTGCGTGCAAAATAAAAATAAAAACCCTAAGTCGGAGACCGACTCAGAACTCAACGAAGCATGAAATACCATCCAAACGAAATTGAAGCCAAATGGCAAAAATACTGGGCCGAGAACCAAACGTTCGCTGCCAGCAATTCCTCTGACCAACCCAAATATTACGTGTTGGACATGTTTCCGTATCCCTCAGGCGCCGGATTGCACGTGGGACATCCACTAGGATATATTGCTTCGGATATTTATGCCCGGTTCAAACGCCACCAAGGCTTTAATGTATTGCACCCGCAAGGCTACGACAGTTTCGGATTGCCTGCCGAACAATACGCCATTCAAACCGGACAACATCCCGATAAAACGACCAAAGAAAATATCGCACGCTACCGCGAACAATTAGATAAAATCGGATTCTCATTCGATTGGAGTCGGGAAGTACGCACCTCCGATAAAGACTATTACAAATACACGCAATGGATTTTCATTCAATTGTTCAATTCCTGGTATTGCAAAAACTCGGATCAAGCGTTTGATATCTCCGAATTGGTGCGAGTGTTTGAAAAAGAAGGTAACGCCGCCGTAGAAGCTATTTGTGATGACAATGTCGTCCTTTTTTCTGCGGAAGAATGGAGCAACTACTCCGAAGATCAAAAGCAAAAAGTCTTATTGCAGTATCGGTTAACCTATCTTGCCGAAACCGAAGTCAATTGGTGTCCCGCATTAGGAACCGTTTTGGCGAACGACGAAATCGTCAACGGGGTTTCAGAACGAGGCGGTCACCCAGTGATTCGCAAGAAAATGACCCAATGGAGTATGCGCATTTCAGCTTATGCCGAACGCCTACTGCAAGGGTTAGAGAGCATCGATTGGAGCGAAAGCATCAAAGAAAGCCAACGAAACTGGATTGGAAAATCAGTGGGCGCCATGGTCACCTTCCATTTGAAGAACCATGACACCGGAATTGAAGTTTTTACCACACGCCCCGATACCATTTTCGGAGTAACCTTCATGACGTTAGCGCCGGAACACGAATTGGTAGCTAAAATTACGACAAGCGAACAAAAAGCCGCCGTGGACGCCTACATCGAAAAAACCGCCAAACGCTCAGAAAGAGAACGTATGGCCGATGTGAAAACCATTTCAGGGGTATTCACCGGAGCGTATGCCGAACACCCATTTACCAAAGAACCCATCCCAGTGTGGATTGGCGACTACGTATTAGCGGGTTACGGAACCGGAGCCGTTATGGCCGTTCCTTGTGGTGACGAACGCGATTATGCGTTTGCCAATTTCTTCAAAGGACAAAACGGAATGCCAGAAATCAAGACTATTTTTGATAACGTTGACATTTCGAAAGAAGCGTATGGTTCTAAAGACAACGTGATTATTGCGAATTCCGACTTCTTAAACGGATTGAATTATAAAGAAGCGACCAAGAAAGTCATCGCCGAATTAGAAAAAATAAACCAAGGCAAAGGCAAAACGAATTATAGATTGCGGGATGCCGTGTTTTCAAGACAACGCTATTGGGGCGAACCTTTTCCAGTATATTACGTAAACGGATTGCCGCAAATGATCGACGCGAAATATTTGCCAATTGTATTGCCCGAAGTAGAAAAATATTTACCCACCGAAGACGGGCAACCGCCTTTAGGCAATGCTACGGATTGGGCTTGGGACACAAAATCGAATGCCGTTGTTGCGAACGATTTGTTAGATCACAAGACCGTATTTCCTTTAGAATTGAATACTATGCCGGGTTGGGCAGGAAGTTCGTGGTATTGGATGCGCTATATGGATGCGCACAATGAAACCGAATTTGCCAGCAAAGCCGCACTCGACTATTGGCAAAACGTAGATTTATACATTGGAGGAAGCGAACACGCCACCGGGCACTTGTTGTATTCCCGTTTCTGGAACAAATTTTTAAAAGACAAAGGCTACGCGCCAACCGAAGAACCATTCAAGAAATTGATCAATCAAGGAATGATTTTGGGGATGAGTGCTTTTGTTTATGGTTTTGGTGTTGGAGTAAAGAATATAAATCCAGATTTAGGAATTATAAAGCCTCAACGATATGTTATTTCTAAAGCTTCATATTTGAAAGCAGTTGCAGGAGAATATGATCAGGTAATTATGAACATTGTTAAAGGAGAATTAGATAAATATAAAAGTAAAGGAAACGATAATGTTCAATGGGATATTGAGCTTACCGCTTTTACACCAATACATGTTGATGTTTCACTAGTAAATTTATCGGATGAATTGAATATTGAAGCATTTAAGAATTGGAGGCAGGATTATAATGATTTTGAGTTTATTTGTGATAATAACGGCAAATACATCGTCGGACGCGAAGTGGAAAAAATGTCCAAATCCAAATACAATGTGGTGAATCCCGATGATATTTGCAACCAATACGGTGCCGACACCTTGCGGTTGTATGAAATGTTTTTAGGACCCTTAGAACAAGCCAAACCCTGGAACACAGCCGGAATCACCGGTGTTTTTGGTTTCTTGAAAAAACTGTGGCGCTTGTATTATGAAGAAGAAACGTTTGTGGTTACTGACAAAGAGCCGTCAAAAGACAGTTTGAAAACCTTGCACAAAACCATCAAGAAAGTCGGCGAAGACATTACGAATTTCTCCTTCAATACCTCGGTGAGTCAGTTTATGATTTGTGTCAACGAATTGGCCACGCAAAATTGTCATGAACGTGCCATATTAGAACCGTTGGCTGTTTTGATTTCGCCGTATGCCCCGCACATCGCCGAAGAATTGTGGAGTCAATTAGGACATACCGGTTCGATTGCTACCGTGGCGTTTCCGCAATTTGATGCCAAACATTTGGTAGAAAGCAGCAAGGAATATCCAGTGTCTTTCAACGGAAAAATGCGATTTACTTTGGAATTACCGTTGGACTTAACCGCCGCGCAAATTGAAGAAATGGTCATGAAAGACGAACGAACCATCAAGCAATTGGAAGGCAGAACCCCCAACAAAGTAATCATCGTTCCAGGGAAGATTATTAATCTGGTAGGATAATAGGTCAAAAGAGCAGCAAATAAGCTACCTCTCACGGGTTTTTGTTTGATTTGAATCCGTAATGAGTCCGTAGTGAGTCCGTAGTGAGTCCCTATAAAATGCTATTTTTACGGACACACTAGCTACTAGTTTTGGAGGCAACTGCTATAGAAGTCGAAGCAGTCGCATTGTTTTCACCGTGCCCGATGAGGTACTGAAGGGGCTTGGAACTGACAAAATTGCACAAATGTTAACGCAAACTAAATTGGCTTGTAATTTGACAATGAATTTGTACTTTTAAATTTTAAAAACAAAAATTATGTATTTGATATTAGCAGGTTTATTAATGTTAGTGAGTTGGTTGGTCAGCAACCGATTAAAGAACAAGTTCGAATTGTATTCGAAACTGCAATTGCAAAATGGCATGTCGGGGAAAGAAATCGCAGAGCGCATGTTAGCCGATCATGGCATTACCGATGTGCAAGTCATTTCGGTAGAAGGTCAATTAACGGATCATTACAATCCGGCCGACAAAACCGTGAATTTGAGTGAAGCGGTGTACAACCAAAGAAATGCTGCTGCTGCGGCTGTTGCGGCGCACGAATGTGGGCACGCGGTGCAACATGCTACGGCTTATGCTTGGTTGGAAATGCGATCTAAATTAGTGCCGGCCGTTTCTATTGCATCAAGCTATGTGCAGTGGATTTTGATTGGAGGTATTTTGATGGTGCGTTCGTTCCCTCAATTATTATTAGTGGGTATTGTGCTTTTTGCCGCAACAACCCTCTTTTCCATTATTACGTTACCGGTAGAATACGATGCTAGTAATAGAGCTTTGGCTTGGTTAGAAAACAAAAACATGTTGACCACGCAAGAACAAGCCGGAGCCAAAGATGCTTTAAAATGGGCTGCTAGAACTTATGTAGTCGCCGCCATTGGATCAATCGCTACGTTGCTGTATTATGTCATGATTTACATGAATAGAAGGTAAGAGTATTATTACTTTGGAGATGAAATATTTTGAAAATAAGAATCCGCAATGCAAGTTGCGGATTTTTTTATTCCAAGTGGTTATGGCAAGCAGCCTGAAGCAATCTGTTGTAAGTTAAGGAGATTACTTCGCTTTGCTCGTAATGACGGGTTATTACAACTGTATTTGTCGGTCGATTTGTTGGTCTAAGGAAATAAAGGTCTCGGTTCTAGAAACCCCTTCAATCGCTTGAATTTTGGTATTGAGCAGTTGCATCAAGTGTTCGTTATCGCGGCAAATGATCTTGATGAGGATCGACCAGTTTCCCGTGGTGTAATGACATTCTAGCACTTCAGGTATTTTTTTGAGCTCTTTGACGGCTTCCGAGTTTCGGGCGGCTTTGTCGAGATAAACGCCCACGAAGGCCATGGTGCTGTATCCTAAAATCTTAGTGTTCACGACAAATTTGGAACCAGAAATCACCCCTGATTGTTCGAGTTTTCGCAAGCGTTGGTGAATGGCCGCACCGGAAATTCCAATTTTATTAGCGATTTGAAGAATCGGTTTTCGGGCATCTTCCATCAGAAACCTTAGGATTTCTTTGTCGATGCCATCAATTTCTATTTGTAGGGAATTTATCTTCATTGGTTTTAAATTTCAATCAAAAGTAAGAATTTGATTTTACTATGAAAGCGATTTTGTTAAGAATGATTTCGATAGAAAACAGAATAACGGTATAGCACGAAGCCTAGCCCTGATGGGAACGGCATCTCCCGATTTTAGAAAACAAGGCGTTACGCCGTAGCTTTTCTTAAACGGGAATACAGTGGACAGCAGGAATAAGCTCCTGATAAAAAACCAATTACTGTTTGACGTGATCCGGATTGTAGCCCACGTAAGGCATTTGCGTTTCTTTGAAATGGATGCCGAAGCTTTCGAGTTCGTTTAAAATAGGGTCGTACACTTCCTTGGTAATTGGCAACTGCACGCCTGGCGTTTTGATGTTGCCGTTTAGAATTTGCAACGTGGCAATGGCTACGGGCAATCCGACGGTTTTTGCCATGGCCGTATAGGTTTGATCTTCGCCGATGCAGACCATTTTGGAATCGATTTGTTTTTGCACACCGTTGATTTCGTAGCCAAATTTATGATACATGACTATCATGTCTTTGTCATTGGGCTCGAGCGTCCAGCTATCGGTGAGGATTTTTTCTAGAATTTGTGCGGGTGTGGCGTCTTTTAGTCCGACGATTTTTTTAGCATTGAACAAGTCGAGTTCTAATAGCTTGTCCCACATAATATCGTCTTGTTCGATACCGAGTTGCAAGCGCAGTTTGATCTCGACAGAATCGGTAGGATGGTAAGGCAAGAACAAGTTGGTGAATTCGCGGTAGCTAATGGTTTCGGAATTGTCGATGACATAAGTATCGTCGGTCATGCCCAGTTGCACGAATAAATTCCATGCTCTAGAGAATCCCACTTTTCGGATGGTGCCTCGGTATAAGGTTAACGCATCGTCTAAGCCGTAAACGCTGCGGTATTTTAATGAATCTCGGTTGGCGTACCCTTCAAATCGGCCGTAACCTTCTACTTCTAAGAACTCGGTTCTGCGAAATAATTTGTGGTACGGTATGTATTTGTAGGTGCCTTCTTGAATAAATTTGGCAGCGCCACCTTGACCGGCGAGCACTACATTTCTTGGGGCCCAGGTGAATTTGTAATTCCACAAGTTGGTGTCCGATTCGGGTGCGACCAATCCGCCACAAAACGACTCGAACAAAATGATTTTCCCGCCTTGTGCTCTAATTTCATCAATGACTTTCATGGCACTCATGTGATCGATTCCGGGATCTAGTCCGATTTCGTTCATGAACACCAGATTGTTTTCTTTAGCGGCGGCGTCGAGTGCTTGCATGGCGTCGCTCACGTAGGAAGCGGTGACCATGTGTTTTTTATAGGTGAGGCAATCTTTGGCCACTTCAATATGCAAATGCGCGGGCAACATCGAGATGACGATATCGGCTTTTTGAATTTCGGTTTGACGTTGCTTGGCATTGAAAATATCTATAGCGATGGCCGTCGCATTTTTATGGTTGTTGGTTTTGCGTTGGGCTAATTCGAGGGATAAATCGCCGATGGTGAGGTGCAAATTTTCAGCTTCAGAGCGGTTTAGTAGGTATTGAATTAAAGAAGATGCCGAACGTCCGGCCCCGATAATTAGGATATTTCTCATGGTTGTTTGTAAATAGGTCGCAAAGGTATGAATTTGGCTTTCAAAAAAAAGAGGAAGCGTATAAAAACAAAATAGCTCCCGAAACTCGGCAGCTTATTTAGGAATTATCAATAGGAATTTCACGCATGAGCACGAATTTATCTGTGTTTAAATTCTTGCTAATGAGTGAAATTCGTGTTGTGCTTTTATTCTATTCCTTCCAAGTCTTTTAAATCTTCTTGTTTGGATTCGATCTTTTTTTGTTCGAATTGAGCGTCTTGGGCTACTTCATCCGGTACGAAACTGCGTCCGATGATAACTACTAGTGTCACAGCCGCTACTATCAACAACCATTTGGGAACCGTTTTATCGTTGGCATCAGATTTTACAAAAGCCAAGGCTCCAAATAATAGCGACAATCCTACAGGTAAAAACCCTAAAGTTCCCATAGGTAAAATGGCAAAGGCAATTCCGATAATTGCAAATAAAAAGGCTAAAACTATTAATACTTTTCTCATACTATATTCCAGTTGCGTTAGTTAATGTCATTTGTCCGGTTCCTACAGGAATGCTAAAACGGATTAAAGCGGGTACTTTAGTGTTGTCTGCGGTTAACCAAATGATGTTCTTGTCGGTTCCTTTCAACACTTTGGTTTTGGCTCCAATGGAAATTTTATAGCACGATTTCTTCCCTAAATTTCCAGCAGCAACGGTTTCTTTCCCCATGTATTTCGCGGATACGGTCATTTCTTTTTCATCGAAAACCACCACAAACGTTTTGATTTGTCCCGGTTTGAACGTGCTGAAATCAATCGTTCTCAATTTGTATAAAATAGAAACGACATCTTGTGTGCCGCCACTGATTTGAAAGGCTTTTTTAGTTTCGGGTCCGTTTTTCTTGCTGACGGTACTTTCGATGTTTTGACCATCACTTTTAAAAATATACTTTTCTTTTTTGGTGTATTTGCCTTCAAAGATATCGCGTTTGTAGAGACTAGGTTTCAACGTCACGGGATTCACGTAGGACTCATAAATATCTCGAATCTTAAAAAAAGCGTCCCATTTACTAAAAGTGGTAGCTTCGCAACTTAGGTGCAATAAAGAAGTTTTAGATGTTTTTACCGTTTCCGTTTGCATGGTTACTTGCGCCAATTGTGTCATCAGTCCGCTCATGTTGTAGGAAGCGGCATAGACAAATTTCTCGCCCGATTTTACCGCTTTGTTATCTTGAGCAAAACTGCTAATCGTCAGTAAGACAGTAAAAATAAAAAATAATTTTCTCATTGGTTTTCTAATTTATAAAGTGCAAATGTAGTATTTTTTTTTAAGGAGCTTAATCCAGCCATCCACTATATTCCCGATTAACAAAAACTATGGCTAGCGCCCTGTTTTTCTAAATCGGGAGATGCCGTTCCTGTCTGGGCTAGGGGCGCTGCTAAAAAAGCACAATTTCCTTTTTACTTCGAACTATAACTAATAATTTTACGACCTAGTATAATACCAAATCAAATGGAACGAAAAATAATTTCAACAGCAGCAATTTTAGGAATGATCGCCATCGTTTTAGGGGCATTTGGAGCGCACGCTTTGAAGAAAGTCTTGTCATTAGAGCAACTCAATACTTTTGAAACGGGCGTAAAGTATCAAATGTATCACGCTTTGCTTTTGTTGTTTGTAGGAACATCAAAAAGTATTTCGGCGAAAACCCAGAGCGTCGTTTATTATTTGGTTGTTGTGGGAGTGCTTTTATTCTCTGGGTCTATTTACCTTTTGGCAACCAATGACTTAACTACTTTTGATTTCAAGAAAATAGGATTTGTTACCCCTATTGGAGGATTGTTATTGATCGGAGCGTGGTTTTGGATTTTTATTGATTTCTACAAGAAAAAATCATAATTTTTCAACATTGTAATCCTATCTAAAATTTAATTTTTACTTTTGCCCTTTGAATAAGTAGCAACACAAACTCATTTTTATGGATAATTACGCTCCAATTACGAAATCGATTTCGTTAGAAAAGTATGGAATTATTAATGCCGAAGAAGTCATCTACAATCCTTCTTTCGAATTTTTATATGAAGAAGAACTCAAGCCATCGTTACAAGGCTATGAAAAAGGGCAACTCACAGAATTGGGCGCGGTAAATGTAATGACCGGTGTTTTTACAGGACGTTCGCCAAAAGACAAATACATTGTTAAAGATGCCATCACCGAGAATACCATTTGGTGGAATTCGGAGAAAGCCGTAAACGACAACAAACCGATTTCACAAACCACTTGGAATGCCTTAAAGGAGACGACCGTAAAGCAATTGTCGGGAAAAAGGTTGTTCGTGGTAGATGCTTTTTGTGGAGCCAATGAAAATACTCGCTTAAAAGTGCGCTTCATTATGGAAGTGGCGTGGCAAGCACATTTCGTAAAAAACATGTTCATTCGGCCAACGGAGGAAGAATTGGAAAACTTTGGGGAACCCGACTTTATCGTGATGAACGGTTCTAAAACTAGTTTCAAGGATTATGCAGCGCACGGATTGAATTCAGAGGTTTATGTAGCTTTTAATTTAACCGAGAAAATACAATTAATTGGAGGAACTTGGTACGGTGGAGAAATGAAAAAAGGGTTGTTCTCCATGATGAATTACTATTTGCCTTTGCAAGGGATTGCTTCCATGCACTGCTCGGCAAATAAAGGAGCCAATGGTGATGTTGCTGTTTTCTTTGGTTTGTCCGGTACCGGAAAAACAACCTTATCTACGGATCCGAAACGAGAATTAATCGGTGACGATGAACACGGTTGGGATAATGAAGGAGTATTCAATTTTGAGGGCGGCTGTTATGCCAAAACCATTGATTTGAGTGCGACCAATGAACCAGATATTTTTGGAGCCATCAAAAGAGATGCTTTGCTCGAAAATGTTACGGTAGATGCTAATGGTAAAATTGATTTTAAAGACGGATCGGTGACGCAAAACACCCGTGTTTCCTACCCCATAGATCACATTCACAATATTGTTAAGCCTGTTTCTAAAGCGGGTCATGCCACTAAAGTAATTTTCTTAACGGCAGATGCTTTTGGTGTCATGCCACCGGTGTCAAAATTGACACCAGAACAAACAAAATATTACTTCCTATCAGGATTCACCGCTAAATTAGCGGGTACAGAACGTGGAGTTACCGAGCCACAACCGACATTCTCGGCTTGTTTCGGGAAAGCCTTTTTATCTTTACATCCAACACAATACGGTGAAGAATTGGTAAAAAAAATGGAACAACACCATGCCAAGGCCTATATGGTCAATACGGGTTGGAACGGAACTGGTAAACGAATCTCTATAAAAGACACCCGTGCCATTATCGATGCCATTTTAGATGGATCAATTGAAAAAGCACCCACGAAGACCATTCCTTTATTTAATTTTGAAGTGCCTACGGCTTTACATGACGTGGATTCCTCTATATTAGATCCAAGGGATACCTATCAAGATGCTACAGAATGGACCACTAAAGCGACAGACTTAGCCACGAGATTCATCAAAAACTTTACGCAATACACCGATAATACGGAAGGACAAAATTTAGTACAAGCAGGTCCGAAAGTTTAGTAGATTGGAGGTCAATAGATTATAACAGGTCGGTTTTTGAATAAAATGGTAGTATTTCATTCAAAAACCGACTTTTTTTTGGCTACAGAATGTTCAGAGAGAAAACGTTTTCCTATTTCAGATTGAGAATTTACAGGGGCTATAATTAGCAAATCACAAGTTTTTTTAGAGTCTTCCTATCATATTCCTAAAACTTATGTGAAGTTATGGTTTGTTACTGCGAATTCGTTTACTTTGTACCCATAATTCTAAAAATGAAATAGTTATGTCAGTTAAAAAGCAATTTATAAAAACGAAACCAGTTTGCAAAGTAACTTTTACCGTTGAGGCTAAAGAAGCAAACACTGCGGCAGTTGTAGGAGATTTCAACAATTGGAATCCAAGCGAAGGAGCATTAAGCAAACTTAAAAACGGAACATTTAAAGGTGTTTTTGATGTAAACAAAGATGCTGCTTACGAATTTAAGTATGTGATTGATGGTGCATTCGTCAATGAAGTTGAAGCAGACTCATACAAATGGAATGAGTTCGCAGGTGCTGAAAACAGCGTGTTAGAAGTATAATTTTAGCCAATAAGAAAAACAAAAACCGCTTTTATAGCGGTTTTTTTGTTTTATAGACTTCTTAAAAAGCTCAAATCACTGCCGCTTTCCAATTCTTCAGGCGCTTGATTCTGTCTGAAAAGACGTGCAGAAAGTGTTCCTTTCAGAACAATGGTTTCTCCTTTTACATCGAGCCAACTCCCTTCTCGCAATCCTAAAACGGGTAAAGTGTTGAAAGCGTGAAATTCTTTAATCCGAGTTTCACGGGTTTCCCCCATGTGTTTCGATTGTGCATCGGCATCCAAATAATGCGGATTCAAATTAAATGGAATCACACCCAATGTTTGAAAACTTGGAGGATAGACGATGGGCATATCGTTTGTAGTTTGCATTGTTAACCCAGTGATGTTACTACCAGCGCTGGTGCCTAAATAGGGAGTGCCCTTATTGATGGCATCGGCTAATGGGTTCATCACTTTGTTTTTATACAGTTGTGAAACTAGAAGAAAGGTATTGCCACCACCCGTAAAAATTCCAGAGGCTTGTTGAATAGCTTCTGCTGGATTTTCATAGTCATGAAGTCCAGTTACCTCTATATTTATTTTAGAAAAAGCAAAGTGCACTTTCTCCGTATACTCTGCATGAGAGATGCCTCCTGGTCTTGCATAGGGGATGAATAGAATGGATTTGCAGGTTTTGAAATGAATGGCCAATTCGGGCAATAGGTACTCCAAATATTCTCCACCATGAATAGTAGAAGTGCTCGCAATAATGAGGTTTTTCATAAAAAAAAGTAAATTATCGGTAAAGATAAAAAAACGAGAAGCGCTCTAGTAATTTTCGCCCTGATTTAATTTAACATAGTATTACGAACTTGTTGGCACTTTATTGGCATCATTTCCTAATACTTTTACCTTCAATTCGTAACGTTTTCTGCAATGTCAAAACAATTATTTCTTTTGCTTCTTATTATAGGTTTGCCCGTTTCAGTGGTGTCACAAGGAATAGTTCGAACTAAAATAAGAGGAAAAGTTATTGCCGATGCCAGAGATTTAGAAGGAATTTATATTGTCAATTCAAATACAGAAGCCGCAACGCAAACGCAAAGTGGCGGTTATTTCGAAATTCCGGTGGTTGTTGGCGACACCTTGATGTTTTCTTCCGTGCAATTTAAAGCAACTAAAATAGTCCTCAAGGAAGATGATTTTTGCAAAGAATTGGTTTTTGTTCCTATGAAGTTAATCATGAACCAACTGGAAGAAGTGATGGTGTTTCAATACAAAAACATCAATGCGGTGGCGTTGGGAATTATTCCAAAAAATCAGAAAAGATACACGCCTGCAGAACGAAAGTTAAAAGGAGCGTCGGATGTAGATGCTCAAATTGGCTTGAATACCTCGTTGATGATTGATCCGTTGTTGAACTTTTTTTCGGGCAGAACGGCCATGCTTCAAAAAGAATTAGCGGTCGAGAAAAAAGAGTTTGGAATGCAAAGAATCGAGAATTTATATCCCAAAGACTACTTTCTGAAAACCTTAAAAATACCCGAAGAATATGTCAAAGGATTTGAATATTATCTCATAGAAAACACTAGCTTTGTTAGAGTAATGAATACTAATAATAAAGTGTCCACTACGTTTTTGATGGTTCAATTAGCGGAGAAATATCTTGATATTATTAAAAATGAAAAATAAAATCACATTACTAGTCTTCTTAATTTGTTCGGTAGGTTTTAGCCAAGCACCGCTCAGAACAGTACTACACGGACAGGTAATTAACGATTCAATTAAAGTAGAAAATGTAATTATCTTCAACGTCAATGCTAATAAAGGAACACTCACGACTTCACAAGGTTTTTTCAACATCAAAGCGAGAGAAAATGATACGTTGGTCTTTTCAAGTTTGTTATTTAAATCAAAAAAAATCATTATAACAGCTGCAGATGTCAAAGCATCAGCGCTCAAAGTAAAACTTAAAACCTTCACCAATCAATTGGCCGAAGTGGTCATTGAAAACACCAAAAAAGAGAAGGAATTCGGCAATACGCAAGCTATAGTGGACAAGAAATATGTGGATGATGCACAGTCTTCGCCCAAAAACACAGTGATGGCTCCCGTTAATGTTATGGAAAACGGGGTAGATTTTGTTCGAATGTACAAAGACGTATTGAAAATCCTTCGAAAAAACAACCCTAAAAAGAACGATTTCACCTCGTCTAGTACTTTTACCGAAGTAGTGATGAACCGAATTAATTACCCTTTTTTCAATAAAACTCTAGAAGTTCCCGACGATCAAATTAAATTGTTTTTGGTTTTTTGTGAAAACGATTCAAAGTCAAAATCACTTTTGAAATCGGCTTCCGATTTTGAAATAATGGACTATTTGATTGAAAAAAACAATGAATTCAAAACAATAACCACTCTTGAGAAATAGCATTCTCATAAGTTGGAACACTACTAAACCCCAAAAGAAGCCTTGCCTTTGAGAAAGATTTATATCGTATTGTTTCTTTTTCTTATTTCGCAAGGGCTACTAAGTCAGACGATAAAGAATGATAGATTGTCAGGAAAAATTCTCTTGGATACCGTTGCCGTTGAAAAAGTAAATGTAACCAATACGACCACCAACCAATCCACTTTGACCAGTACTACTGGCTCTTTTACGATTCCCGCAAAGGCCGGCGATGTACTTGTTTTTTCAGCGATAAATTTAGAGACCAAAAGAAAAGTCCTCGGTGCTGAAGACTTGTCGAAGGTGCTAGTAGTTCAAATGGCCACAAAAATGACTCGTTTAAAGGAGGTAAAGGTCAATGAAAATGCGGGAGTAACCGCAGAGAATTTAGGGATTATCCCATATGGTCAAAAAAAATACTCCCTGGCAGAACGTAAACTTCACGAAGCAACTACGGGCGGAGGTATCGTTCCCTTAAACCCGATTCTTAATGCAATTTCAGGGCGAACTACGATGCTTAAGAAGGAAATTCAAGTGGAGCGAAAAGAAAAATTACTAAATAGATTTGACGGACTTTACGAAGAAAACTACTACACTGATGTGTTGAAAATCCCCCAAGAATACATCAAAGGATTTCAGTACTATCTTATTGAAGACCCAGATTTTGCCGGAGCATTGCAAGCGAAGAATAAAACGCTGACGATGTTTTACATTAAAAAGTTGGCTTTAAATTACAATCAGTTGATTCAGCAAGAAACAAAATAGGTATTTTTACAGGATGAAAAGAACCGTAATTTCTAGTCTGCTTTTGCTGTTTGTCTTAACATCATTCACAGCACACAAGTTTTATATTTCGATTTATCAAATCAAATTTGCACCAGAAAAAAAGATGTTGCAAATCACTACACGCATTTTTGTTGACGATCTAAACAAAGCACTCGAAAGAAAACAGCATCAAAAAGCCCATATTGGAGAAGCTGCCGAAACCGCAGAGGAAGTGGCTTTGATGAACCAATACCTTCAAGAACATTTTATCATAAAAGTGAATGGAACTCCGAAATCCATAATTTTCCTAAGCAAAGAACTCGAAAACAATGTGGTGGTCGGTTATTATAAAATCACCAATGTGGCAAAAGTGACTTCATTGGAAATAAAAAATACAACCTTAATGGATGAGTTTCCCGAGCAACAAAACATCATCCAAACAACTATCAATGGCGACAAAAAGTCGTTGCTTTTGACCAATGAAAACCCTTCTGGGGTGTTAAAATAAAATCAAACCCGTGTTACTTTACAAAAAACGATTACTTTTAGCACTGTAATTTATCTGTTATCTAAAACTATTTTTATGAAAAAAAGTGGGGCTATTTTGTTTTCGGTATTCGTTGCATTCACCTCTTTGCAAGCTCAAGAAGCGCCAAAAGCAAAAGAAAAAGGACATGTAGACACTAATAAATTCAGACAAATGTATGATTTGTTAGCGACTCCAAATATGTATCGAACCGCCTCTGGAGCTCCTGGACCAGAATATTACCAACAACAAGCCGATTACAAAATAGATGTCGAGTTGGATGATAAAAACACCAAACTCTTTGGTGTGGAAACCATCACTTATACCAATAACGCCAAAGAATCATTAGATTATTTGTGGATTCAATTGGACCAAAATATTGCAGCCAAAACTTCAAAAACACCATTGGTCGAGAACTCTAAAATTGATCCTTCTATCAGCGCAGCCGGTTTTTCAAGAAAATATTTGGAAGAGAAATTTGATGGTGGTTTCAAAATTGACTATGTTAAAGATCTCAAAGGAAACCCAATCCCATATTCTATTAACGAAACCATGATGCGCATCAATTTGGCAAAACCGTTAGCGCATGGTGAGAAAATTGCTTTGAACATCAAGTGGAATTACAACATCAACAATTACATGCTCGACGGAGGAAGATCGGGATACGAACATTTTAAAGACGGAAACAACCTCTACATTCTAGCCCAATTCTATCCAAGAATGGCGGTGTACAATGATGTGGAAGGTTGGCAAAACATGCAATTCTGGGGCAGCGGAGAATTTGCTTTGCCCTTCGGAAATTTTGAAGTCAACATCACAGTTCCAGCCGATCATATTATGGAAGCCACTGGTGTATTGCAAAACCGAGCCGAAGTTTTTACAGCGGAACAAGTAAAGCGCTATACACAAGCAGAGAATTCTTTCGACAAACCGGTTGTTATAGTAACACAAGCCGAAGCGATGGCTGCTGAAAAAGGATTTTCAAATCTAAAGAAAACCTGGAAGTTCAAAGCAGAAAACGTGCGTGATTTCGGAATTTCAACTTCTAGAAAGTTTATTTTGGATGCCATGGCCGTAAAAATTGGCGGTAAAAATGTTATGGCGATTTCGTTGTATCCGAAAGAGGGAAATCCGCTTTGGGAACAATATTCAACTAAGGCTGTTGCGCACACTTTAAAAAGTTATTCCAGTTACACTTTTGATTATCCTTACCCAAAAGCAGTTTCCGTAAATGCCCAAGATCAAGGAATGGAATACCCAATGATTTGCTGGAATTTCGGTCGACCTGACGAAGATGGAAAATATTCCGATCGTTTGAAATATGGGATGCTAGGGGTAATTATTCACGAAGTCGGGCATAACTTTTTTCCGATGATTGTAAATTCCGATGAACGCCAATGGACGTGGATGGACGAAGGATTGAATACGTTTATGGAATATTTAGCAGAGATTTCATTCGACCCTACTTTCCCAGTGGATCGCGGACCTGCAAAAACCATTGTGCCATACATGAGTGGCAATCAAGACAACATTGAACCCATCATGACGAATTCGGAAAGCATCAAACAATTTGGGAACAATGCCTACGGAAAACCAGCGGCAGCGCTGAATATTTTGAGAGAAACCATTATGGGACATGAATTGTTCGACTATGCTTTTAAGACCTATGCCAATCGTTGGAAATTCAAACACCCAACACCAGAAGATTTCTTTAGAACAATGGAAGATGCCTCGAGTGTCGATTTGGATTGGTTTTTTAGAGGATGGTTTTACACTACTGATTATAACGACATTGGGATTAAAGAAGTGCAACAGTATTTTGTAAGCACCGAGGCACCGAAAGATTTTAAACCACCGGTTGCCAACCGCAGAAACCGACTCAAAGCTACGGGGCCGTTAGTATACATGATTTCTAGCACTTCGTCAGATTTCAAATCCGAACTCAACAAACCACTAAATATTAAAGAAGTGAGTACTTTGAACGATTTTGTTCAAACGAAATTTACTCCGGAGGAACAAGCAAAATTAGATAGTCCGAAATATTTTTACCAAGTAACTTTTGACAAGCCAGGCGGATTGGTAATGCCTATTATCGTTGAAATCACCTACGAAGACGGAACTATAGAAAATCAAACCTTTCCAGCGCAAATCTGGAGAATGAATGATGCCGAAGTCGCCCGAACGTTTGCCACTAAAAAAGCCATTACTAAAATCGTAATCGATCCGAAATTAGAAACAGCCGACATTGATACTTCAAACAATACTTGGCCAAAACAAGAAGTGAAATCAAAATTTGATTAACAATTAATTATAAGTTCAGAGCGATATTCCTATCGTAAACTTTGTAACTTTGTCGCAAAATCATCTATTATGTTTGGAATTGGAGGAGGCGAATTAATCTTGATTATGTTCATAGCCCTAATGCTTTTTGGATCGGATAAAATCCCGGAAGTAGCGCGCACTATGGGTAAAATCATGGCGCAATTAAAAAATGCTACTAACGATATTAAGAGCGAAATTCAAAAAGGAGCTGAAGCCAATGGCCTAGACAAAACCTTTCAAGAAATGCACGGTAATTTTAACGATATTACCCGAAATATCACGTCGGAAATTGACAAAGCCAAAGACAAATTACTGACCGAAACCACCACACACACAGAAGTGGTGAAGCAAGAATTGGAAGATCTTGACGGCCCCATAAAAAGACAAAATTAAATGCTCGAAAAAATCATAGCATTAGACAAAGAATGTTTTGTTTTTCTGAACGGTTTGGGTTCGGAAACCTATGATTTATTGTGGTTGTCCCTCACAAAACAAGCCTATTGGACGCCTTTTTTTCTACTGGTGTTTTACTTTTTACAGAAGAAAGTGGGTTGGAAAAATCTCGGAATTATTCTGATTTTTATTGCTATTCTAGTAGTAGTTGCCGATCAAACAGCGAATCTCTTCAAAAATACTGTGCAACGTTTGCGACCATGCAATGACCCCGAAATTAAAGACATCATCCGAATTGTAAAAGACAGTAAATCGTTCAGTTTTTATTCAGGTCACGCTACGAATTCAATGGCTACGACTGTTTTTGTTTTTCTGTTTTTCAAACGGTATTACAAGTTAGGATTCTTGCTGTTTTTATTCCCACTGATATTCGCTTATAGCCGAATTTATCTTGGATTACACTTTCCTTTAGATATCCTAACAGGGTATTTTTTCGGTGCTTTATACGGGGTAGTGTTTTACAAATTGTACTGCTATTTACAACCAAAATATTTTTCACAAGATTAGTTAGGAGCTTTATCCAGCTGTCCACTGTATTCCCGTTTAAGAAAAGCTACGGCTTGAAGCCTTGTTTTCTATAACCGGGAGATGCCGTTCCCATCTGGGCTAGAGTACTCTGCTAACCGTTAAACCATCGCGAATAGGAAGTAAAACTGTCTCTACACGAGGGTCTGTTTTTAAGAGCTGGTTGTATTCTACTAGGATTTTGGTGCTTAAATCGTTCGGTTGAACGGGCTCTAGAACCTTTCCACTCCACAGCACATTATCTGACAAAATAATTCCACCTTGGTTCATCTTCGGCAAAATCATTTCAAAATAGTGAAGGTAATTTTCTTTATCGGCATCAATAAAAACCAAATCAAATGTTATGTCTAACGTCGGAATGATAGTCAAAGCTTCACCCAAATGTTGTACAATTTGATTTCCCCATGGCGAACGGTCAAAGTACTTTCGTTGAAAACCAACCAGTTCTTCTTTGATGTCAATGGTGTGAATACTTCCGGAGGCTTGCATGCCTTCACACAAGCACAAGGTGGCATAACCGGTATAAGTGCCAATTTCGAGAATATGAACGGGCCGAATTAATTTGGAGAGCATACTTAAAACCCTTCCTTGAAAATGGCCACTTAACATTCGAGGCAACAGCACTTTTTGATAGGTTTCTTTATTTAGTGCTGCTAACAATAAGGGTTCTTCAGACGAATGCTGTTCGATATAATCTTCTAATTCTGGAGAAATGAAGTGCATAAGGTGGCTTTTTTCGATTTGGCTCAAAGTTATCAAATTATCAAATCAACAAATCAACAAATTGTCATTAAATTTGCAGCATGCAAACGGAGAAAAAAGACATTCGCGCCTTAACCAAAGAACAATTACGAGAATTTTTTGTGACTCATGGTGATAAAGCTTTTCGGGGCAATCAAGTTTATGAGTGGCTTTGGAGCAAAGGAGCACACCATTTTCACGACATGACGAACGTTTCCAAAGAAACACGGGTAATGCTCGAAGAAAATTTTGTAATCAACCACATCAAGGTCGATCAAATGCAACGAAGCGAAGACGGAACCGTTAAGAATGCGGTTCGTTTGCATGATGGGTTAGTAGTGGAATCGGTTTTAATTCCTACCAACACCAGAACTACGGCTTGTGTTTCTAGTCAAGTGGGTTGCAGTTTGGATTGTAATTTTTGTGCAACAGCTCGGTTAAAAAGGATGCGTAATTTGAATCCCGATGAAATTTACGACCAAGTAATTGCTATAGACAAAGAAAGTCGCTTGTATTACAATCATCCGTTGTCCAACATTGTCTTTATGGGAATGGGTGAACCATTGATGAACTACAACAATGTAATTAAAGCCATCGATATGATTACCTCGAACGAAGGATTAGGAATGTCGCCTAAGCGGATTACGGTATCCACATCAGGGATTCCCAAAATGATCAAAAAGATGGCCGATGATGAAGTAAAATTTAAATTAGCGGTTTCGTTACATTCGGCAATTGATGAGATTCGTTCGAGAATTATGCCTTTTAGTACTAATTTCCCGTTAGTCGATTTGAAAGAATCCTTGCAATACTGGTATCAAAAAACGAAAAGTAAAATCACCTATGAATATGTTGTTTGGAAAGGAATCAATGATACCAAAGAATCGATTGACGCTTTGGTTAAGTTTTGCAAATATGTTCCTTGTAAAGTCAATTTAATCGAATACAATCCGATTGATGATGGCGAATTTCAACAGGCGTCTGAGGAATCCATCAATGCTTATATCAAAGCATTAGCCGCTGGTGGAATTGTAGCTAAAGTTCGCAGAAGTCGCGGTAAAGATATAGATGCTGCTTGCGGACAATTAGCCAATAAAGCATAAAAAAAGGTCTCGAATTTCGAGACCTTTTTTTATGCTTTATTGGATTGAACTTAGTTTCCGATGATGATGTTATAAGAAATCCCATTGATCGTTAATACTGCTAAATTATCGCAAGTGCCATCACCATAATTTAAAGTTGAAACTCGTCCAGTTCTAGTATGAGTAATAACACCTTGAACAATTAATGGCTTGTGAACGTCTAAACAACTCATTTTAATAATTAATGGAGATGTTATAGAGCTACTTAAGACGGTGTTATTAGGATAAGTTGTGGTCCAACTTCCAGTAACTTGATACACATTGTCTTCTAATCCTGCAGTTCCGTAACCTTCAATGATTTCTCTTACACGCTCTCCAACTCGGTTTAATACTCTGCCATCAGCAAGTGTCGCAGTCATATTAATATTCATAGTTACAATAGGGTGGCTTGGAGAAGTTTCTGTTCCAACTGACATTTCTCTAGTAAATGTGTCACTACCGTTGTACTTAATGGCATTGTGATAAAAATCAGTGAAAGTATATGTTATGGTATGGGTCGTCGCAGAAGGTTGGTAAGTAAAAGTCACTACAATTTTACCTTTTACAGTGTTTCCATTGGCTAAGGTACATCCGTCAGTTCCAAAATCAATGGTTTTAGTAACTTCGGTTCCCGGAGTAAGAGGAGTTCCAAATGCAGGAACTCTTGATATGGTTCCACAGGTAGTAATTTTTGATAGAGAAGTGGTATTGTTTTCGGAAGAGAAATTGGAGGAATTAGTGTAAGTGTCCGTTTCCAAACCTTCAACGATGCTGGAAACATCTTCATTCATAAGATCTATTTTGGCATTCACCGCCGTTTCATCGGAACTAAATTTTGGAGTTTCGGTTTCATTTTTACTACAACTGAATGTCAATACAGAAAGTAAAGTAATTACTAGTATTTTGCTTGTTTTCATAATATGTAATTTTTAAAGTTTGTTTTAAGACTGAAGCGTTTTAGAAAAGTTTAACTCAGATTTTAAAATTACAAATTTTAACGTTTGTATCTCTAAACTTAATAAGTATCTTTGAAGTAGTAATGAACATCACTTCGCAAATAAAACAGCCCATTCAAGTTGAAATGGAACTTTTCGAAAAAAAGTTCTATGAGGCAATGACTTCAAAAGTGGCGCTGCTTAATAGAATAACTTATTACATTGTTAATCGAAAAGGAAAGCAAATGCGGCCCATGTTTGTTTTTCTTACAGCCAAAATGCTTGCTGACGGAACAGTGAACGAAAGAACCTATCGCGGTGCTTCCGTTATTGAATTGATTCATACTGCTACACTTGTTCACGACGATGTCGTCGATGACAGTAACAGGAGGCGTGGTTTTTTCTCCATCAATGCCCTGTGGAAAAATAAGATTGCCGTGCTAGTTGGCGATTATTTGCTTTCGAAAGGCTTGTTGCTTTCTATTGACAATGGCGACTTCGATTTGTTGCGAATTATCTCTGTAGCCGTCAGAGAAATGAGCGAAGGTGAGCTACTACAAATCGAAAAAGCACGCCGTTTGGATATTGTTGAAGATATATATTACGAAATCATCCGAAAAAAGACGGCTACGCTAATTGCTTCCTGTTGCGCTTTAGGAGCAAAATCGGTTATAGAGGATGACTTTCAGGTGGAGAATATGCGAAAATTTGGAGAACTAATAGGAATGGCATTTCAAATTAAAGACGATTTATTCGATTATACCGAAGACGCTATCGGAAAACCAACAGGAATTGATATCAAGGAACAAAAAATGACTTTGCCATTAATTTATGTTTTGAACAATTGTTCTTCAAAAGAAAAAAGCTGGTTGATCAACTCGATCAAAAATTACAATAAAGATAAAAAGCGCGTCAAAGAAGTTATTGCCTTCGTAAAAGAAAAGCAAGGACTGCAATACGCCGAACAAAGAATGGTTGCTTTTCAACAAGAAGCACTTCAATTGTTGCAGAATTACCCCGATTCTGAATATAAAGCAGCCTTAATTCTAATGGTGAATTATGTAATTGAAAGAAAAATTTAATTTTTTTAAAAAAAACATTAAAACATAAGGTATTTAAAATCAGTGTTTTAAAAAAATAATTAAATTTATTTCCAATTAAATTTAAAACACGTACAACCTTTTTTCTAACTCTTGCGTCTATAACCATAGAAACTCTTTACAAACGATTTTGAAAGTAATTCACCTACATCAAGAAGAAAACGAAATAATTCAATTGGCTGTCGATAACAACCGACAAGCACAACAATTGATTTATAGCAAATTCGCTCCAAAAATGCTTAGTGTTTGCCGACAATATGTGAAAGATCTTCATCATGCCGAAGACTTGATGATTACAGCTTTCATGAAGGTATTTACCAATTTAAAAAAATTCGAACACAAAGGAAGTTTTGAAGGTTGGATTCGACGCATCATGATCAACGAATGCATCTCTTACATCAGAGCGCAAAAAAAAGTAAGTTTTTTAGAAGAAGTAACTTATATAGAAGACGGATTCAACAGCATCGATAGCACTTTTAATGTAGGTGAAATTCAATTCTTAATTGATGCGTTACCGGAAGGCTACAAAATGATTTTCAACCTTTATGCGATTGAAGGCTACAAACATCAAGAAATTGCTGCCCTTTTGGGAATTACTGAAGGGACATCGAAATCACAGTTAAGTCACGCTAGAAAATTTTTGCAACAAGAAATTACAAAATTAAAAGGATACCAAAATGGAACCGAATAAAATTGAAAAACAATTTAGACGCGAATTGCAACAACGCGAAATTGCACCGTCGCCCATGGCTTGGGATCGATTGGACGCCATGCTGACCGTTGCTGAAGAAAAAAAGCCAAAATCAAATTACAATTGGTTTTTCATTGCGGCCAGTTTTTTAGGATTCTTGGTAGTGGGTACCGTACTTTTTTATCAAAGTGAAAGTCTTGTTGACGTCAAAAAAAATCCGGTAGTACTCCAGCCAAAGCCTATTAATGAGACCAATCCACAAGATTCTTTAAAACTACCTTTTACAGCACCAAAATCAGGATCAATTGCAGAAAGTAATAGCCAACCAAAAAAACGTGAAAGGGTTCCGTTGCTTTCAACTAGTCATTGGGCAACTACAGAAATTGAAAATCAAAGTAGTCAGAATGTTCAAGATAATAAAAACAATCAAAATCCAATCGCAAACAATTCCATCATCAATCAAAAAACAGAACAGAACAATGCCCCAAAAAACAACATGGCTGCTGTTGACGAGCAGCTAGCAATTGTTACTCCTTCACAAAAGGAAAATCGAACAACTACCATTAAAGTTAGTGCGTCTTCTTTACTTTCTCAAGTGGATCAGGAATTAGACCTTTCTTTTCGTGAAAAAGTAATCCACACCATCGACAAAAATTACAAAACCGTAAAAGTGGCTTTGGCCAATCGCAATCAACAATCCATCATTAATCAAAATTAAATTTAACAATCATGAAAAATTTTACCATTTACCTGACCGGTTTCTTGTTCCTATTTATTACCGAAATTTTCGCCCAAGAAACTTTTGAATCCCGAGCAAAAATGATTGCTTCCAAAATTGAAAGCATCACCAAAGAAGAAAAAGCCGCACTCAAAACAGAAGTGGAAGCCGTCAATTCGGATCTCGAAAAAGGAACCATAACTGCTGCTCAAGCCGATGAGAAAAAATTGAAGTTAGCAGATACTAGAGCTAAAAATATCGAAACCAGAATCGCCGATGTGCAACAAGAATTGAAAGATTTAGTGCAACAAAAAGTCGATGGAAAAATCGCTGAACAAGATTCAACCCGCACTTTTACGTTTCATTTCGATCCCAAAAAGCACAAGAAAAACGAAGAAGGAGAAAGCAGAACAACTTCTCAATTTGTGTTCGCTGCCGGACTCAACAATTTAGTCACCAATAAAGCCGCCGCAAATTCAGATTACCGCTATTGGGGCTCTCACTTTTACGAATGGGGATTTACCTATAATACCCGACTTATGAAAAATGCCAATTTGCTTCATGCGAAATACGGATTCTCTGTAATGTACAACAATCTGAGACCAACCGACAACCGTGTTTTTGTAGAGTCAGGAAAACAAACAAATTTAGTGACCAGTCCAATTCACCTAAAAGATTCTCGATTCCGAAATGTCTATCTAGTGCTTCCTGCTCATTTAGAGTTTGATTTCTCGGGTAAAAATACTAAAGGTGACAAAACAGTCTTTAAAACCCATCAAAGTTTTCGTTTCGGGATTGGGGGCTACATCGGAGCCAATATCAAATCAAAACAAATTCTGAAATACAATGATATCTATGGGAATGCTGTGCAACAAAAGACCAAAGGCGATTTCAACGTAAATGATTTAATTTATGGTGCCAGTGCCTATATCGGTTATGATGAAATAAGTTTGTATGCCAAATATGATATCAGTCCGTTATTCGCCGATAACGCGGTCAAACAAAATAATATATCTGTCGGCGTGCGCTTCGATTTCAATTAAATCTTGTTTGAGTAGTTAGTAAGAAAAGTGTTTCGAAAGAAGCACTTTTTTTATTTTAGAATCAATTTGCTTCGTCAGTTCGCTTCGCTCGGGTCCTACCGTTCGCATTATACCCGATTAAGAAAAATTATGGATAGAAGCCTTGTTTTCTGTAAATTGGGAGATGCCAATGCCATCAGGGCTAAAAACCCAAAACAAACAACAAACATCCGCAAAACTTTGTAACTTTGACGTTTTCTAACCCTATCCAGTTTGATTACAAAAGCAACTATAGACACCGTTTTCGAAACCGCTCGTGTAGAAGAGGTTATTGGCGATTTCGTACAATTGAAACGGGCTGGAAGTAATTTTAAAGGGCTAAGTCCGTTTTCCGACGAACGTTCACCGTCGTTCATGGTGTCGCCTGTCAAACAAATCTGGAAAGATTTTAGTTCTGGAAAGGGAGGGAATGTCGTAGCGTTCTTGATGGAGCACGAGCATTTTACTTATCCTGAAGCGATTCGATATTTGGCTAAGAAATACAATATTGAAATAGAAGAAACCGAACAAACCGCAGAAGAGAAAGCCAATACTGATGTTCGGGAAAGTATGTTCCTTGTCTCTGAATTTGCTAAGAATTATTTCCAAGATATTTTGTTAAATGCCGATGAAGGGAAAGCCATTGGTTATTCCTATTTCAAGGAACGAGGTTTCACTCACGAAACCATCAAGAAATTTGCGTTAGGGTACTCACCCGAGCAATGGGATGCTTTTTCCAAAGAGGCTTTGGGTAAAGGTTACCAATTAGAATTTTTAGAAAGCACAGGATTAACGATAGCTAAAGAGGACAAACTAATCGATCGCTTTCGCGGTAGAGTGATGTTTCCTATTCAAAGCATGTCGGGAAGAGTTTTAGGGTTTGGCGGACGAATTTTAACCAACGATAAAAAAGCCGCAAAATACCTTAATTCACCAGAAAGTGATATTTACCACAAAAGCAAAGTTCTGTATGGAATTTTTCAAGCCAAGCAAGCCATTGCCAAACTAAACAATTGTTTTCTGGTAGAAGGGTATACGGATGTGATTCAATTTCATCAAGCCGGAATCGAAAATGTAGTAGCGTCTTCCGGAACAGCATTAACGCCTGATCAAATTCGTTTGGTGAATCGCTTAACCAAAAATATCACGGTCTTATACGATGGTGATGCAGCAGGATTGCGAGCTTCTATCCGTGGAATCGATTTGATTCTAGAAGAAGGCATGAACGTAAAAGTCTGTACATTCCCAGAAGGTGATGATCCAGATAGTTTTGCCAAGAAGACCTCTTACGAAGATTTGGTGCTTTATTTGGAAACGAATGCCAAAGATTTTATACAGTTCAAAGCGTCGCTTTTGATGGATGAAGCTAAAAATGATCCTATTAAAAAGGCCGATTTGATTCGGGATATGGTCACCAGTATTTCGAAGATTCCAGATCGAATCAAAAGAGAAATCTATCTGCAAGAATGTTCCCGAATTATGGATATTTCGGAGCAAGTCTTAGTAAATACATTGGCGCAATTAATTCAGAAAGATACTACTGAAGCTGGAAAAAAAATCAAACAAGAGCAAAAAGCATTTGAAGTCGTAAAGAATGAGAGTCCAGTTGATGTTCAAAAAGTAGATGTGCTTTATGAATTAGAACGAAAAATCATAGAAATCCTTTTATTGTACGGAGATAAAGTGGAAGAATTCGAAGATGAGCTCCTAAAAACCAATGACGAAGGCGAAATCGAAAACACGATTGAGAGAAAAGAATGGAAAGTCTATCAACGGATTTTTCTGAGTTTGCAGGAAGATGAAGTCGAATTGGCGAATCCGCTATTTCGTTCTATTTACAACCATTTGATTGCTTTTTTTAATCAAAATGAAACTTTTCAAATGGAACAATACCTGATGAATTTAGAACCGGATTTTTCTCAAGAAGTCACCGATATTCTAATGTTAGAAGAGCAACAATCACTTCACAATTGGGAGTCGAAACAGATTATTGTAAAACAAAAGGACCACACGATTGGACAATATGTATCAGAAACCATACTAACTTTAAGATGGTACTTAGTAGATCGAATCATAGAAGAACTAAAAGGATCCATAAGCACCGAACCCGATGCTGATAATTCAGAACCACTGTCGATGGCTATGGATTACTACAAGTTAATCCATTCGTTTTCTAAAAAATTGGGAAGAGTAATGTCGCGCTATAATTAAACGATTTCTAAGGTTTTTGCTTTATTAACCAAATCTACTAAGTTGGTTACGTTAAGTTTCGTTAGCAAGCGTAGTTTATACGTACTAATCGTTTTTTCGTTCAGCCCTAAAATTGCGGAAATTTCGTTGTTCTTTTTACCATTACTTAAATAACGAAGTACCTCAATTTCACGATTGGATAATTTGCGGTACAAGCGTTCACTTTTGTTTTGTTTGGCAATTAAAGCCAAATTTCTCTTGATTGTGTCATTCAAAATGGTTTGTCCTTGATGAACTTTCATGATGGCAATTCCCAACGTTTCCAATTTGGCAGTTTTGTGAACATAGCCTGCAACTCCAGCTTTTATAGCATTTGGCGCATAAATTTGTTCCGAGTAACTGCTAAATACTATAATTTTAGTTTTGGTATAATTTTTTATCACGGCTTTCAATTCATAGATACTTGACAATCCGTCTAAATCCAAGTCCAATACTAAAACATCAATTTCTTTAGTATAAAGAACGTCTTTCACCATAGAAAAATTCCCAACATTGGCCACGATACTAATATCGGAGTGATCTTTAAAATACGATTTTACTCCAAAATGGACAACGGGATAATTATCGGCTAAACAAACTCTAATCATAATAGGAGACTTTTAAGAATTATTGCTATTTGAGACTATAAATTTAGTTAAAAAAAACTTAATGAATCAAATTTTTTAGATAAAGTACTATTAATTCCGATGAAGTAAACAAACCGGTATCGCGTTCATTTTGTGTTGATTAGTTTTATTGAAGCGCTTGTAGATCTCAAAAACTTCCTTTTCACGGCCTGAAAAATCAGAAGCCGACTTTCCTTCCTCGTCCTGAAACATTGCCCATTCCAATTCGTCATAACTGGCTCCAATTTGGTCTTCATCCGTTCGGTCGTCGCCAAACAAACCGTCTGTTGGCGCTGCTTTTAAGATCGCTTCCGGAACATTCAAGTATGTTCCTATAGCATATACTTCGGATTTCATTAGATCGGCGATCGGACTCAAATCGACTCCGCCATCACCATATTTCGTATAAAAGCCTACTCCAAAATCCTCTACTTTGTTTCCAGTACCAGCCACCAGTAAACCGTGAATACCCGCAAAATAGTACAAAGTGGTCATCCGCAATCGCGATCTAGTATTGGCCAAAGCCAAATGTGAAGTATGGTTGTCATCCGTTTGGGGAACTTGCTTCTTAAAATCTTCAAAAACCGACGTCAAATCGGCTTCAATAGAATTCACATTCGGAAACCTTTTTTTCAATTGATCAATATGTTCCCTACCTCGTGTTACATGCGAATGGGCTTGGTGAATAGGCATTTCCAAACACAAAACCTTCAGGCCAGTAAGTGCACAAAGGGTTGAGGTTACTGCCGAATCAACGCCACCCGAAATTCCAACAACAAATCCGTTCACTTTAGCGTTATCCGCATACGTTTTCAACCAAGTTACAATTTGAGAAGTTGCATTTTCAACCTCAAGAGTACTTTTTTTAGACATAATTTCTGAATATTTAATAAACCACAATGTATCTTTGCAAAAATATTAATGGGTAGAAGCTATTTCCTGCTGTCCGCTGTATTCCCGATTAAGAAAAGCTACGGCCAAAAGCCTTGTTTTCTATAAATCGGGAGATGCCGCTACCATCAGGGCTAATTTACAAACTGTATATGAAACAACCTCTTTTTTTGACACTAGTTTTTTCGCTATTTTTTCTTTCTTGCAATCAAAAAAGTAAGGTAGAAAAAGCCGTAGAAGAAATTCCACTAGAAATTAAAGTCAACCGCTTTGATAAAGCGTTCTTCGAAACAGCGCCACAAGACTTACCCAAACTAAAGGCTGCCTATCCATTTTTCTTTCCGGCTGGGAATGACGATAATGTTTGGGTTGAAAAAATTAAAAATCCTCAATGGCGCGAGTTGTACACCGAAGTAGAAAAAAAATACGGAAATTTTGATGCCGAAACTACAAAGATTGAAGAGTTGTTCAAGCACATCAAATACTATTTCCCTGAAACCAAAACGCCGAAAGTGTACACCATAATTTCGGAAATGGATTACCAAACGAAAGTAATCTACGCGCATGACATGTTGATTATTTCACTGGAATTGTATTTGGGGAAAGATCATAGATTCTACGAGTTCCCAGAATATTTGAAACAAAATTTCGAGCAGCAACAGATTTTGCCCGATATCGCTTCGAGTTTTGCTAAAACCAAAATTATCCCTTCAACCGATAATACGTTCATCTCCCAAATGGTCGATGCCGGGAAAGAATTGTATCTCAAAGACAAGCTATTGCCCGAATATTCAGACGAGGATAAAATAGGATACAAAAAAGAACAAATCACGTGGTGTCAAGAAAACGAAGGCTATATTTGGCGGAATTTCATCGAAAATAAACTCCTTTACGATACCGATCAAAAACTAATTCCTCGATTCATAAATCCAGCGCCATTTTCAAAATTTTATCTAGAAATAGACAACGAATCACCAGGTCGAGTAGGTTGTTGGATTGGCTGGCAAATTGTGCGTTCCTTTATGGACAACAACGACGTATCTTTGCCACAAATGTTGAAAATGGATGCCAAAGAAATCTTTCAAAAATCGAAATACAAACCTAAGAAATAATGTCAAAAACGATAACCTCCGAAATTAAATTTCTAGTAGAACTAGACGAAAATAGAGTGCCAGAAAAACTCACTTGGACCGCACAAGATGGCGGCGTTGCTGCTGAAGAAGCTAAAGCTATGATGCTTTCTATTTGGGATAGCAAAGCGCAAGAAACCTTGCGTATTGACTTGTGGACTAAAGATATGCCCGTGGACGAAATGAAATTATTTTTTCATCAAACCCTAGTAGCTATGGCCGACACTTTTAAGCGAGCCACCGGCGATGAGAAAATGACCGATACCATGAAAGATTTCTGTGATTATTTTGCCGAAAAATTAGAATTGAACAAATAAAAAAAATCCCAAATTAACTTCTAATTTGGGATTTTTTTAGACTCTTTTTTAGAACTAAAATTCACTATTGCTTTTAAAAACCTCTTGATTGATATCGTCGATGTAGGTGAGTAATTCTTCTTTTCCCGTGCTTTCCGTGGCTGAGGTTACAAAATAGGGAGGCATCTCAGCCCAATTGTTGGCAAACATTTGTTTTTTGTAAGCAGCGACATGCACGTCAATTTTTACTTTACTGATTTTATCGGCTTTGGTAAAAATAATACAAAACGGAATTTCACTCTCGCCCATGTAAGCCATAAATTCCAAATCAATATTTTGAGCTTCGTGACGAATGTCGATTAAGACAAAGGCACAAACGAGTTGTTCTCTTTTTTCAAAATAGTCTGTGATAAATTGTTGGAAAACCGACTTGGTTTTTTTAGAAACTTTGGCGTAACCGTAACCAGGCAAATCGACCAAGAACCAATTATTATTGATCTTAAAGTGATTGATTAGTTGCGTTTTACCTGGCTTTCCAGAAGTTTTTGCTAAATTTTTATGGTTGGTCAACATGTTAATCAAAGAAGATTTTCCCACATTTGAGCGACCAATAAAAGCGTATTCCGGAAGTAGCTCTTTCGGGCATTTATCTACTTCAGAGTTACTAATAATGAATTCAGCTGTTGTAATTTTCATTTTAAAGAATTTCGGCAAAGGTAACTAAAAAAAGAACCACTATTTTCTTAGAATTTTAAAGAGAATAGTGGTTAAAATGTATTTTAATTTGTACTATAAATGACTTTCTTTAAGCCATTCGTGCATGTATTTGTTGAATTCATCCGGATGTTCCATCATGGCAGCATGCCCACATTTGTCAATCCAATATAAAGAAGAATGAGGCAATAATTTATGAAATTCTTCCGCTACATCAGGTGGAGTCACATTGTCGTTTTTACCCCAAATAATGCAAGTAGGGACGTGCATTTTGGGTAAATCTTTGGCCATATTATGACGAATGGCGCTCTTAGCAATAGTCAATGTTTTGATTAGTTTGATACGATCATTTGCCATCGAATAGACTTCGTCAACAATTTCTTTTGTAGCAATTTTCGGATCGTAAAATACCGCCTCTGCTTTCTTTTGAATATAGTCGTAATCACCTCTTCTGGGGTAACTATCGCCCATGGCGCTTTCATACAACCCAGAACTTCCTGTAATCACAAGCCCTAACATTTTTTCAGGGTACATTTTGGTATGGTACAAAGCAATGTGACCGCCCAAGGAATTTCCTAAAAGAATCACTCGGTCAAAACCTTTGTAAGTAATGAAATCTTTCACATAACGTGCAAAAGCTTTCACATTTGTTTTCAGAATGTTCTGCGTATAAATCGGCAATTCCGGAATCACAACTTTATAGCCGTGTTTTGGAAAATAATTTGCGACACCATCAAAATTGCTCAAACCACCCATTAATCCGTGTAAAATGATAATTGGAATTCCTTCTCCGGCTTCAAAATATTTGTATTTACCTTCTTTTTTTAATTCGTGATCCATGGTGCTTTTATGTCGTTTCTAGCGGACACAAATATATGATTTTATAGATAAAAGGAAAGCCTATCCTATTTTATTTACTAAAAATATGGCTCTTGAACTTCAGGATTTGAAAGCGTACAACCATCAAAAAGCAGAAAAAATGAAAAATGTATTTTATTGAATTATAGCCAACATTATTTCAAATTCTAGCTCATTTTCGCAATATCTTTTTCAATCCCTAAAAATTCTTAACAATTTGCTAAATAAGTCTTTGTAAGAAAAAAATGAAATCGGATAGCCTAAAATTCAAAAGTGGTAAAACTTATCAACAAAGTGGGATATTGTGGTAAAATGTGGTAATAAATTTTATATTTTTGCTTTCAATCAATAAAATCCCATTTTTTGAATTCAATTGTTGGAACATACGAATGTAAAGCCGATGCTAAGGGAAGGTTGCTGTTGCCAGCACCTTTGAAAAAGCAATTGGCAGCTTCTCTTCAAGACGGTTTTGTTTTGAAGCGTTCGGTTTTTCAACCATGTTTGGAGTTGTATCCGATGCAAGAATGGAATTTAATGATGCAAAAAATCAACAAACTCAATCGGTTTGTTAAGAAAAATAATGACTTCATTCGTCGTTTTACTGCTGGTGTAAAAGTGGTGGAAATTGACAATTTGGGAAGGTTGTTAATTCCGAAAGATTTAGTGGTTTTTGCGCAAATTTCAAAAGATATGGTGTTGTCATCAGCAGTGAATATTATTGAAATTTGGGATAAAGATTTGTATGAAAAAGCAATAGATGATTCGGTAATCGATTTCGCTGATTTAGCGGAAGACGTAATGGGAAATGTAAATGACGACGACAATGGAATATCATAATCCCGTCCTGCTTCAGGCTTCTGTTGACGGATTGAACATCAATCCAAACGGGGTTTATGTGGATGTCACTTTTGGCGGTGGTGGTCATTCGAAAGAAATTCTAAAACGACTCGGACCAAACGGGAAACTTTTTGCTTTTGATCAAGATGAAGATGCTTTAGCGAACGCTCTGCCTGATGAACGGTTTGTTTTGATCAATGAAAATTTTCGGTACATAAAACGGTTTTTGCGTTTTCACAATATCAAAAGTGTCGATGGAATTTTGGCGGATTTAGGAGTTTCTTCCCATCAGTTTGATGTAGCCGAACGAGGTTTTTCAACTCGATTTGATGCCGAATTAGACATGAGAATGAGTCAAAAAAATGCTTTAAATGCGTACAAAGTTGTTAACGAATATGATAACGCCAATTTAATTCGGGTGTTCTTAGACTATGGCGAATTGAAAAACGCACCCGCCATTGCACGTGTAATCATCGAAGCAAGAGAATCCAGCCCAATAAAAAACACGGAACAGTTGAAAGTGGTTTTAAGTCGGTTTTTACCCGCACACAAAAGCCACAAAATACTAGCTCAAATGTACCAAGCGGTTCGCATTGAAGTCAATCAAGAAATGGATGTGTTAAAGGAATTCTTAGAACAGTCGCTGGAAATCTTGAAACCTTCCGGCCGATTGAGTGTGATTTCATACCATTCTTTGGAAGATCGATTGGTAAAAAGATACATTAAAAACGGCCTATTTGAAGGAGAACCAGAACGCGATTTTTTTGGAAATTTCTCAGTTCCCTTTAAAACTGTCGGGAAATTAATCGTTCCGGATGCTGCAGAAATTAGAATCAACAACAGAGCAAGAAGTGCTAAGTTAAGAATAGCTGAAAAAATATAAGATGAAGAATGGTGTCTACGGCATATTAAAAGCTAGATTTCTTATTAATGAAGAGGCAAATGCCGCCAAAAACTGGAGGTTTATTGTATTCATTATTATACTCGCCATTATCATGATTGCCAATACACAACGCTACGAACAAAAAGTATTTAAAATCGTGGCGCTAACCAATGAAGTAAAAGAACTGCGTTCGGAATTTGTAGACAGACGTTCCGAATTAATGCAATTGAAAATGGAATCAACGGTGTCGGAGAAGATGGAATCCAAACAAATCTATCCGTCGTCAGTACCTCCAACAAAAATTAAAGTACTAAAAGAAGAAGAGAAAAGTTTTTTCAAAAAATTATGGCAGTAGAAGATAAATATATTTCTTACCGTATCTATCTGGTTGCATTTACCATGTTCATCATGGCAATGGCCATTACTGTGAAGTTGACAAATATTCAGTGGGTAGAAGGTGATTATTATCGAAAGCTGGCTAAAGAAAGAACGGTTCGTAACTTCATTATTCCAGCCAATAAAGGTAATATTTATTCCGCTGACGGGAGTTTGCTAGCGACTTCCATTCCAAAATACACCATACGTTTCGATGCCGTTGCTCCTAAAAGTGAAGCCTTTGAAAAAAACGTCAAATCACTGGCCGATTCTCTAGGGATTTTATTGGGGAAATCAAGCGGTACTTTTCTATCCGATTTAAGAAAAGCAAGAGCTACAAAAAACAGATATTTCCTAGTTGCTCGCGATGTTAGTTATACCGAATATGCCAAAATTAAAAGTTATCCGCTTTTCAATTTGGGGGCATATAAAGGCGGAATCATTATCGAACAAAAAACCGTTAGAGAACATCCCATAGGAAAAATTGCAGAGCGAACTATTGGTTACGAAAGACTAACGCCAACCGGAATAGAAGATGGAAAAGGAATCGAATGGGCCTTTCGAAAGTATCTCAATGGAAAAGACGGAAAAATACTAAAACAAAAAATTGCCAAAGGGCAATGGAAGCCTATTCGCGATGTGAATGAGGTTGACCCTCAAGATGGGTATGATGTAATTTCTACAATAGATGTCTACATTCAAGATATTGCACACCACGCTTTACTAAAACAACTAAGAACCTATAATGCTGATCATGGCTGTGTGGTGGTGATGGAAACCAAAACAGGAAAAATCAAAGCTATTTCCAATCTTGGGAAAGATCCGAAGAGTACTAATAAAGCCGCCGATAGCACCTATTTCGAAACTACCAATTACGCTATTGCAGAGGCGCACGAGCCTGGGTCGACCTATAAATTAGCCGATTTAATGACGCTGTTGGAAGATAAAAAAATTGATACTAGTGCCGTCTTTGACAGTCAAGGCGGAATCATTACCTATTCCGGAAAGAAAGTACGCGATTCCCACGAAGGTGGTTATGGTAGAATTTCATTAGCTAGAGGCTTTGAAGTTTCTTCCAACACGATTATGGTGCAAGCGGTGTACAATAATTACAAAAATGACCCTGCACAATTCGTAAATCACTTAAACGGCTATGGACTCAATAAACCATTAGGACTTCCTATAAAAGGAGAAGGAATTCCGTATGTGCCACAGCCAGGAGATAAACATTGGAGCGCCATTTCTTTGCCATGGATGGCTTTTGGATATGGGGTTTCCATCACGCCGTTGCAAACCTTGACTTTCTACAATTCAGTGGCCAACAACGGAGAAATGGTAAAACCGCAGTTTGTCTCAGAAATTAAAGAATGGAACAAAACCATCAAAAAATTCAACAAAGAAGTCATCAACCCAAAGGTATGCTCGATGGAAACGATTGCCAAACTCAAAGCGGTGATGAAGAATGTTGTTAAAAAAGGAACTGGGGCGAAACTCTATTCTAAAGACTTTTCTATGGCTGGAAAAACAGGGACAGCGCAAGCTAATTATGCTAAAAATGGAGGAAGTGAGAAACACTATATTTCCTCTTTTGTGGGTTATTTTCCAGCAGATGAACCGAAATATTCTTGTATTGTTGTCGTTCACGAACCGAATACTACTAACAACAACTATTACGGAGCCGATGTGGCCGGACCCGTTTTCAAACGAATTGCTCAGAAGATTTTTACCGATGCACCTTCCACGAATACCATCAAAAACTTAAACAGAAAGAACAACAAACAAGAAAGTGATTACACCGACTATTACACCAAAGCGCAGAAAAAGCAAAATGTAATACCGAATCTCAAAGGAATGGCCGGAATGGACGCAGTTGCCTTGCTTGGGAATTTAGGAATGAAAGTCAAAGTGATTGGAATTGGGAAAGTCAAAAACCAATCGATTCCTGCTGGTCAGAATTTAGATAAAAATAGCACCATTATATTAGAATTATCGTGATTATTCTTAAAGACATATTATATAAAGTAGGTATCGAAGCGGTAAAAGGTTCGACCGATATGGCTATTAATGCCCTTCATTTCGATTCCCGAAAGGTAGCCGAAAGCGATCTTTTTATTGCCATTAGAGGTTCGCTTTCGGACGGGCATCAGTTTATTGACACGGCAATTCAGCAAGGAGCAATTGCAATTGTTTGCGATACATTTCCGGAAAAAATCGTGGACGGAATCACCTACATTCAAGTAAAAGATACCAATACCGCCTTGGCTTATTTGGCAGCGAATTATTTTGGAAATCCATCACAGTCTTTAAAGTTAGTGGGAATTACAGGAACCAATGGCAAAACAACCATCGCCTCTTTATTGTATCAATTGTTTCAAAAAGCGGGATACCAAGTTGGATTGCTTTCCACAGTAAAAATTCTTGTAGGAGATAAAGAATACAAAGCAACGCATACCACACCCGATTCTATTACCATCAATCATTATTTGAGAGAAATGGTCGATGCTGGTGTGACACATTGTTTTATGGAAGTTAGCTCGCACGGTATTCACCAAAAACGAACCGAAGGCTTACATTTTACGGGAGGCGTATTCACGAATTTATCTCACGATCATTTGGATTACCACCCCACTTTTGCCGAATACCGCGACGTTAAAAAATCCTTTTTCGACCATTTGCCCAAAGAGGCATTTGCCTTGTCAAACACGGATGATAAAAACGGAGCCATCATGTTGCAAAACACGCAGGCCAGAAAATTGACGTATGCGTTAAAATCGTATGCCACCTACCGAGCACAAATTTTGGAAAATCAAATGTCGGGCTTGCTCCTGAAAATTAATGAT